>ENA-UOWO01003080-UOWO01003080.1-activated-sludge-metagenome-genome-assembly--contig:-NODE-3080-length-19769-cov-8.425941_pt1 | contig 19769 bp, 9 predicted proteins | sample MGYA00238148_ERZ761564 | MGnify/ENA primary metagenome ERZ761564 (study PRJEB28885, sample SAMN05720194) | activated sludge metagenome | isolation source: Anaerobic digester | place: USA... | reverse complement strand
GGAAGTAAAGAAAGTAGTTTAATTTTAACATTCTTGTTTTTTAAAAGAAAAACTCCAATAGCCCCCAGCAATAAGTCAATAAAAATGTTACCGCCATCCATAAGTCCGCCAGACATGAACGGATTGGGGATATAAATCATCAAGGCAAAAGCTCCGCTGATAAGAAATGCCATAAAGCCAAGTCTTAGAGCATATTTTTTGAAGTTTTTTGTATGAGTCACTCCCTCATAAATCAAAAAGGCAAATAAAGGAACTGCCAATCTCCCCAAACCTCTTGAAATTAAGACAATTGGCGAACCTGAGTCCAAAAAATAATACGAAATTTGAAGGCCGACATGATCGAGAGTCATGAATAACAAAGCCATAATCTTTAAGGCAAAATTTGAGAAAATCAACCATTTTTGTTCGTTCTTCATTATTTTCTTCCTCTAACTATTTCCATTTAGAAGTAAAATCGAAGTAATGGCAATCATATTGTTCACAACATGAGCAGTAACTGAAGCGGAAAGACCGAAATAATCATAAGCAAAACATAAAAGAGCACCCGCGATTAAATAAGAAGGTAAATTGAGAAGTTCAACAATGTAACCATCAACGCTGCCGGCTAAAAAATCAAAATGGATAAGAGCGAAGAAAGAAATAGTGATAAGATAGGCGACCCATTTTCCTAATCGAGCAGAAAAAGAAAATAAACCTAGACGATATGTTAGCTCTTCACAAATTGGGCCAACAAAGACAAAGATAATAAAGGAAAACACTGGGTAGGAAGTGGTAATTTGCCTAATCAAGGACTCATTTTCGTTCACACCAAATGTGTAAAACGAAGAGACGATTCTACTATATAAACCACTGAGCAAGACAATTATTGCTCCGATTCCTATTCCTATTACATATGGTTCAATTTTTTTAAAAGATATGAATATTTTACGATGATTTTGAATTACTAAAATAACCATACCTAAAAATAAAATTCCATACGTCACAAATTGGGTAATCGACATAAATAAAACTTTGTTGCTATCAGTGTTTAAAAACGAAAATGCTAATTGGACAAGAGTGGCAATTAAGCTTAAGCCAAGCCATCCAAGGAGAAAAAAAGCAATCTCTTGCCAACGTGGAAGCCACACTAAACCGCGAATTTTTTTATGAGCCATTGGGTTCGGATTTACTTCACTGCACTTTGGGCAGTGTTTTTCGATTGGATCATAACTATGACCACATTTTAAGCAATTAGTGTTTCTGATTAACATTTGCTTTATTTCCTAATAAAAAGACTATACACTAAAAATGACTTTAACAGTAATAATAACTACTAGTTATGGACTGATGGGAGATGAGAAATAATGTCAGCTGGTTTATTTGCTCAAATTGTAAATATCGGCCTCGTTGTTCTTTTCGCTTTAATTATTGTTGGTTTTGTCATTGCTGCTTTTATCGGTTATAAACGAGGTATCTGGTCTTCAACATACCGCATGATTTTCATGTTGATTCTCGTTGCTGCTGGGTTGCTATCTTTAACTGCTATTGCAGAAATTATCGGAAATATTAATCTCGATCCCCTTATACCATACGAAACAATCATCTTAACAAATGATAAAACTGGGATGATTTATTACGCCCCAATTGGTTCTTTCCATGAAACTTTAGTTTCGTGCTTACGTGGTTTTTACTATTTGTATAATGTGTCAGGCAGTTACGCTGCTGCAACCGAATTTGCTGAAGCACTTGCTTATTCTGCAGTCAAATTAGTGGCTTTCGTTGTTATCATGATTCTAATTATTACGTTAGGATGGCTGTTGAGCACTATTCTTTGGCATGCATTGTTCAAACGTTTGATACCAAAGCTTGCTAGAAACAAAATCAAAGTTCGCTGGGCTGGAGCAATAATGAATTCTGTCACATATGTGGTGGTTGGTTTTCTTTTACTCTCGCCTTTAACCTCAATGATAAATATCATTAACCAAAATTATTCGAGAAGAAATGATGATAATCAGATTGTTTCCTATCTAAACGGATTCATCGATTCATACGATAATTCTCTATTCGCAAAGACATTCTTTAACTGGACAGTTGATTCTTCCTCTGGGCTGACTCTTGATGCAACGATCCTCAATAATTTAACATCATCATCTTTGGAAAATGGTTCAATTGGTATTATTAGCAGTGTTTCTGAACTGACTAATATTGCTAGTGTTCTCGCTGAAAATGTCTTAATTGGACCAAATGGAGAGATAACCTTTAGTATTCCTGAAATGGTTAATCAAGAATACATTGAAGCCTTGTTTGCCTCATTAAAAGAATCGAATCTTCTCATGACCATTATTCCAATCGCAGTTCAACTATCAACTCATTCTGATTTGTTAGCTGATGTCATCGATTTATCGATGCTCGACTTATCGGATGCTGAGTGGGACAAAGAACTAGACGCAATTGAGACCATTACAATCGATATCGCTAACAGTGGATTGGTCGATTCGTTTATGGATGAAGAAGGGAACATTGTTATTCCAAGCGATCCAGCGACTATGGTTACTGGTTTATTAACCAACAAAGCATATCAATACACCTACCACGCCCTATCGACAATTAGCCAATCTAAATTATTATCACGCAGTATTCCTGCTTTAATTCAATACTTCATCACCAATGGTGGAGAAACAATGAGCTCATATTTCCCCTCGTCTTTTGAAGCTCTCAATGATATTGATTGGGGATTTGAACTGAGTACTGTCTATGATAGCCTTTACCAAATGTATTGTGTTGATGACCGAATTATCACCGCAATTCTTAACATGAACTCTACTACTCCCGATGATGGAGGAGAAGAAGGTAGTGGTTTATCTCCATTCCGAGCTGGAGAAGAATCTGAACAAGTAAATCTAATGGATGTTATTTTGGAAAATATTGATTCCTATCGACGCATTCTTGTTGGTGACACAAATTCCGCTAATGAATTAATAAATATAGATAGCGATGGTAGAACCATTGTTTATTCCAATGGCAAACGAATTGCGGGACGTCGTTATTGTTTGCTTGATATCTCTTTGTGTAAAACATTGTTCTCATCTCTTCCTCAACTGCTGGGATCGATTATTACTGATGAAACTGCTTCTGCAGCTGTCACTTCTGTTATCGAAGAGTTGTCTACTGGCAAATGGATGAAAAATTTTAAAGAAGAATTCAATGCTTTATTTTATTGTTTCTCTGCTTTTGGAGATGATCCAAGCGCTTTGAACACTTTGCTAAGCGGAGAATTGGTTCCTGAAGGTGGTTCGCTGAGCGATATTGACCAAAATTTAATTAAAGTTCTCAGCAAAGTTTTAAAGAGAATGGATAATTCAAAAATTATATATGCGATTTTATTGCCCACGATACGTTCTTTATTAACTTCTGGAAGTGTGGCGGATGCTTTTACCAGCAGTGGAATTGATATTGATATTGTTTCCGATGGAATCGACAAAGCCGAAGCTTCACGAACCCTTGGAGCAGAGTTAGCTAAAGTGATTAGTTCCGTGAAATCCATCGGCACTCTCACTGATATTCTTGCGAGCGGAAGCGATGTTCCTTCCTTAATTTCTCAACTAGGACAAGCCAACGAATCAATCGCTTATGCTTTAGACGCTATCTATAGTTGCCGGATTATTAATCCTATTCCTTTGCCAACTGATACTTATTCCGCCAACGAAAACTTTCTCAATGTGATGAGTTACATTTTTGGTGATTCTTTAAATGTTGATGGTCTCACATTTGATCAAACTTTGTTGAGCGATCCCAATATTAAGTGGTCGAATTCCACTGATAGCAATGGCAATTTCTTTCATGATAGATTTGGCCGTCCCATCTACGATGGCGAAAACGGCGCTATTGCAAACGTCATACGATCTCTTGGCTCCTCAGGCATTATGACCGTGATGACTGATCCCAATTATTTGTCGGGAAGTAATATCACCGATAATCTCGCTTCGCTAGAGAATACTTATCATCTATCAACGGTGTTAGCCGCGGTCGGAAGAAGTATTGTGTTCTCAAGCACAATGGGAACTTTTCTCGATGCTCAGCTCCAACAGACTGGAATATTAGATCAAGGTGTTTCTTTCACTAATGTCACCGATTGGGCCGAGGAAGGCGAAAAACTTGGTGTCTTATTGACTACCATTGGCGAAGCAGCAATAGATATTTCTAATCTCGATTTGAACGCTGTAACTAATGTTGTCGGTCTAAATAATCTTCTTCACGCTTTAGCTGATTCATCAATCTTCACTGATAAAACAAGCGGTGATTATCTTTTCTCCAATTGGCTTTATGTTAAGGTCGAGAGTAGTTTGACGAATTTCTCTGACGGAGTTAATACATTTAATCTAATTCAAGATCCTTCTATATGGGATCCCACTTGGGGCGAACAGGGTCCGGATCAATATACAATTGTCAAAAATGATTTTGCCTCTTTAAATGAAAAAGCTGATTGGTATGACAATGAATTCGTTTCTTCTTTCAACACTTCAATATACGTTTTGCCTTTTGCGAGCTATACAAACTATTGGGATAATCCTCAATTTATCGATGATTATTCCCCAATCCTCGAACTTGATGAGATTGGCCGAATCTGCAAAATTGTTTATTGGGTATCTCAAGCAGTCGCGACAAACGACTTGTTAAGTATGCCCGTGAGAATTTTTGAGGGATTGATTAATTCTCTTAACGATACAACCTGTTTGCGGGTTGCTACCTATAATTATTTCGAAGTCGCCAAATCAGCATTCTCAGGTGGCACATCATCCGCGTTCTTTGACTTAGCACCCGCCAACACTCCATATTTAATTTCTTGCGAACAATACATTTACGATTACGACTCTTCAAGAACGCTAAGGCAAGTTGAAATTGATCATCTAACTGAAATTTATTCTACCTATCGCTACATGATTGATGAAGGTGTTTTGGACAGCAACAATCAATTTGTTACTGATACGATTGATGAAGAAGTTGCTTTGCAAATTCGTAGCTCAATTGTTGGCATTCAGCAATCGATTGTCTTTCATCGCAAAGGTTCAATCTTAGATCCAGATTTAAGCGATGATTCTGACGGTTATTATCCCACTGTCTTTCAAAATGCCATGGGAGCATTCTTAACCGCTGAAGACATGGGAACTATTGTTTATAACGCAAATAATCCTAAGGATGTCTTCTACTATGATACTTACGCGGCCTATTTAGAACCCGGCTTATCACCGGTGACAGAGAAGGATGTCATTAAAGCCAAATCCGATTACATCCTCGACAACTATTTCGATTACGCGGGAGCAAAGAATTTTAGTTATAATCAACAAATTAATGAAGTTAATGCTATTTTTAACGTTATTGATGCCATTGTTGGAGGGCCAATCGAAGGCACTAATCAAAAATATCAAGGACTCCGAAAAACGGATGGCTCAATTACATTTAGTTTCGAAAATTTTGATATTACAAACACTGGAAATGCTCTAGCTGTCAATCAAATTTTAACCGCTTTAAATGAAACTAATACTATGTATGACAGCGTTTCAAACATCATCTCTTTAACTTTAGATAATGTTTCGCAATATGATTTGGTGAGCGATTTGACTCATGTTAACTTTGCTGATACAAATGTCTTCTATCATTATTTTGATGAGGCTAATCTCGTTGGCGCACAGACCTATAATTGGGAAGCCAAATTTGATGAACAAGAATTATCACTTGTGTGTGACATACTAAGCGAGGTTTCAAAGAACCAAAATGGTGAACCCTCGACTTTCCCTGATTTAGATACAATCAACACCTCTTCGACCTCAATACTTAATTTGCAAAATTTCCTTCATGACTTAAATGAGAGCAAAATGTTTCATACGGGTGGACCAAAACTCTCGTTATCCTTTGATGTGCACCACGATGTTATTTTAAGCAACGCTTCTTCTACCGGGATGACTGTCTTCCAAGAGATATGCGTTGAACTATTTTCCCATGATTCAATTTCATCTTCTCTCTTTAATGTTAATTCTCCAAAAGATCAAGCCAACATGACTTTGGGCAATTACTCTAACGCTGATCAAAAAGCTGTTTATTTAGCTGATAATTTATTTACTTCTGATGGTCAAGGCGCTCTCGCTCTTTCGCTTTCTTCTCAATCCGCAGAAATCGATAATATCGCTGATTTTATGGTCGCGGCTTTGAATTTTAATGCTTCTAATTTCACCTCGATGGATTTAATGTCAATCAATACAAGCGATGCTCGTGAAGTGCTCGTTGCTTTGAATGATAGCAATTCCCTTTATGATGCTGTTCCCAATCTTATTTACACAATGATGAATCGCGACTTTACCACTTTCCAAGGCGTTGATTTATCAGATGCTTCCTCCTTCTATCACTATGATGAAACCGGAACAACCGATTACAATGTAAAATATGATGTCGATGAAATCGATAACATCATTACATTGGTTAACGATTATCAACTATTCACTGGTATAGTCGGCACGAACCCAATGGAAGACTTAGCAGTAATTAAAGCCCTGTTAGAAAATGGGTATATCTATGACATCCTCGTCGATACTTATACCAGCAATACCTTACATGCTTCAAATGAATATCTTACTTCCTCTACCCACATGACTGTTTTTGAGCAAGTCGTCAATATGTTTGTTTCCCGATCGGGACTGACAAGCTACGCTTATCCCGTCGATGGTGATGCTCAAATGATGGCTAAAATCAAAGCTGTTACTACCCTTGATGAAGCTTATAAAGTCAATGTCACAACGATTAATACCACGGGTTATCACGAGAATTGGCTACGCGTGACCAATAACGATGAGATTCATGCTCTTGTCGATTTCATTTCCCTCAGCCAATCAATTCTCGGTGAAAGTGGAACTATGGATGTCGCTGACTTACACATGGACAACATTAATCCAAATGAAACCAAAACTATCATGATGGCGATTAATAAAGTCGATTTCCTCAGTGATGTTTTGCCAGTCTTTGTCAATCAAGGTTTTGAGGCAATTGGTTTAAATGCTCTGTCAACATATAATTCTGTAACTTATTCTTATTTCAATATTGGTCAGTATCAATATGGTGGTGATCGCAGTTCATCCAACATCGAATTTTGCGAAATCAATAATATCCAGGCTGCATTGACTAACATGATGAAAGTCGATGGAGAAAATAACTTTGATGGTTATTATGGCCTCAATAATCTTGTCGCCCTTTCGGAAAACACTGAGAACTTTGATGGTATTATCCGTTTCATTAGCCATAGTCGCATCTTAAATACTGATTCAACTGGTTCTTACAATACGATGTGGGATTTATCATCCTATCCTGCTTCAACTCGCGGCTTATTACTCTACAATATTTTAACTGCTGGAGTTAGCAACCCAAGTGAGGGAGCGAACCTTGGACAATACATTACAGGAGCCACCCCAGAAGAAAAGATTGCGACTCTTTCAAGAATATTCACCATTCCTAGTTATAATGATCTCGCTGAGTCGAAAGGACTGTTTGCCTTGGCATCACATTCTGATGAAATCGATAGCAACAATCTAGATATCAACGATTTCAACGCTGTTAGTGAAGCTCGCACTGCTTTAACTTCATCCATGCGTACGGCTGCTGATGCTTTTGGAGACAATACCAATATTCGCTCTTATTTCGCAAGCGAAATTATTGCCAGTCTTTTAGATCAATTTATGGAAATTCAATACGACGTTATTGACGGACTTACTTACTATTATGAAGAAGTCCATTTCGGCGCAAGTTCATATTTGGATATTGATGAAGCCGTTTATGACAATGTTAATTTCTCGGAATGCGATGGGTTAAACGGCGCATTTGAAACAGTTCAAATTGTTAACAAGATTATGGCTGACGGTGTTTTTCCAACCCGAAATGAGCTAATTAATGCTTTCACATTGATGGATAACAGCCAAGCGGCAAAGATATTGTATCTTGCCCGTGTCCATGACAATCTTGGACTCATTACTCAATCTGTTCCTCCGACATGGAGTGACTATACTGCTAATGTCTACGCTCCTGGATTCTTATTCAGCACATATGGAACCTCATTAGCAGATTACTTTGCACTAAGTTAATTATGCAAACAGTTCAAGTTCGGTGTGAAGAGACTTTGGAAGTTAATAAATCGAAATTTGTCGCGATTATTCTTCCCTTCAACGATGCTGATAATTTCAAGCAATTATTGGCGGAAATAAAAAAAGAACACTCGAAAGCGAAACATATTGTTTACGCTTATCGCGTTAAAGACAAAAGTAAATCTTGTGATGATCAAGAACCAAAAGGAACAGCCGGTCGGCCTTTACTTGAACTTCTTCACAAGCGAGAAATGGATCATGTGGTAATTTTTGTCGCCCGTTACTTTGGCGGCATTAAACTCGGCGCTTCTCGATTACTTCGAACTTACGTTCAAGCCGGCGTCAATGTGCTCAACAAAGCACAATTAATGAAATTATAGGAGGAAATATATTATGCCAGAATGCAATCATGACTGCGAACATTGCGCGACTAGCGAATCTTGCGATAGTAAAAGCTTTAAAGCTAAATTAAATGAAGCGTCCCATATTAAGAGAATCATTGGAGTTCTCTCCGGTAAAGGAGGAGTGGGAAAATCTTTCGTTACTTCTCTATTGGCTGTCAGCTTAAAAAAACGGGGTTACAAAGTAGGTATCCTCGATGCTGATGTCACTGGACCGAGCATCCCAAAAGCTTTTAATGTCTCAGAAAAAGCCACTGGCGAAGGAAGCCTTATCTATCCACTTTTTACTAAGCTAGGAATTAAGGTAATATCCGCTAACTGCTTATTGGAAAATGACTCTGATCCAATCATTTGGAGAGGGCCAATCCTCGCCAATTTGGTAAAACAATTCTATGAAGATGTCCTTTGGGAAGAATTGGACTTTTTACTTATCGATATGCCTCCAGGAACCGGAGATGTCGCTTTAACAATTTTCCAATCTTTACCAATCGATGATTTGATAATCGTCACCTCCCCTCAAGATTTAGTGTCTCTTATCGTTACCAAAGCCATTAAAATGGCAGAGATGATGAATATCAAGGTCTTAGGTGTCGTCGAAAATATGTCTTATCTTTCTTGTCCAGATTGTGGCAAGAAAATTGAAATATTTGGATCTTCTCATCTTGATGATTTTGCCAAAGAATTGCATTTTGATATATTGGGTCGATTACCTCTTAATCCTGAACATACGACATTAATTGATAAAGGCCAAGTGGAGGATATAATCTTCCCAGAAATGGAAAACGTGACTCAAAGAGTCATTGAAAAGGAGAATTAACTATGAGCGATATTGAAAATAGACGTGAACGCCTCTTTGCGAAGATGAAAGAAAACTCCGCAGCTTTATTCTTTGCTGGTACTCCAAAGTTAAGAAGTGAAGATGAAACTTATCCTTTCGTTTCTAACCGTCATTTCTTTTATTTAAGCAACATCGAACAAGAAAACTCCGTTCTTCTGTTTGTCAAAGGAATCAGCGAAAAGAAAATTTATCTTTTCATTGATGATTTCAGTGAATTAAAAGAAAAATGGACAGGGAAAAGATTATCTGTTACCGAAGCAAAAAACCTTTCAAGAATCCAAAATGTCTATTTAAATGATTCATTTGAAAGCATGCTTTCTCTCGCTTTGACTAACAAAAATAACCAATATGGGAAAATTGATACCCTTTATCTAGATTTATCTCCAGAATTAAAAATCAAGGATAGCTATTCGACTCAAGAATTCGAAAAATTTATTTTAAACGAGTATCCTTTTATCAAGACGATAAATGTATACTCAATGGTCACTGAATTGAGAATGATAAAATCATCTGAAGAAGTCGGCGAAATCCTTAACGCCATTAACGGAACAAATAATGGCATTGGCCAATTAATATCAGAAATTAAGCCAGGAGTAGTGGAAAAACAACTCGCTGATACTTTTGAATTTTTTGGTCGCAAGCACGGATTTAGAGAATTAGCATTCTCCAGCATAGTGGCTTCCGGAAAAAACGCCACCTGTCTTCACTACCCATCCCAAAATGACTCTTTGAAAGAGAGCGATTTAATTCTCTTTGATATTGGTTACAAATCACATGGGTACTCTGCTGATATTTCCCGCACTTTTCCAGTGAACGGAGTTTTCTCAGGTTTAGCTAAAGAAGTGTATCAAGCAGTTCTAAATTGTAATAAAGCCGTTATCGATTATGTACGCTCAGAAATGACTCTTGCTCAATTACAAGATTTTGCTCGGAACTTTTTGAAAAAAGAGTGTGTCAAAATGGGCATTCTTGGAGAAGACGAAGATGTTGTCAAATATTATTACCATAATGTTTCTCATCATTTAGGACTCGACACTCACGATTGTTCTGATCGCGAGAAGCCTTTAGAAAACGGCAATGTTATTACTGTTGAACCGGGACTTTATTTAATCGACAAAGGCATTGGAGTTCGTATTGAAGACAATGTTCTCATTAGCAATGGCCGAGGTGAATGTTTGTCCAAAGGTATCATCAAAGAAATCAAAGATATTGAAAGGCTTTTTAAATCACGTTCATAAAATGAAGAAGTACATTCTTTCTATTGATCAAGGCACCACTTCGACACGAGCGATTCTTTTTGATAATCAAGGATTAGCAAAGTTTATTGCTCAAAGGGAAATCCAGTGTCTCTATCCTCATTCTGGTTGGGTTGAAGCCGACGCTCTTTCCATCTGGGTGTCTGTTATTGATGTTATTAATGAAATTTTGATTAAAGCCAACATTACGATGAATGAAATTGATTCCATTGGTTTGTCAAATCAACGTGAAACGACAGTTATTTGGAACAAAGAGACTGGCATGCCGATTTATCATGCAATTATATGGCAATCTCGGCAGTCTTCTGAGATATGTGAAAGATTGAGCGATAAAAAAGAATTGATTCATCAAAAAACCGGTTTACTCATTAACCCGTATTTTTCCGCAAGCAAAATTAGATTTATTTTGGATCATGTTCCCGGTGGTCAAAAGAAAGCTGAAAGTGGTGAATTACTTTTTGGAACGATTGATTCCTGGCTCATTTATAAGATGACTAAAGGAAAAGTTCATGCCACCGATATATCAAACGCATCTCGTACTTTATTATTTAATATTAACACATTAATGTGGGATAAAGAATTGTGCGATTTATTCCATATTCCTATGAAGATTTTGCCCACAGTTAGACCCTCATGTTTCCTATATGGAACAGCTAGCTTTTTCCATCCAAATATCACTATTCAAGGCGTAGCGGGAGATCAGCAGGCTGCTCTTTTTGGTCAAACTTGCTTTGAAAAAGGAGAGAGCAAAAATACCTATGGAACCGGCTGTTTTATGCTTCTCAATACGGGGGATAAGCCAGTATTATCCCATAGTGGTTTACTCACAACCGTTGCTTGGCAAATTGGGGATAAGGTCACTTATGCTTTAGAAGGCTCGGTTTTTGTTGGTGGAGCAGCTGTTCAATGGCTTCGCGATGAAATGGGATTAATTAACAAATCCAGTGAAAGCGAAAAGGCCGCCAATCTTGCTTCAGATACTGATGGCTTATATTTTGTGCCTTCCTTTGTTGGCTTAGGGACTCCCTACTGGGATGATGATGCACGAGGAGCGATTTTAGGAATTACTCGAGCATGTGATAAAAATCAAATCATTCGTGCGACTCTTGAAGGAATTGCCTACCAATGCAAAGATGTTTTTGTCGCCATGGACAAAGAATCAAAATGTAGTATAAAAAGTTTACGAGTAGATGGCGGGGCTACTGCTAATAGTTATTTAATGCAATTTCAAAGTGATATTCTTCAACTTGATATCATGCTTCCACGATGTTTAGAAACAACTGCTCTCGGCGTGGCTTATTTAGCTGGTTTAAATAGCGGTTTCTTTAAAAGTCTAGAAGAGATAAAAAAGATCCACTCGTATCAAACAACATACAAGCCAAAAATGCTCAAGATAGAAATCGAACGTCGCTACAAGGGTTGGAAAAAAGCCGTTTCAGCGGTTCGAAAATTTAAGATTTAATCTATTCTTATTTCATTTTTGCTTATTTTAATCATTTATTCATAGTGAATAACATTTTTTTACTGAATTGACAAAAAATCATGCTATTACGTTTCTCACTAATATATAATATGGTTGACAACAATAAAGGGGGTTTACTATGAAACTTAAAAAAATTTTAATTGTTGCTACAAGTTCATTGCTCCTTTCCGCTTGTGGTGGAATGGGCGCTGGAACTTTGCCAGCAGGCGGACAACCCGCAACTGCAGCTAGTACCGTTGAAGCGATTGGTCGCGCTTACGACTCAATGTTGGATTTAGACTCATTTGAAGCTAATTTCAATTTAAGCAAAGCGCATGTCGATGCTAGATTAGCCACTACTGCAAATGAGCAGACCGGCTATACAGTTATCGAAGTCGATACTTCAGTCAAAACAAAATTTGCTGCAACTGGTTTAACAAGCACTTCGCTTGATGATTTGGCCGCCGAGGTCACAGTCGATGATCTTAAACTTGATGTTTTCGTTGGCGCTGAATTTGGTGAAGAAAGTGAGACCATGCTTGATTTAGGATTTAGCGATATTGATTTTGCTGCCTATGTCGCAAGTGGCAACCTCTACGTTAACGCTTCCGATCCTGAGTTCCGCGAATTTATACCAGAAGTGATTAGCACAATTTCTTCTCTCGTATCCAGTGAACCAGTTGAGGAAAATATTATGGATTCAATTCCTGATAAATTCCAAGTTCCTGGACTCATTCCTGAAGAAGCTCTTCCAATTTTTGACTCCTTGTTAGGACTTGCTGGCATTGAAGAATTACCAGCTCGCGAAGACCTCGTCGCTATGCTCGGCGAAGTAATCAATGAACCAGTCTTTGCAATCCTTGACGATTACATCACAATTCTTGATTATGAAGATGGAAGCTTTGGTATCGGAATTGATTTAAACAAAGAAGACATCCTCTCCTTAGCTACAATCATTATTTCCTCGATGGATTCAGAAGCATCCGAAGAAGAAGTCCAAGCAATTGTTACCGAGATTGGCAAAATCCTAAAAGTCGGAGCTTTAAAAGTTACAATCTTGCTCAATGAAGATGCTTTATTGACTGATTTCTTGGTTGATATCGATGTTACTATTGATACTTCTTTAAGTGAAGTTATCACTGGCGAAGGTGGCGATGGAGTTAAAGTCAACGCCGCTCTCAAATCTGATTTAAGAATGAAATATGGCGAAGATGTCAATGTCGTTCTCCCAACAGATTTAAGTTCCTACCAAGTAATGAATCCTGCCAACTAGTTAATAGTTAACTTGATTTACACTATAAGAGCCTCCGGGCTCTTTTTTATCGACTCCTCCCGATGCTTGCATTGATATCTATATTGATATTATCTATAATATTTTCATGACAAGACGTTATATTGTTACTCCCTATGCTATGCATAAGAGTTTATTGAATTTCTATCGTCAAACTGATGCTTTTGCTGATATCAAGATAGTTGATAAGCGAGACTTTTTGGCTTCTTTTTTTGGTGAAATAAATTCTCAGGCTGTTAAAGAGATCATGATATTGGAAAACGTTTCTGTTGATGTGGCGATAAAAATTGTTCAATTGCTTCCTTTCATTGAAAATGATTTTTCTGCCGATAAATTTAAATATCTTCTTAGAATTAAAGAAGAAATGGATAGTCTAGGTCTGATAAAAAAAGATTCATATTTGATCAGACTTTTTAAGAACAAAAGCGTGGATGTTTTTGGCTATTCTGTTTTGGACAAAGAACTTATTGGGTCATTAAATTCTCTAGGTTGTAAAATGATTATTCACTCGAGCGATTTTGTTCAAAGTGGTTATACAATTAGCCAACATCCAACAATATTTGAAGAGTCTCTCTCTTGCTTAAATCAGATTTCTTCTTTGCTGGATTCTGGGGTTAGCTCAAACAATATTTATATCTATTGTTCCGATCCAAATTACTATTACTATCTTGATCAATTCCAAAAGGATTTTCATTTTAAAATCAACATTCCCTCATCTCTAAATTTATATAGTCAAAATTTTGTGTGCGATTTTTTAAAGGTTTATCGTCAAAGTAGAGATTTAAAGATGGCCATCGATAGCGTTAATCAAATGGCGATTTCCGAAGAAAATAAAACCATTTTAAATGACATCGTTAAAGAGGTTGCTGATGAGCGATTTAGCTTTGAAACACAATACCAATATCTTATTTCTTCTTTGAAGAGCCATCGAATTCCCGATGAGGTTTACCATCCTGCCATTAATTTAATTAGTGAACCAATTATGGTAAAAGACGCTCATATATTTGTACTTGGTTTTCGCGAGGGATTATTCCCTATGTCTTACCAAGATAACGATTATCTAACTGATCAAGAAAAAGCTGTTATTTCGCTTAATACCTCTCTTGAAAAAGGAAAAATTTCATCTCACATTTTGACATCTTTCTTTGCTCAAGATAATCATTACTATTTCTCATACTCCGAAAGGTATGCCGCCAATCATTTTTATCCATCTCCTTTTGCCAAAATATGGAATATGAAAATAATTGAAGCGAATCTACCTAAAATTTATTACAGTAAAATTTTTGCTGAGATGACTTTAGGGTCCCTTTTTGATTTAAACAAGTTCTATCAAGAGAAGCATGAAGACTTCGATGCTTTAAAAGAACTGATTTCCATTCCTTATGATTCTTACGATAACGATTTTTCTGGGGCAAAAGTATTCGATGATGTAATGCCTCTTAAACATTCATACTCCAAGATGAAAACTTATTATGCCTGTCCCTTTCAGTATTATGCCTCTTTTGGGCTCAAACTTGATCCCTTTTCTGGAAATTTTAGTTCCGCATTAGGCACTGCTGCTCATCACATTTTCCAAGATATGTATCAAGAAAATTTTGATTTTGAAAAATCCTATCAAACCGCCTTAAATAGCAGCGATTATCATTTCAGTGAAGAGGAACAAGTGCTTCTCTTTCAATTAAAAGCGGATATTAAAGTGGCAGTAGATGCTATTCAACTACACGATTCAAAAATGAAAAAGACTCAGATTTATACTGAAAAGTTTCTCTCTATTCCGATTGATAAAAACACATCAGTAGAGGGTATCATCGATAAAATAGTAATTTGTGATAATCAATACATGTTTCTTTTGGATTATAAAACCGGTAAGGAGACATTCAATCCAAGTTTAGTCGAATTTGGAAGTTCTTTTCAGCTACCAACTTATGCACTTTTGACAAGTCAATCTCCTCAATTTAAAGATTATTTCTTATCGGGTCTCTTCATCCATCACATTATTCCTGATTCGATCGGTAGAGAAGAAAAAGAAAACGCCTTAATTCCAAATTATCTTAAATTAGATGGCTATGTCATCGATGATATCGGTATCATTCATAGTTTTGATGATACATTTGGGATGCCAGGAGAAGAATCTGCATTTATTAAAAGTCTTCGCTTAACTAAAACTAACCAATTCTATAGGTATAGCCATGTGCAAACTAAAGATTATTTTCAATCTCTTAGTGATACCGCATTGCAACTTTTTGTTGAAGGGAATAAAAAGATTCGGCAAAATCTCTTTCCCGTTAAGCCTCAATTTTTGGATCAAGAAGGCCCCTGCAAACGCTGCCCATTTAACGATATCTGCTATGTTAAACACGAGCAAAAAGTTTTTCCAAAGGACATGAAACAAGAGGAGATAGAAGACAGTGGGATTTAAATGGTCAAAAAATCAACTCGACGCTATTCAAACTCTCGGGAGCAATGTTTTGGTGTCTGCCGGAGCGGGAAGTGGCAAAACCGCTGTTTTAACTGAACGCATTTTTCAAATTGTTAAATCTGGTCACTCTCTATCCAAATTTTTAGTTTTAACTTTTACCAACGCTGCGGCTAGTGAAATGAAAATTCGACTTCGCGACAAAATATTAGGTGATTCTAGCACCAGTCATTTAACAAGCGAACTTGAAGCTGCTCACATTGAAACGTTCGATGCCTTTAGTCTATATTTGGTTAAGAAATATAGTTCATTTCTCCATATTCCCAGTGATATCAACGTGATGGACTCTAGTTTGCTTAATATTCAAAAGAAGAAGATTATTGATCAAGTTTTCCATGAATACTATCTTTCGCATAATCCACTTTTCATTCAGATGATTAATACATTCTGTTTGAAAAGCGATCAAGTTTTAAGAGATTATGTCGAACAAATACTAAAAATAGCCAATCTGAAGATTGATAAAGATTCATTTTTTCATTTTATTTCCGAAGAATGCTACGATGAAAAACTAATCTGCTCTTATGTTGAAGATTATTTTCAGCGAGGTCTCTCTACTTTCCGAGAACTAAGAACCTTGAGCGAATCACTTAGTGATATTGATGATAGCAATGGAATTTGCGAAGTTCTCAATCAACTAACTAATGCCCAAGACTACAACCAATTTTCCGACTCACTCGATGCTTTGTCATTCCCAAAACAAAAATCGAATTGCCCTGAGGAAGATAAACCTTTGCGTAGTTATATCGCCGAGACTTTTTCAACATGGAAAAAACATCATTTCGGTCACCGAGAAAGTATTTTAAAAAGTTTCGCCCTTTATAAACCATTTGCACAAATTCTCATCGATATGGTTAAAACAATCGAGGAAAGATTTTTAAATTTCAAAAAAGAGACCCATAGTTATGATTTTCCAGATATTGCTCGCATGGCACTTGAAGTTATATCTATATCCGAAGCCAAAGATGAAATTAGAAATGCCTTTGATTATATTATGGTTGATGAATATCAAGATACTTCGGATGTTCAAGAGCGAGTTATTCAGGCTTTAGCTCGCGATAATTTATACATGGTGGGAGATGTCAAACAATCTATCTATCGTTTTCGTAATGCCAACTGTCAAATCTTCCAAGACAAATTCAGTGCCTATAAAAAGAATCAAGGAGGTCGGGAAATTGATTTAAACATCAGTTTCCGGTCTCGTCATCAAATCATTGAATTCATCAATGAGTCCTTTGCCAAACTCATGGACCCAAGATATAACATCATTAATTATGAAGATGGTCATCAATTCGTTTACGAACCAGTTATTTATGGCGAAAGCGATAAAGAAAACTCAAACTATCAACCAAAAATTTATCGATATCCAAGTGAAAAAAATGATGACAATGTAAATAAAGAAATTGCTATCATTGCTGATGATATTCTCAATAAAATTAATGATCATTGTTTAATTTACGACAAGGAAATTAATAGCAACCGCTTTGTAAAATATAGTGACTTCGCTATCATTGTCGATCGCGGCAGTGACTTTGAAAAATATCAGCGTTATTTTTCTACCTTAGGTATTCCTTTAAACATCATTAGAGATGAAAGAATTGATAATTCGATGCTTGGCTTTGTGACAAAAAATCTCATCACCTTATTCTCTTGTGTGGCAAAGAGAACGATTGATGATACTTTTAGCCATGCTTATGTCGCAATTTCTCGTTCCTTCTTGTTGCGCCTACCTGATCAAGAGATATTCGAAATTGTTAAAAATAAACTTTATCCCCATACCGACTTGTATCAAAAGGTTGAAAGAGTGGTGGAATTAACTAAAGATCGCTCCTTATACGAAATACTTCATGCTCTTTACGAAGAATTTGATATTTATCATAAGCTATTAACCCTCGATAAAATTAACAACAATGTTGAGATGGTTGATACTTTTCTTACCTTTACCAAGTCGATGGATGACCTTGGCTTTTCAATCGACGAATTTTCTTCGTATTTTGATGAGCTGACCAACTATGGTTTAGAAGTAAAAGTCGCTCGTAAAGAAAAACAAAACAATGCGGTTACATTAATTACCATTCATCGTTCCAAAGGATTAGAATACCCAATTGTCTATTTACCAGGATTATTCAAGAGCTTCTATCGCAAGGAAGTTAATACCCAATTTCTTGCCTCTCCTCTTTATGGAATTTTCTTTCCTTTGCCCACTGATTTTGAATTTGATTCCTTCCCTTATTATTTAATTAAAGAGAAATTTCTCAGCGATGATTTTGAAGAAAAATTACGATTATTCTATGTCGCAATAACAAGAGTAAGAGAGCAGCTGATTTTCTTATATCCTCAAAATGGAAAGGCTTCATTTATCGGCGACCTTAAGCACGCGAAATCCTTTAAAGACTTTCTTGAGTATTTAGGATTGCCAAATCAGATTGGTGAAAATTATTCATTCAAAAATGCTTCAATTACTCTGAAAAGTCGGCAAAAACCAAATAAAATTGTAACAATTAAAGAAATTGCTTTACCTTTCAAATTAGTTGAAAAGACAACAGCGAGTAAGAAAACGAGCGTAATAGCTGATCCTGCTCTTCTAGAATTTGGATCTCAATTGCATCATCTTTTAGAGATTGTCGATTATGAAAATAAAGACCTATCTTTTATTAAAAATGAGCAATTAGCAAGATGCGTTTCGAACGTTTTAAATACCTCAATTTTTAAGAACGTTAAAAACGAAAATCTTCGTCATGAATATGAATTTTATGATGAAATAAATGAAGTACATGGAATAATTGACTGTTTGATTATTAAAAACGATGAAATTATTATTGTTGATTTTAAGCTCAAAAACCTCGATGATGAACAATACATTAAACAATTGTATGTTTATCGGGATTATATTAAAAGTATCAGCGATAAACCAATTCGCTTATATCTAGTCAGCGCGATGACAGGGGAGGAAAGAGAAATTGGATAAGAAAATAAACGCTCTTGGTAAAGAACAAGTATTTAAGATTATTGATTTTTTGAAGGTTCCTTCTTCATTAGACAAAGATTTCGTTTTTGAAGTCTATGATTTAGCAATGGAGGCCATTTCTCAACTAGCCGATATGGCCCCATTTGAGACAATTGTTAATGTAAATTCTCTAGAGATTATCGAATATTGTATTGGAGAATTTTTATATAGTATCGTTGTTCGATCTCCTGAACAAATCGATGAATTTGTTAAAAATGAAAACATCAAAGCTTCGATGGCTTCGATTGTCGCCGATAAGTATATTAGCCTTTCTAAACTTCAACATAAGGAAAGGCGAATCGCCAATTCTTATTTTCCGCCGATATCATCTCTCAGCGTCTATATCAATTTCACCCTAAATATTTTGCAAAAATACGATAAGAACGATCCAGCATCTACATTAATTACCGACTTGCTCATGAAGTCACTCAGCATCGCTAAGTGCTCTTTATCACTTTTGGTTGATGGCTTTGAAACGGAAGCTTTCTCTTCCTGGAGAACCCTTCATGAATGTGAATGCACCCTCATGCTTTTGGAGCATTTTGGCAGTCCTCTAATTAACCGTTATTTGAAACACATGCAATATGGAATCGCTTTTAAAGATGTGATGGAAAATAAAGATAAACAGACTGAAATCTTCAATCAAATGAAAGAAGAAATGAAACAATACGATCTGAAAAGCAAAGACATAAAAAAATATATTGAATATGGCTGGCTATACGCTATTCCAGAAGTTGAGAAGGATCCTTCTTTTAAACTAAATTTCCGCGATGGACTAGAAAAAGTCGCCGGTTTATCTCTTTATAATTCCCGCTACGAAATGAGCTCCGAAATCATTCACAGTACCCCAATGTTAATATATTCAAATCGTGACTATTTTTATTATATTACTCTCCTCAGTCTTTATGAATCTTTCTTCCGTTTAGAAAAAATATTTGT
>ENA-UOWO01003079-UOWO01003079.1-activated-sludge-metagenome-genome-assembly--contig:-NODE-3079-length-19790-cov-33.270332_pt1 | contig 19790 bp, 13 predicted proteins | sample MGYA00238148_ERZ761564 | MGnify/ENA primary metagenome ERZ761564 (study PRJEB28885, sample SAMN05720194) | activated sludge metagenome | isolation source: Anaerobic digester | place: USA... | reverse complement strand
CGGCCAGGTCGGCCGGGTGCCAGCCCGAGAGTTTGCCGTTGCGCTTGCCGCCGGCGGTGCGGGCGGCGGCGACGATGAAGGCTTCTGCCATGGTGGGGCTCCTGGAATTGAATCGAGCCAGGATTGTTGGCGCCCGCCCGGGTGGCCGGGGTCGTCGGAAGCGATGATTTTTCTGCCGCGGCCGGTTTCCAGCGTTCTAGGGGCGTGCTGGCGGTGATGCGGCCGGCGCCCGGTATAACCGCCGCTGGGCCTGCACGGCCCGCGCCACCCCGAGGACCGAACGATGTCACGCCGCCTGCTGATCACCACCGCCCTGGTCGCCGCCTTGCTGGGCGGCTGCACCATCCACCACCACCACCATGCGCCGCCGCCCCCGGCCAGCGGCAGCGGCGACCCGAAGGCGCCGCGCGTGATCGTCAGCAACGGCACCATCACCGTCGACCAGGACGTGCTGCGCTTCGCCAAGGACCAGACCAACGTCACCATCACCTGGCGGCTGGAAGGCAAGGGCGGGCGGCTGACCTTCCCCGAGAACGGCGTGGTGTTCGAGCGCGCCGCCGACGGCGAGATCGTCGACTGCAGGCGCAGCCAGGACAACACCGTGTTCAGCTGCGTCAACAAGCACAGCCGGCCGGGGGTGTACCGCTATGGCATCAACGTCAATGAAGACGGCAAGCCGCTGAAGCCGCTGGATCCGTTCGTGATGAATGACTGAGTCAGGCCGGGGCCGGCAGTGCTGCCAGCCACGGGAGCAGGTCCGGCCAGATCGCATCGAAACCGGCCGCCCTGCCGGCCTGCGCGGCTTCATCGAAGCCGTTGCCCAACGCGGCCCGCGCCTGCGCCAGGAATGGCGCCAGAAAGGCTTCATCGGCCGCGTCGCGCCGGATGCCCGAGAGCGCGTTCTCGCCTTCTGCAAGCCCATGGCAGCGTGCGGCCTGTGCCATGTCACCCACCAGCACCGCCACACCCGTGGCCACATCCAGGGTGCCAATGGCAGCCGGCCTTGACCCGATCTGCGCCACGATGCCGATCACGCCCCGCAGTTGTGCAGCAGCAGGCGCGACCGCGCCTTGCATCAGGTGCACCATGGCCAGGTTGAGCAGCGCTGCGGCCTCGTACTCCAGGTCGCCGAAGCCGCGGGCCAGCTGCAGCGCCTCTGCATAGCTGTCAAGTGCCGCACCCAGCCGGCCGGCCATGCGATCGACCTGGGCCAGCGCGATACAGGCACTGGCCAGCTGGCGCGGGTCGCCGAGCGCCCGGGCTGCCGCCACTGCGTCCTCGATGTGGTGGCGCGCCGCCGCCAGGTCGCCCAGGCCGATCGCCACCATCGCCAGCGGCTGCAGCACCGCCGCCACACGCGCGGCATCACCGGTCTCCCGCGCGATGGCCAGGCATTCCAACAGCGGCGACTGGGCCTCGGCATGGTGGCCCATGAAGGCCGCCAGCTGCCCGGCATTGAACAGGCCGCGTGCGCGCAGGCCGTCGCGCGCCTGGGCGCCAGGGTGGGCCAGCAGCGGCCGTGTGGTGTCCAACCCCAGGCTCAGCAGGCCGCGGTTGAGCCAGTACGGCCGCAACGCAAAACTCAGCCGCAGACCCAGCTCGGCCGCGGCACGGGCGCCGGGTTCTGCCTGGTCCTGCGCGCACCAGGCCAGCGCCGCCAGCAGGTTGTCACGCGCCTGGTCCAGACGAGTCAGCGCAGCGGGCTTGTGGGCACCGGCCAGTTGCTGCTGGGCGGCCTCGGCCAGCACCAGCTGGGCCTGGGCATGGCGGCGGCGGGTGGCGTCGGCCTCGCCGCCGGCGGCCTGCAGGCGCGCCGCCGCATGCTGGCGCACGGTGTCGAGCAGGCGGTAGCGCTGCTGGCCATCGGGCGTGGGCAGGGGCGCGGGCAGCACCGCCACCAGGCTCTGGTCGGCCAGCCCGGTCAGCAGGTCCAGCACCGCATCAGCCGGCAAGCTGGCGTCGGCGCACACGGCTTCGGCATCGGCCAGCGCCCAGGGGCCGGCAAACACCGCCAGCCGGCGGTACAGCATGCGCGCGTCGGGCTCCAGCAGGTCATGGCTCCAGTCGATCAGCTGCTGCAGCGTGCGCTGGCGCGGCGCCACCGTGGTGTCGCGGGTGCTCAGCAGGGCCAGGCTGTCGCGCAGGCGCTGGGCCAGCACCGGCAGCGGCAGGCTGCGCACCCGGGCCGCGGCCAGCTCCAGCGCCAGGGCGATGCCGTCCAGCCGCTGGCAGATGTCGAGCACCAGCGCGGCGTTGGCCGCAGTCAGCGCAAACGCCGGGTCGGCGCTGCGGGCGCGGTCGACGAACAGGCGCACCGCGTCGTGGCGCAGCAGGTCGTCCGGCGTGGCAGCGGCGCCCTGCGGGCCGGCGGGCAGGCCCAGCGCCGGCACCGGGACCACCTGCTCGCCGGCCATCTGCAGCGGCGCGCGGCTGGTGGCCAGCACGGTGACGCCGGCGCCGGCCTGCAGCAGCCCCTTGGCCAGTGCCGCGGCGCCGGCGATCAGATGCTCGCAGTTGTCCAGCACCAGCAGCAGCTGGCGGCTGGCCACGTGGCGGCGCAGCGTGTCGTCCAGCGTGCGGCCGGGCTCTTCCTTCACCCCCAGCACCGACGCCAGCGCCTGCGGCAGGCGCTGCGGGTCGTCCACCGGCGCCAGCTCGACGAACCACACGCCGTCGGGGTGGGCGTCCAGCAGGTCGGCGGCCAGCTGCACCGCCAGCCGGCTCTTGCCGATGCCGCCGGTGCCCAGCAGCGTGACCAGGCGGTGCTGGCCCAGCAAGGTGCGCAGTGCGGGCAGCACCGCTTCGCGGCCGATGAAGCGGTTGAGCTGCTGGGCCAGGTTGTTGGGGGTGCTTTCCAGCGACCGCAGCGGCGGAAAGTCGGTGCGCAGCGGCGGCGCCAGCACCTGCCACAGGCGCTCGGGCCGGTCCAGGTCCTTCAGCCGCACGGCGCCCAGGTCACGCAGCTGCACGCCGGCGGGCAGGGCTGTCTGCAGCTGCTGGGCCACGGCCTGCGACACCAGCATCTGCCCACCATGGGCCGCCGCCATGATGCGGGCGGCGCGGTTGACGGCGGGGCCGAACCAGTCGTTGTCACGCGACTGGGCCGGGCCGGCGTGCAGGCCGCAGCGCAGCGCCAGCGGCAGGCTGCCGGCGGCGGCTGCATCGGCCAGCGCGCGTTGCAGTTGCAGCATGGCACCCAGCGCCGCCGCCGGGTCGCTGAAGACGGCATGCAGGCCGTCGCCGGTGCCCTTGACCCACTGCCCCTGCCAGTCGGCCACCGCCTGGCGGGCCAGGGCGTCGTGCCGGGCCAGGGCATCGGCCATGGCGCTGGTCTGCTGCTCCCACAGGCGGGTGCTGCCTTCGATGTCGGAGAACAGGAACACCACCTCCGGTGGTGCGGCATCCGGGGCGGCCGGCGCAGTGTGGGCAGGGGCGGACAACGGCACCGCCGCACCATACCCGAAGGGCACGCGGCCACAATCCTGAGATGTTGCCCCCACGCTCACTGCGCTCGCTGCCCCCCAAGGGGGCGGTCAGTCCCTTCGGAACGGCCGTGCGGGACTGACATGCCACCGCCCGTGCACGCCACCGCCCAGCCCTGCCTGCACCTGCGCACGCTGGACCGCGGCGACGGCCTGCTGGGCCTGCGCCCCTGTGGCCCGGTGCGGCCGCCGGCGCGCACGCCGCTGTTCGGCGCCCGCGGCCCGCAGGTGACGGTGGCCTGGCTGGACTGGCGGCCCGCCGATGCCCGGCCGACGCCCGCCGCCACCACCGCCGCGCTGGCCCGGCTGCAGGCGGCCGGACTGCAGCCCCTGCCCGCCGACGCCCTGCAGTGGCGCGGCGAGCCCGCCCTGCCGCCGTCCACCCGCCTGCTGAGCCTGGTGCGCGAGGCCGACTTCGCCGCCTTCTGGGCCGATGTGCTGCCGGCGCTGCAGGCCGAAGGCTGGGCCATCGTGCAGCACCCCGGCTTTGCCCATGCGGCGCTGCCGGTCAGCGCCTGGCAGATCCGCATCACCCCGCTCACCCAGCCCAAGGGCATGGGCTCGTGGCTGCTGAGCCTGGGCGTGGACCTGCAGACCCGCGACGGCAGCGAGACGCTGGACCTGGTGCCGCTGCTGGCGCGCCTGATCAAGCACGACCGCCGCTGGACCGACGCCGACGCGCTGGCCGCCATCCCCGACGACGCGCTGATCCGCCTGACAGCCCCCGGCGGCCGCGTGATCGACGCCGAGGCCGCGCCGCTGAAGGCCATCGTGCGTTGCATGCTCGACGTGCTGATGCGCCCGCGCCGGCGCGCCGACGAGCCGCTGGTGCTGAGCAGCTGGGAGGCCCAGCGCCTGGCCCTGCTGCGCGCCGGCCTGCGCGACGCCATGGCCAGCCACCCCAGCGCCCGGCGCGACTGGGTGCTGCGGGGCGACGAGGGCCTGGCCTGGCTGCAGGCCATCGGCGCCGGCGAGCCGCCACCGCCGGTGGCACCACCGCCCGGCCTGGGCATCACCCTGCGCCCCTACCAGCACACCGGCCTGGCCTGGCTGCAGCACCTGCGTCGCCACGGCCTGGCCGGCATCCTGGCCGACGACATGGGCCTGGGCAAGACGGCGCAGGCCCTGGCCCACCTGCTGCTGGAACAGCAGGCCGGTCGGTTGTCAGACCGCCCGGCGCTGGTGGTGGCCCCCGCCAGCCTGCTGTTCAACTGGCAGGCCGAGGCCGCCCGCGTGGCCCCGGCGCTGAAGCTGCTGACGCTGGACGGCCCCGACCGCGCGAAGCGCATCGCCCGCATCCCCGACCACCACCTGGTGCTGACCAGCTACCCGCTGCTGTGGCGCGACGCGATGGCGCTGCAGCGCCAACCCTGGCACCTGGTGGTGCTGGACGAGGCGCAGATGGTGAAGAACGCCGGCAGCCGCACGGCCACCGCCGCGCGCCGGCTGAACGCCCGCCACCGCCTGTGCCTGACCGGCACGCCGGTGGAAAACCACCTGGGCGAGCTGTGGGCGCAGTTCCACTTCCTGCTGCCGGGCTACCTGGGCGACCAGCGCAGTTTTCAGAGAGATTGGCGCACGCCGATCGAGAAAAACGGCGAGACCGCGCGGGCCCGGCTGCTGGCCGAGCGGGTGCGGCCCTTCATCCTGCGCCGGCACAAGGCCACAGTGGCCACCGAGCTGCCGCCGCTGACCGAGCAACTGCACCGCCTGCCACTGGCCGGCGCCCAGCGCACGCTGTACGAGAGCGTGCGCCTGGCGGCCGACGAGCGGGTGCGCCGGGTGCTGGACGCGCAGAAGTTCAACGGCGCGCTGGTCAGCATCCTGGACGCGCTGCTGAAGCTGCGCCAGGTCTGCAACGACCCGCGCCTGCTGGACCCCGGCGCGCCGATCGGCCCGGCTGGCGACACCGGCACCAGCGCCAAGCTGACCTGGCTGGCCGCCACCCTGCCCAGCCTGGTGGCCGAGGGCCGGCGGGTGCTGGTGTTCTCGCAGTTCACCCGCATGCTGGCCCTGGTGCAGATGGAACTGCAGGCGCTGGGCCTGCCGCATGCGGTGCTGACCGGCGACACGCCCACGGCGCAGCGCGGCGCGGTGGTGGCGCAGTTCCAGGCCGGCGGCGTGCCGGTGTTCCTGGTCAGCCTGAAGGCCGGCGGCGTGGGCCTGAACCTGACGGCTGCGGACACCGTGGTGCACATCGACCCCTGGTGGAACCCGGCCGTCGAGCAGCAGGCCAGCGCCCGCGCCCACCGCATCGGCCAGACGCAGCCCGTGACCGTCTACCGCCTGGTGGCTGCCGGCAGCATCGAAGAGCGGTTGCTGGCCCTGCAGCAGCGCAAGGCCGCGCTGGCCGATGCGGTGCTGGGCACGGCTGGCGCCGCCGGCACCGCGCTGCAGCCGGCCGACGTGCAGGCCCTGCTGGCGCCGCTGGACGACGGCGCCGGCTGATCGGCGGGCCCGCCGGCCGCGCCCGGCGCGCTACAGCCGGCAGATCACGTTCAGCCCCGTGTGGCCGGCAGCGCTGGCCGCGTCGATGTAGCCCACCGCGCCGGGGGTGCGGGTCACCACCTCCAGCATCTGGGCCACGCTGGCCACCTCACGCGGGGGCGCGCCCTTGCCAACGTGGCGGCGCACTGTCCAGTAGGCGCGGTAGCGCTCCTCGTCGAACTGCAGGCACACCGCCAGAAAGCGGTTGCGCAGCGCATGGCCGGGCGCCAGGTTGTAGACGGTGACCGGCTGGTTGTCGGCCTCGATGGCGCGGCCGGTGTAGAGCCGCGCCACGGTGGCGGCATCCACCCGCGGCACGCCGGCATGGCCGATCACCAGCAGCGGGCCGTCGGACTGGGCCCGGGCCCAGGGTGCGGCGCCCAGGGCGGCCGTGTACAGGAAGTGACGTCGGTTCATGTCCGTCTCCTGTTCAGTAGGCCACGCTGTAGCTCAGCCGCCAGGTGCCGAAGCGCTGGTTCTCCGGCGACGGCTGGCCCGGCGGCGTGTCCACCAGCCGGGTGGTCTCGCCGATGCGGGTGCTGGCATGCTCGACCTTCAGGCTGCCGCCCCAGGGCGTGTGCCAGGCCATGCCCAGCGCCCAGCTGCTCTGGTTGGCGACATAGATCGACTCGGCGGCAATGCGCTGGCTGGCATTGATCTGCGCAGCGCCGGGGATCATCGGTGGCAGCTGGGTGCCGATGAGGCCCCGGTAGAGGTCCATCTGCCGGTTGCTGGTCTGCAGGCGGCCCGCGCTGACATAGGGCGTGAAGGCGCCGATCTCGCGGAACACCGTGACATAGCCCCCCAGCGTGTTCGACCCCAGCCGGGTGGTGAACTGCTTGTTGCGGGCCAGCTCGGCAGCCACGCGCCAGCCGTCGCCCAGCTGCTGTTCGACACCCAGCGTGGTGATCAGGTTGCGGATGCGCGGCACGGTCTCGATCGGGGGCCCGGGCAGTGCATCGCTGACCTTGTAGTAGCCCAATCCGGGTGCGATGCTGACAAACGGGTAGTCCACCGGCGTGCGCTCGCCGCTTGGGCGGGAGGTGCGCGCCTCATGCAGGCCCAGGCGCACCGTGGTGCGCGGGTTGCGCAGCGTGGTCACCAGGCCCACCACGGCCACGTTCACGCCCACGAAGCGTTCACCCGCCGGCACCTGCGGCGGCGCGCCGTCGCGCAGCCAGAAGCGCGCGGTGGTGCCGATGCGGCCGCCGTAGGCTTCCACCGACAGCTCGCCGTCGGGCAGCAGGCTGGTGGCGCGGGTGTGGCCCACTGACAGGCCGTTGTATTCGTTCGTCGGGACCAACGAGTACATCTCCATCGGCAGGCGGGCCATGTCCTGCGCCACGCCCACGTCCAGGCTCTCGGAGTACATGTACAGCGGCAGGCGCATGCGGCCGGCGCGCACCAGCCAGGCGTCATCGGGCCGCCAGGCCAGGAAGGCCCAGGCCGGCCGCAACTGCCACTGGTCGTCAGACTTCTCCGACGGCGCGGCCTTCAGCTGCACCGTGGCCGACCAGCGCGGGTTGATGCGCCAGTCGGCCTGCAGCGCGGCCACGCTGTCGGCGTTGAAGGTGCCGTTGTCGTCGATCCAGCGCAGGTAGCGCCCGGGCACATCGGGGCTCTGGGCATAGCCCAGCGTGGCAAAGCCGGACCAGGCGATGTCCTGCGCCTGCGCGGCATGGGGCGCGGCCATGGCAGCCAGCAGCACCAGCGGGGCCAGGAGCGTGCGCATGCCGGCATGCCGGCGGGGTGGGAGGGCAGGTGTCGTCATCGCAGATCAGCAGCGTCGAGGCTGTCGGGAGGGGGTTGGTCGCTCCACTGCCGCGCAATGCGCTGCAGCGTGTCCTGGTTGGCCAGCAGGGCCTGCACCACGGTGGGGTCGAAGTGGCCGCCGCTGCCGGCCACGATGTAGGCCACGGCATCGGCATGGTCCATCGGCTCCTTGTAGGGCCGGCGGCTGATCAGTGCGTCGTACACATCGGCCACCGCCATCAGCCGGGCCGACAGCGGGATGGCCGCGCCGCCCAGGCCGTCGGGGTAGCCGGCGCCGTCCCAGCGCTCATGGTGGTGGCGGGCGATCTCCATGCCGTAGCGCAGGAAACGGTCACCCTGGTGGCCCATGCGCTCGGCCGCGCGGCGCAGCATCTCCCAGCCCTGCATGGCGTGGGTCTTCATCACCGTCATCTCGTCAGGCGTCAGCCGGCCGGGCTTGAGCAGGATGCCGTCGGGGATGGCCACCTTGCCGATGTCGTGCAGCGGCGCTGATTTGGCGATGTCCTCGATGCGGTCTGCGTCCAGCCCCATGGGGTTGCCGGGCTGGTCGGCCAGCCAGCGCGCCAGGGTGCGCACGTATTCCTGCGTGCGCCGCACATGGAAGCCGGTGTCCTCGTCGCGGAACTCGGCGAACGAGATCATCACGTGCAGCGTGGCGTCGCGCAGCTGCTCCACCTCGGCCAGGCGGCTCTGCAGCTCCTGCTGCAGCCAGGCGTTGCGCTGGTGCAGGGTGTCGCGCCACTGCTTGGCCTCGAGCTGGGTGGCCACGCGCGACAGCACGGTGGCCGGGTTGAACGGCTTGTGGATGAAGTCGGCACCGCCGCACTCGAAGCCGCGGGTCTCGTCCTCGGGCTGGCTCAGCGCGGTGAGAAACAGCACCGGGATGTCGCGGGTGGCGGGGTCGGCCTTCAGGCGGCGGCAGACTTCGTAGCCGTCGAGCTCCGGCATCATCACGTCCAGCACGATCAGGTCGGGGGCCTGGCGGCGCACCAGGTCCAGCGCCTTGGCGCCCGACGGCGCCAGCCGCACCCGCCAGCGCGGGCTCAGCAGGCCCGACAGCAGGCTCAGGTTGGCGGGCGTGTCATCGACCACCAGGATCGACGCCTGGGTGTCGGCACGGGCCAGCAGTGCGGGGTGGAGCTCGGCTTGGTTCATGGCGTCGGGGTGTTGCGGCCGGCGGGGCCGCCCGGGTGCTGGCCTTGCTGCACCTGCTGGCACAGCGCCAGTGCGGCGTCGAAGTCGAAACGGCTGATCGCCCGCGACAGCCCGCGCAAGGCCACCGGGTCCAGCTGGCTGGCCAGCACCGCCTCGTGGGTCTGCCACCAATCGATGGCGCGGCTGTCGCTGTCGGTCAGCAGGCTGGCCAGGGCCGCCAGATCGGGCGGCGGTACCGCCCCAGGCGGCGGCGCGGTGGCCGCCGCGGCCAGCGGTGCCACCGGCGCATCGGCAATCTGCAGGCGCACCGCGTCCAGGGCAGTGAGCAGGCGGGCCAGGTGGTGCTCGGTCTCGGGCAGGTGCTGGCCGGCGGCTGCGGCGTCCTGCGCTGCGGCGGCATGCTCCAGCGCCAGTGCGGCACCGCGCAGCCCATCGGCCGCCAGCGTGCCGGCCAGCCCCTGCAGGGTGTGGGCAGCCTGGCGCAAGACAACCCAGTCACCGGCGGCCAGCCAGGCATGCCAGCCGGACAGGCCGTCTGCATAGTCTTGCGCCATGCCGCGCAGCAGGCGCCGGGCCAGCGCCGGGTTCTGGTCGCAGTGCGCCAGCAGCTGCGCACGGTCCAGGCCAGGCACGTCGGGCAGGTCGGTCAGGGGCAGTGCCGTGTGCGCCGGCAGCGCAGCAGATGCATCGGCCCGTGGGGGCAAGGACCGGCGCCAGCGGGCCAGCGTGGCATACAGCTGCGCCGGCACCAGCGGCTTGGTGATGTAGTCCTGCATGCCCAGCGCCAGGCAGCGTTCGCGCTCACCGGCCATGGCGTGCGCCGTCATCGCCAGGATGGGCAGGTGGTCGAAGCGGGCGTCGCTGCGCAGGCGGCGCACGGCGTCGTAGCCGTCGAGCACCGGCATCTGCAGGTCCATCAGCACCAGCTCGCAGGCATCGGGGCCGCCCGCCTGCAGCCATTCCACCGCCTCCAGCCCGTGGTGGGCCACCTGGACCTGCGCGCCCTGGTAGCCCAGCAGGCCCCGCGCCACCTCGCGGTTCAGCGGGTTGTCTTCCACCAGCAGCACGCGCAGGCCCGGCAGCAGGGGGGCAGCGGCGGCGGGTGCCTCGGCAGGCCCGGTGGGTGCCGCACCATCGGCCGGCGCCGCGCCGGCCAGCCCGGCCGGGCTGGCCAGCAGGCGGCGCAGGTCCTGGGGCATCACCGGCTTGTCGATCACCGCAGCGCCGTTGGCAGCCGCCGCCGCCGACAGCGCCACCGACCCATGGGCCGTGATGACCACCACCCGCAGCTGCGGCCAGCGTGCGCGCAACTCGGCCAGCAGACGGCCGCCATCGGTGTCGGGCAGCACCCAGTCCAGCAGCACCAGATCGACCGGTTGGAGCTTGTCCTGCGCGGCCTGCAGCAGGGCCAGCGCAGCGCTGCCGGTGTCGGCCGACAGCAGGCCACCGGCCTGGCCGGTGCCCACACCCAGGCGCTGCAGCATGGCCAGCAGGTTGGCCAGGGTGTCGGGGCGGTCTTCCACCACCAGCACCCGCAGTGCGGCCGCGGCCGGCGCCACGCCAGGGCTGGCGCCGGGCTCCACCTGCAGCGGCACGCGCACGGTGAAGCAGGAGCCGGCGCCGGGCACGCTGTCCACTGTCACCGTGCCGTCCATCAGCGTCACCAGCCGCTGGCTGATGGCCAGCCCCAGGCCGGTGCCGCCGTAACGGCGGGTGATCGAGGCATCGGCCTGGCTGAATTCTCGGAACAGCTGGCTGCACTGCTCGGCCGTCATGCCGATGCCGGTGTCGCGCACCCGCATCACCAGCACCAGGTCCGACGCAGCGCCGCCAGGGGCGGGCTCGGTGGCCAGGCTCAGCGTCACCTGGCCGGCCTCGGTGAACTTCACTGCATTGCCCAGCAGGTTGGTCAGCACCTGCTGCAGGCGCAGCGGGTCGCCGCGCAGCACGGCGCGGTGGCCTAGCAGGGTGGCGTCCTCCACGTCGCACAGCAGCTCCAGGCCCTTGTCCTGGGCGCGCTCGCGCACCAGCGTCAGCGCCCGGGCGGCCAGTTCCTCGACGCGGAAGGGGCTCAGTTCCAGCGTCATGCCGCCGGCCTCGATCTTGGAGAAATCGAGGATGTCGTTGATCAGGTGCAGCAGGTGGTCACTGGCGGCCATGGCCTTGTCGAGGCAGGCCCGCGGCTGCGGGTGCAGCGGCGACTGCAGCGCCAGCTGGGTCATGCCCATGATGGCGTTCATGGGCGTGCGGATCTCATGGCTCATGTTGGCCAGAAAGGCCGACTTGGCGCGCGCCGCGGCTTCGGCCTGGTCACGCGCCTGGGCCAGGGCGTGCTGGGCTTCGTCACGGGCCTGCAGCTCACGCGCGATGGCGGCGGCCATGCGGTCCAGCGTGGTGGCCAGCGTGGCCAGCTCATCGACCTGGCTGCGCTGGCGTGCCGGATCAGCGCGGTGGCCATAGTCGCCGGCGGCGAAGTGCTGCGCGGTGTCTTCCAGCGCGGCAATCGGCTGCAGCACGCTGCGCCGCATGCCGACCATCGCCACCGCGGCCAGCGCCAGCATGCCCACATTGGCCAGCAGGGCCACCATCACGGCCACCGTCAGGCGGTCACGGGCCCGTGCCAGTTCCATGTCGGTGCGGCGCTGCACCTCGGCCGACAGCAGGCCCACGGCGCGGATCAGTTCGGCCCGCAGGGTCTCGTAGCGCGGCGAGTGCACCCGTTCCACCGCATAGGCCAGATCGGGCTGGCCTTCGTCGACGAATTGCCCCGTGGCACGGTCGTACAGGCCCTGGGTGGCGGCAAAGGCGATCTTCTCTTCCACCTGCAGCGCGGCGGACGCGTCCAGCACGGCCTGGGCGGCGCGCAGCTCGGTGGCGGTGAAGTCCAGCGCCCGCAGGCGCTCGATCATGCTGCGCGGCGGCTGGTTGGTCGTCTGCCTGGCAGGGGCGCCACCGCCGATGCGCTGGCGCCAGTAGTCGGCCATGCCGGTCTGCACCGGCGAGGCCAGCTCACCCTGCCAGGTGCCCAGGATCTCGTAGTACAGGTCGAGGTAGCGGGTGCGGCCGGTGGTGGTGTAGCTCTGCACCAGCGAGGCCAGCAGCTCGGTGCCCTGCACCAGATCGTCGACCTCGGCATGCGCCTCCTCGGCACGGCTGAAGGTGCTTTCGATGTGGTCTTGCGCCAGGCGCACGCCCTGCAGCAGCCCCAGGTTGAGCAGCAGCACCAGGCTGACCATGCCGAAGAACAGCCGCGAAACCTGCTTGAGCTTCATGGCAGTCGTGCATGCGCCGAATGGCCTGCCCTGCCCTTGGGCAGGTTGGCAGCGGCAGCGGGCATGGCGTTGGGAACGGGGGACAACATCTCGGCACAGTCCAAGCACGCGCTGGACACACACCGGTTTGTTCCGCCCCACCCGCCGGCCAATGCCGGGTGGTGGCGGGTGTCACACCGCCAGTTCCGGGCTCAGGTCTGTGCAGTGCCAGCCGACACCGCGGTGGATGGCGGTGTGCGGGCCTGCGTGGCACGGTGGCGCGGCCACGGCACCAGGCCGCGATCAGCCCCGGGGCGGGTACAGGTGGTGCTGAAACCCGACAAACAGGCGGCGCACCTGGTCCGGCTGGCCGAGGTCTGCAAAGGCGTCGCTCAGCGCCTGGTAGCGCAGCCGCAGCAGCGGTGACAGCTTCTCCGCGTCCAGCTCGTCGACACCTTGCTTCACGTACTGGGCCAGCACGAAGTCGACGAAGGTCTGCTGCCTGTCGGGCAGTTCGGCCGCCGTCGCGGCGCTGGCCGCAGCGGCACGGTCGGCGCGTGTCACCGGGTCGACGGCAAAGGCCACATACGCCAGCACATCGAACAGGTCGCTGCTCTCAGCCTCGATGACCTTCTGCATGTCGGCCAGCGCCTCGCGGCCGAAGCCCTTGTCGGCCAGGCCGGCCAACAGCGCCTTGCGGGTGTCGGGTGCGCTCCAGAGCCGGCGCAGTTCGTCCTCGTCCTTGAAGAACCCCGGCAGGGCGCCGAACAGCGATTCCAGGAATTGCGCCGCCGACATCGGCCGGCCATCGGCACTCCAGAACGTGGTGGCTGTCATGTGCTGCACCCGGCGCAGCTTGCCGTCGGCCAGCTTCACCTCGATGGGTGCTGTGCGCAGACCGACGGGTTCAGGCTCGGCCACATGCAGCGCGGCAGGACCAGCGGCTGCGACGTCAACCGCACGCGGGGCGCGGCCCTCGGGTGCTTCCGGCGGATCAGGGGCAAGGGGCTCGCCGTCCCAGTCGGGGTCATTGAAGTGCTGGTGCGCCCGCACGAAGTCGTAGACCGTGAAGTGGTCCTTGCCGTCGTACAGGCGGGTGCCGCGGCCGATGATCTGCTTGAACTCGATCATCGAGGCCACCGGCCGCATCAGCACGATGTTGCGCACGTTGCGCGCATCCACGCCGGTGGACAGTTTCTGCGAGGTCGTCAGGATGGTCGGGATCGTCTTCTCGTTGTCCTGGAACGCGCGCAGGTGTTCGTCACCGATCGCGCCGTCGCTGGCGGTCACGCGCACGCAATACAGCGGATCACGTGTTTGTGGAATGCCTTGGGGGCCGGGGGTCTTGATCTGGTTGACCAGGTCGCGCACTGCCAGCGCATGCAGCTGGGTGGCGCAGAAGACGATGGTCTTCTCCCGCTGGTCGATCATCCCCATGAAGAGTTGGACGCGGTAGGCCTCGCGCTCCTTGATCTGGATGATCCGGTTGAAGTCCTTCTCGTCGTACCGGCGCCCGGGCTCGATGGTGCCGCCCACCACGTCGTCGTCGGGGGTGTAGACGTACTCGTCCAGGGTGGTGGCGATCTGCTTCACGCGGAACGGCGTCAGGTAGCCGTCGTTGATGCCGTCGCGCAGCGAGTACGCATACACCGGCTCGCCGAAGTACGCGTAGGTGTCGGCGTTGATGGTGCGCTTGGGCGTGGCGGTCAGGCCCAACTGCACGGCTGGAGAGAAGTAGTCCAGGATGGCGCGCCACGCGCTTTCGTCACGGGCGCCGCCCCGGTGGCATTCGTCGATGACGATGAAGTCGAAGAAGTCGCTCGGATAGTCGCCGAAGTGCGGCTGAGGCTGGCCATCGGGGCCGGTGCCGCTCATGAACGTCTGGAAGATGGTGAAGAAGATGCTGCCGTTCTTCGGCACCCGGCCCTTCTTGCGGATGTCGTCCGGCTCGATGCGCACCAGCGCATCGTCCGCAAAGGCCGAGAAGGCGTTGTAGGCCTGATCCGCCAGGTTGTTGCGGTCGGCCAGAAACAGCACGCGCGGGCGCCGGCTGGGCGGCGTGCTCAGTTGCGGCGTTCGGCGCCAGTCGGCCAGGTTCCACCGGCTCTGAAACAGCTTCCAGGCCAGCTGGAACGCGATGAAGGTCTTGCCGGTTCCGGTGGCCAGAGTCAACAGGATGCGGTCGCGCCCGGCGGTGATGGCGTCGAGCACACGCGCGACGGCGATGTCCTGGTAGTAGCGCCCCTGCCAGGTGCCGCCCTTGTCCTCGAACGGCACGGCCGCGAAGCGGTCGCGCCAGGTGGCGGTGGCCGGGTCGGCGTCAGCAAAGGTCATGGCCCACAGCTCGTCCGGGCTGGGGTAGCAGGCCACGTCGCCTTCGGCGCCAGTGGCCATGTCGACGCCATAGATGGCTTGCCCGTTGGTGCTGTAGGTGAAGCGCACCGCCAGCTTGGCCGCGTACTTCTTGGCCTGGCCCAGGCCCTCGGTGTGCGCCTTGTCCCAGGCCTTGGCCTCGATCACCGCCAGCTTGGTGTTGCGGTGGATCAGCACGTAGTCGGCGATGTCGGCCTGGGTGCGCTGCCCCCGGCCCTGCAGGCGCCCTGGTGCGATCACCTCACGCCGCACCCGGCTGCCGTCGACCACACCCCAGCCGGCCGCCTTGAGCGCGGGGTCGATGTGCTCGGCGCGGGTCTCGGCTTCGTTCATGTGAGGACCACCACACCGATGGCCGGATCGTCGAACGCGCGGTGCAGACGGTCGGCCGCCGCCAGCAGCGCGGCGAGCACCGCGTCGTTGCCGGCGTTGCCCAAGGCCAGGTGGATCAGGCGGGGCGTGTAGTTGCTCGCCGCCACCAGGCGGTGAAAGTCATCGTCCTTCGAGCAGATCACGAACCCGTGTTGAGCCGCGAAGTCGCACAACTGTGCGTCGCTGGAACGCTCCAGGCCCAGCAGGGTCACCTGGCTGCTGCCCGGAAACCGTGCTTGGAGCAACGGCACTAGGCGCCGCGACAGGTTTTCGTCGAGCAGCAGCTTCACGCTGCCGCAGCCAGGCGCACCTCATGCGACTCGCGCGCCGCGGCATAGGCCAGGCAGGCGCGGATGTCGTCGGGCGTGAGTTCGGGGTAATCGGCCACGATCTGCGCTGGCGTCTGCCCGTCGGCCAGCCAGCCCAGCACGTCGCCCACGCTGATGCGCAGATCCCGCACGCAAGGCCGGCCGTTGCGACGCAGGGGGTCACTGGTGATGGTCGAGTGCAGGTCGTTCATGCGTTCAGGCTCCTGGGTTGGGCAGCGGCCGGCCACGCCGCAGGGCGTCGAAGTCGGCGACCATGGCCTCGACCTCCTCCTCGGTGAGCGGCATGACTTCTTGCACCTTGGCCTTGGCGGCGCGCAGGCGTTGCAAGGCTTCAGCGCTGGGCCGGCGCAGTGGCACGAACAAGCCCACGGCCTGACCATGGCGGGTGATGGTGACCGGCGTGTCGGCGTCGATGTACTCCGACAGCGCGGCCCGGAACTCGCGGATGCCGACGCTGGGTGTTTCAGAGGCAGGGGCCTTCATGGGATGCGTCCTTCAGGGCAACAGGCACCAAGGTTCACATTCTGGCAGATGTGTACACAAATCCCAAGCGGTGGCCCGGCATCACGGTGTTAAGACAAGCCGCCGCTGAAGGCCTGGTGCAGCAGGGAGCGCTTCAGCTCGTCGAGGGCGGCGAGCTTGCGTGCGTAGATATCGGCGAGTTGGTCTGCGGCTTCCTGGATCGCATCGAGCTTCTCAACGAGCGCGGCTTGCTCTTCCAGGGGAGGAAACGCAATGACGATTTTTCTCAGGTCGCCGATGTTGATCTGCATGAGCGCAGTGCCATAGGTCTTGGCGCGGATTTGTGCCTGCACGGGCTCAGAGCGCAGCAGGTAGTACCCGAGGGCCTGGCTGATGGTGTTTGGGTCGAAACGGATCGGGACGATGCCGCGTGTCACGTTGGCACCCGCCAAGGTTGGATCGGCGATGGCGACGGTGCCGGTGGTTCCGCGAACGCAGAGCAGCAGGTCGTTGCCTTCGAGGGTCGTGCGTGCGTAGGAACGGGCCAGCGCGGGGTCGATGCGCTTCAGGCCGTCGGCGTACACGGTCTTGTCGCCGAGATCGACCGGTCGCACCACGGGTAGTCCGCCTGACACCTCATCACCGGGCTGCACGATGCCGTAAGACAGGGTACAGCTTGGCGCCACCAGCTTCTCCAGGGCGTCGGATCGGCCGCCTGCTGACGCAGCGCCCAGCGCGGTCGCAAGCTGCCTGGCTGACCACTCCCGCGTGTTCAGCAGGTTCTTCTCGGCGTTGGCCTTGGCGGTGGCGATGCCCGCGAAGGCTTCGTCGAGGATGGCGACGATGCGGCGTTGCTCATGCGGCGGAGGCACAGGGAATTCGACCTGCCGAAGCGCATCAGCGTCGATCTTCAGCGTCCCATGCGCAGCTGAACTCAAAACGCCCTTCCCGCCGTCCGCCAGGCGGTGACGCAAGGCGAGGAGCAGGAATCGCGAGTCAACCCCCGGGGGCGGAACGATGGCCCGCAGGTCTTGATTGAACGCGACAGGAGCCGTCACCTGCCCGACCTGGATGCCATTCGCGAGGCCCATCCCGCGTACAAGCATCAGCAGCGAGCCGACCGGTGCCATCTTTGCTGCCGATTCATCGCACGCCTGCTGTGAGATGTGAAGTTCGGCGTCGAAGATTCGGTCGGCCTTCAAGTCCTTGGCCGAGACCCACGGGATGGTTCCACGCCAGTAGGCAGCGTTCCCCTTCGACGGCGTGCCGCCGCTGAACACCGTGCAGGCGCTGCCGATCGTTGCGGTTGGCCACCGCGTCACACCAACTCCCGAATCGCTGCAAGAACTTCGGCGCTCTCAGCATCCAGCGCCGCAATCTCGTCAAGGATGTCCTTCGGTGCCCGCAGCGCAACCACCGCGCCGCCGTTCGGGTTCTTGACCGACAGGTCGTACATACCGGCATCGATCCCGGCCACGTCCACCGACCAGCTCTTCGCCGAGTCGGCAAACGTCTTCTGCAGCGCGACGAACTCGGCCAGGTCGTCGTCGTTCAGCGGCGTGGTCTTGCCCATGCTGCGCCCGGGATCAAGCTGGTAGTACCAGACCCGGCGCGTGGGCGCGCCCTTGTCGAAGAACAGCACCACCGTCTTCACGCCTGCACCCTGGAAGGTGCCGCTCGGGCAATCCAGCACCGTGTGCAGGTTGCAGTCGGCCAGCAACTGGCGGCGCAGGCTCACTGCCGCAGAGTCGGTGTTGCTCAGGAAGGTGTTCTTGATGACGATGGCCGCCCGGCCCCCGGCACGCAGGCTCTTGATGAAGTGCTGCAGGAACAGGAAGGCCGTCTCGCCGGTCTTGACCGGGAAGTTCTGCTGCACCTCCTTGCGTTCCTTGCCGCCGAAGGGCGGGTTGGCCAGCACCACGTCGTAGCGGTCCTTGTCCTGGATGTCGGCAATGTTCTCGGCCAGCGTGTTGGCATGCACCACGTTGGGCGCCTCGATGCCATGCAGGATCATGTTCATGATCGCGATGACATAGGCCAGGCTCTTCTTCTCCTTGCCGTAGAAGGTGCGGGTCTGCAGCGTGTGCAGGTCGGCGGTGGTCAGGCCGGGCTGGCGGCTGAGGTGGTCGAAGGCCTCGCACAGGAAGCCGGCCGAGCCGCAGGCGCCGTCGTAGATGCGCTCGCCGATGCGCGGTGCCACCACCTGCAGCATGGCGCGGATCAGCGGGCGCGGGGTGTAGTACTCACCGCCGTTGCGCCCGGCGTTGCCCATGTTCTTGATCTTGGCTTCGTACAGGTGGCTCAGCTCGTGCTTCTCGGTCTGTGAGCGGAAGCGCAGCGCGTCGACCAGGTCGATCACGTCGCGCAGGTTGTAGCCGCTCTGCACCTTGTTCTTGATCTCGCTGAACACCTCGCCGATCTTGTATTCGATGGTGTTGGGCCCGCTGGCGCGCTGCTTGAAGCCGGCCAGGTAGGGGAACAGCCGGCCGTTGACGAAATCACGCAGGTCGTCGCCGGTCATCGCGGCGTTGTGGTCGGGCTGGCCGTCGGGGGTCTTGGGCGCAGCCCAGCTGTTCCAACGGAAGACCTCGGCCAGGATGAAGCTGTAGGCCCTGCCTTCCAGTTCGGCCTCGGCCGCCTTGTCCTGCTCCAGAGCGTCCAGGTACTTCAGGAACAGCAGCCAGGACGATTGCTCGGTGTAGTCCAGCTCGCTGGTGCAGCCGGCGTCCTTGTGCAGGATGTCGTCGATGTTCTTGAAGGTCTGTTCAAACATGCGGAGCCCCGTGCCAGCGCAAGGCGGCGGCCCTGCGTGGCCCGCACTGTGCCATGCAGCCAGGGCACGGCTTGGATGGATCAGGCCACGGGCTGCAGCACCCCGCCTGCCCGCACCCGCACCGCGCAGAACTTGAACCCCGGGATCTTGGCCGCCGGGTCCAGCGCCGGGTGGGTCAGCCGGTTGGCCGCGGCCTCGGCATAGGCGAACGGGATGAACACCGTGCCCGGTGGCGTGCCGTCGTCGCGGCGGGCCTGCAGCTGGATCTGCCCGCGCCGGCTTTCCACCGTCAGCACATCGCCGGGCTGCAGGCCCAGCGCGGCCAGGTCGCTGCCGTGCAGGCTGGCGGTGGGTACGGGCTCCAGCGCGTGCAGCACCTCGGCGCGGCGGGTCATGCTGCCGGTGTGCCAGTGCTCCAGCTGGCGGCCGGTGATCAGCGCAAACGGGTAGTCGGCATCGGGCGGCTCGGCACCCGACGTCACCGCCGCCGGCACCAGCCTGACCCGCCCGTCGGCGGTGGGAAAGCGCTCGGTGAAGACGATGGGCTGGCCGGGGTCGTCGTCGTTCAGGCAGGGGTAGGTGATGCTCCCGGCGGCATCCAGCCGGTCCCAGCTCACACCGGCGATGACGCCATGCAGGGCCTGGCGCATCTCCTCGTACACCGCCGCCACGCCGCTGTCCGGGCCGGGGTAGTGCCAGGCCAGGCCCAGGCGCTGCGCCAGCTGCTGCAGGATCCACAGGTCCTGCTTCGCCGCTCCAGGGGCATCGAGGGCGCGGCGGCCCATCTGCAGCATGCGGTCGGTGTTGGTCACCGTGCCGGCCTTCTCGGGCCAGCCGCTGGCGGGCAGCACCACGTCGGCCAGCCAGGCGGTCTCGGTCATGAACAGGTCCTGCACCACCAGGTGCTGCAGGCTGGCCAGCCCGGCGCGGGCATGGTTGAGATCCGGGTCGCTCATCGCCGGGTTCTCGCCCATCACCAGCATGCCGCGCACCTTGGCGGGGTCGTTGTCGGGCGCGGCGGCCTTGTGCAGGGTCTCGACCACCGTCAGCCCGGGCTGGGCGCTGAGCGGCTGGCCCCAGAACTGCTCGAACCAGGCATGCACCTGCGGGTTGTCCACCCGCTGGTAGTTGGGGAACATCATCGGGATCAGGCCCGCATCACTGGCGCCCTGCACGTTGTTCTGCCCACGCAGCGGGTGCAGGCCCGAGCCCGGCTTGCCGATCTGGCCGGTGATGGCCGACAGCGCGATCAGGCAGCGGGCGTTGTCGGTGCCGTGCACATGCTGGCTGACACCCATGCCCCACAGGATCATGCTGGCCTTGCTGGTGGCGA
>ENA-UOWO01003078-UOWO01003078.1-activated-sludge-metagenome-genome-assembly--contig:-NODE-3078-length-19791-cov-19.945227_pt1 | contig 19791 bp, 16 predicted proteins | sample MGYA00238148_ERZ761564 | MGnify/ENA primary metagenome ERZ761564 (study PRJEB28885, sample SAMN05720194) | activated sludge metagenome | isolation source: Anaerobic digester | place: USA... | reverse complement strand
TTTTTCAAGCCACGGGTTGTCTTCAAGTATTCCGGGCGCGTTTTTCCATATAAGGTTATTTTTAAAAATAATTTTCATACTTGGAGCCATTTTTGAATTCATCCCTGAATAAACTTCCCTGCCAAAAGGGTTTATTTCCTTTTCTTCAAGCGCAACCGCGGCTGCAGGCGCGGCTTCCTGCGCCATATCATACGCGGTGGCTGCAGCGCTTTTTGACGCCATGCCGGCCGCAGGCAAGGCCTCTGCTTTCATCATATTTGCCCTTGACGGCGCGGCGCTTTTCTTTTTAGCGTATGTAATTGCGGCAGGCGCTTCTGATTTTAACGGCGCAAGGGCAGCCATATTTATTCCCTGTTTTACACTTTTTAATTCCTCTGTGTCTTTTGCCCTCTCTGCAACAGCCGGCTTCTGCACACTTTCAGCTTCCAGCCACTCTTTATCCGCTTTTATAGTTTTTGTATCATATATCTGCCTTACTAAAACCCCGACAATAAGCATTGCCGCAACAGTACCTGAAACTTTCATAAAAACCGGCCAGCTGAATTTCATCTTTGCCTTTTTACTGTCAGCTTCATCAAGCCTTTTGCTTAATGTTGCCAAAAAATTAACAGGAAGGTCTTCGGCGCGGCCGCTTTTGGCATATTGAACCGCGTTTTTCAGCGCGTCCAGCTGGTATCCGCACTCTTTGCATGTTTTAAGGTGCGCAAGGAAATTCTTCAGCTGCTCTCCCTTTAACATGCCGTCTATATAATCCGATATTAAGCCGTAAGCTTTTTTATGCTCCATTTTATCCACCCTGCATCTTTATGAATTTTTGTTTAAACGCTTCCCTTGCCCTTGCTATCCTTGATTTCACGGTCCCTGTATTAAGCCCGGTCATTGCGGCAATTTCCTCGTAGCTTTTTTCTTCCATGTCCCTTAACACTATCATTTCCCGCGCGTCCGGATGCAAAAGTTCCAGCACCGCGTGAATTTCATCGTTCTTCTGCCTGTCTTCCAGAACTTTATCAGCAGGCGGATCAGAAGACGCGTACTGCTTTTTCATTTCACCATCATCACTTTCATAATTATCATCAATCGAATCATGTTTTGTAAAATACCTGCGGATTTCATACCTTACCGTGTTTTTCCACGCGTTCACGGCTATTCGCCTTACCCACGCGGAAAACGGGCTGTCTTCACGGAAACTGCCGATACTTTTATACGCGTTTACAAAAGCATCCTGCGCTATATCCTGTGCTTTGTGCCTGTCACCGCATAACCGCAGCGCAAGGTTGTATATCTCTTTCGCGCATGAAGCCGCAAGCGCTTCAAATGCCCTTCTGTCGCCGTCTTTAGCAAGCTTTACAAGCTGTTTTTCTTCCAAGTTTCACCTTTAATGACACCGGATTTTAAAATATGTTCCATTGTAAATATAGCACTGTAGCGATTTAAGCTATAAGCTATAGCGAAACGTAAAACATAGCAACTTAAGCTATACGCAATTAAGCATAAGCGAAACGTAAAACATAGCGGCTTAAGCTATAGGCATTTAAGCATAAGCGAAACAAAGATGCTATGGTTTATTCTTACGCTATAGCTTAATTGCTTATTAACTTTTTGCTTATTTTTTTTTATCTTTCCGCTATAGCTTAATTGCCTATTAACTTTTTGCTTATTTTTTCTTATCTTTCCGCTATAGCTTAATTGCTTATTAACTTTTTGCTTATTTTTTCTTATCTTTCCGCTATAGCTTAAATGCCTATAGCTTATCTCTCTATTATTTAAACGTAAACCTTCCCCTTGCCGCTTCTTTACCGCTTTCCTTCTTTATGACAGCGCAGGCAAAGGTATTTTCCGCTTTCTGCTCCATTACGGCCGAAATTGTCCCGCCGTATTCCGCCTCTTCCATAAAATTTATCAGAATGGTTTTTATCTCGTGGGTTTCAAGGTACTCTTTTGTAAACGTCTCGTTCATCCAGTCAATATACGACACATTATTAACGTGCCTGTTTACGTCAAACTCGCTGAATTTAACCTTAAATTCCGAGGAAACGGAAGGATTTAAAACCGCCTCTGCTTTTCCCGCTTCCCTGCCTATGGCGCTTTTATCTTTCTGTTCGGGCCATTTTTCAGCAACGCTTTTTAACGGCTGAATCTTTTTTGTCACAGGGTCTATGACAACCCAAGTTGTGGTTGCAGCCGCTATGCAGGCGCCGTTTTCGTCGGTGACATTATAATCACGAAACGCGGAAACCTTTCCAATACCTTTTGACCACGTCTCAACGGTAAGCTTATTTTCCCAGGCCGCTGTTTTATAAATTTCCGCTTCAAGGCGCATCATTGCCCATATATGGCCGCTTTGAAGCATCGCTCCCTTTGCCTTTTCAATTTCGCTGTAATGTCGCCACGCCGTGTTCTGAAGGTAATTGCATAGCGACGTAATTTTCAGCCTGCCGTTAATGTCCGCGTCATAAACATTCACATCGTATTTTTCTGTCCATATACCGGGTGCCTGCGCCATAAAATCCCCGCTTTTTTATTTGATACAGATATAATAAGGGAAAATAGAAACTTAATAAAGTTATTTTTAGAGGCCCCGGGCATAATAAGGGGTTTCGGGGGAGGGTTATATTGATGACCCGGAGCCATAGATAAGACGCAGGTTCACAGCCACGGGTTCCTTAATTATTCAGCCCCGGAAGCGGAAGGGGGGATGAGGGAGGAAGTCCGTCCGCTTTTTGGGGCTGCATATATGACGCCGCGCCCCTTAAAAAAGATTACGCCTTTGATGATGACAAAAAAATAATATTACTGTAAAATTGACTTCATGGACGGTAAAAAAATAATTCACTTAACAGGGCTTTTTTTAAGGCTGCTTATGTTCTCCGCGGCTTTTATTGTGCCGCTTGCGTTTCACTTAAACACGCATGAGAGCTTTGAAATGCCAAAATCAGCGGCTTTCTTTTCTTTGACCGCGCTGGCTGCCGCCGTGCTGTTTGTTAAGATGGCGCTTAAAGGCGAAAAAGTTTTGTTCTTCACCCCTTTTTCATTCCCTGCCGCGCTTCTTGGCGCTGCTTTTGCGGCTTCATTTATAAGCGGCGCGCTTTTTAACCCGCACGCCGTACTGCTGCACTGGCAGTTTTTAAAGCTGTGCCTTCTTATTATATTGTTTTATCTCCTTATTATTAACGTTTTTACAAAACACGACATCCCCCGCCTGCTTTTTGTTATTATTACCTCGCACTTCATCGTGGCGGCCTACGGCGTTCTGCAGTATTTTCATATTGATATCATAAAATGGGTCTCTTTCGGAGAAGGCCGCGTCTATTCAACGCTTGGCAATCCGGATTACATGGCGGCGCAGTTTTCAGTTCTTATCCCCGTGCTTATTGCCGTGCTGCTTTCGCCTGTGAACAAACTTGCAAAATTTTTCAGCGGTATGTGCGTGACAATGATGTTCTTTCTGGTTATTGTGTCGCAGGGCCGCGGCGCGTGGCTTGGTTTTCTTGGCTCCCTTGCGTATATGTTTTTAATGCTTGGCATAATTTACGGAAAATCTTTTTTCAGCCGCCATAAAAAGTTTTTTGTGTCCATGGCGGCATTTCTTGTCCTGCTTATAATCCTGTTCACGGTCCCCAACCCGATAAACAGGAACCCCATAACAGAAAGGATTAAGCAGTCCTTTGACATTACCAATGACTCTGTGGCTGTAAGGCTTTTTTACTGGGAATCGGCGCTGCAGATGGCGGCCGCAAAACCTTTTTTCGGCGCGGGCATAGGCGGCTTCAGCCTTAACACGGCGTATTATCAGAGAAAGGTTTATGACCGCTGGCTTAAAGCGGCGCCAAAAATGGCGGCCAAAGTGGAACCGCATGTGGAACTGTACACCCACAACGATTTTCTGCAGACCCTTGCGGAAAACGGCTTTTTGGGGTTCGGCGTTTATCTGCTGCTGTTCTTTTCCGCTTTTTACATGGCATTAAAACTTGCGTCAAGGGAAGAAAATATTTTTCATAAAAACCTGCTTATCGGAATAACAGCTTCCATTGCCGCGTTTTTAATAAACGGCCTTTTAAACTTTCCCTGGAGGGTGGCGCCCACGCTTATACTGTTATGGTCGCTGCTTGGCATTTTCTCGCTTTATGAGAAACGCTTTGCTGTTAATACCAAAAAAATCTTATCTGTCCCGCTGGCGGTTTTTCTTGCGGCAGCGGCTTTTGTTTTTATCGTTATACAGGCGCGCGTGTTTTACGCGAACGCCCTTGTAAAACACGGGCAGGCGCAGTTTGCCGAAGGCAATTACGCGCAGGCGCGCGATACTTTTGAAAAATCACTGGCTTCCAATGCCCGCGGCACGGACAGGATAGAACTTGTCTTATACGCGGGCAACGCCTATAACGCGCTTTTGGACACTGACACGGCAATAAAGTATTACAACCGCGGCCTTGAAATGTTCCCCAACTTCATTGAATCCCATTACAACGTTGCAAACGTTTATATGTCCAAAGGCATGAAAGAAAAAGCCCTTGAAGAATATGAAAAGACGCTGGCGCTTAACCCCAAATTTACGGCGGCAATGAACAATATGGCCAACCTTTATTTTAATACGGGCAATTTTGAAAAGGCAAAAGACATGTATAAACGGGCCCTTGACGTGACACCTTCGCTTATTGAAGCACGCTATAACCTGGGCGCGTGCTATTACAGGATGAAAGATTATAAAAACGCCAAAAAAGAAATGGCTGAAGTTTTGAAATATGACCCGAATTACCAGGAAGCAAGAAAATGGGCGGAGCAGCTTGGCAGGATGGGATATTAAAACTATATTTTAACCAATATCCCATATCCCATAAATAATACAATCGTCAGATCTTACTATGAGTCATGATTTTTTTATACTTCAACATCCTTTATATAGCCTCTTTTTTTCATCCTTGCAATTATCCGCGACACGCGTTTTTTCTGAAACTCTTCTTTCTGCTTTGTTAAAAGTTCTTTGCCCCTTGCCTTTGGCTGCGGTATTACAACAGCAAGCATGGCCGCTTCTTTGGGCGTAAGTTGATGCGGAGATTTGTCAAAGTATACTTTTGAAGCCTGTTTAATTCCGTAAATACCATTTCCAAATTCCGCGATATTTATGTAATAGTCAAGTATCTGCCTTTTTGTAAGTTTTCTTTCAACGCGCAGGGCGGTTATCGCCTCTATTATCTTTCTTTTAACGGTTTTTTCCTTGGTCAAATACGCGTTTTTGACAAGCTGCTGCGTGATTGTGCTGCCGCCGTATTTTAATTTAAGGTGAAGCACGTCGTATCTTGCAGCCCTTAAGGTTTCGTCGATGTTAATTCCTTTATGCCTGAAAAAACTTCCGTCTTCGGCGGCAATAATGGCGCCTGTGACGTATTTTGGAAGTTCCGCGGAACGCACAAAATCTTTAGAGTATGGAGAGACAGAACGCTTGGTATATGTTTTTCCGTTATATACCTTTATGGTAACCCTTGTTTTTATTTTGCTTATATCCGGCAGTATCGCGTTCATGACAATAAAAAAACCGATAATATAAGCAAACGCGCATTGAACTATGATAATTGCCCTTAACCGTAAAAGTGTCACTTGAAATCCTTCGGGCGTTGCAGGAAAGTCTGTCGGCTTTCTTGGCGCACATTTTAGTCTGTTGTCTTCCGTCTGCGTTATGCGTATGAGGCTTTTGTAAGCTTTCTACTATAACCTGATATATTATACTTCATAAAATATCACCGGTCAAGCGTGTACCGGTTTGGTGTTATTTTATTGGGACAATAATAAAGAATTCTGTGACTTTAAAAATCCGTACTTACCAGGACGGAATACTCCGCCGAGTAAGGATTAAAACCTGTCTTTACCTTCACATCGCCGTCAAAAACATGATGAAGCCAGAATAAATCAAGCGCCGTGTACGCAAGCGCGGCGCCGGCGGATATGGCGGAGATAAGGACAAGGTCTTCCGCTGCCGTCACCTTTTCTTTTTCATACATCATTCTCCAGTATCCCGCTTCATCATAATCACTGCCCATATTGGAAACAAGTTTTTCATAATCAGCGGCAAGGGTGTTCTGCTGAACCACCGCAAGCACTGTTGCAGCGCAAAGAACAGTATCAGCGCCGATTAAAACCCAGGCGCGCGGCGAAAGACCGCCTGTTTCATCCTGCGCCTGCGCAAACGCCGGCACAAAAAGAACAACTGCCAGAATTAATACAAATAACTTTTTCATATCGGTTTTTCCCCCTCAAGGCATATATTTAATTTTTTTTAAATCCGCACGCGTTTAATTCCCGCAATCCACATACCGCAGATAACCGCGGCTGCCGGAAATACAATTACAATAAGTTTGTTTAAAGCAAACGCTTCCTGAAATTTAAGGTGGATAAAAAGCCAGGCCGCGCGTGTTAAGCCGCAGCCCGGGCATTCAAATCCGAATAAATTTTTATACAAACATACGCTTTTTCCGCTGAACAAAATATCATGCGGAACAAGGTAAAAACATAACAACAAAACAAAAACAGCCGCTGTTCTTGCCGCTATTTTCATAAAACTTATTTGCTTGTAATTACGCTGCCGCTTTTATCGGTAAACTTCTGCGTAAGTATAAGGATAAGGTCAATAATAACCTATATTCCGCATCCGCCGCCGGTTAAAAGCATAAGTATTCCTGTTCCCACTTTTCCCACATAAAACCTGTGCGCGCCAAGAAATCCAAGAAAGATGCACAACAGAAGGGAAACAAGCCATTTTTCGGAAATATCCGGCGGGGCTCCTGCCAAAGCAGGCTGCCTTACACCGCAATGCGGGCAGATTTCAGCCGCGTTTTTTATCACTTCCCCGCAGCTGGAACAGTACTTTTCGTCATTTGCTTTTTCTTTTCTTGCTGTCATTATATCCTCCCTTTTTATTTCGGCAGTGCGCCGAATAATCCCATTATGCCTTTATGTATGTTGTGCGGAAAACCCGCGTTTGGCATAAACATCATGGGGCAGAATCCCGTTATGCACTTTATCCCGTTTGTTTCGCACACCGCTATCGCCTTTGTGTTTGAAATGCCCTTCATCACATGTTCGTGAATCCAAAGTTCCTTAACGCCGGCTTTGGCGCATTCGTTTGCCACTTTATCCTGTTCCTCTGCCGGCACCACGGCTATCGCCGCGTTTACGCCGCCCGGTATGTCCGCCACTCTTTTAAACGCCGGCTCCCCGTTTATTTCCGAAGCATTGGGATTGACAGGAAACACTTCATACCCTTTTTTTACAAGTTCCATGTAAAGCATATTGCCGTATTTTTTATTGCTTCTTGAAGCGCCTATCACGGCTATTTTTTTATTGCCAAAAAAACCTTCCACATCCTTTTTTCCTATCATATCCGCCTCCGCAAAATTTAATACATTATATTATTATTTCGACAAATATCAAATATATTTTAACGCTTATTCAATAAACATCCTGTTTCCGTGTTCCGCGAATTTGATGTTCATTCCCTTTGAATACTCTTTCAGCCTTTCCTTTATAACAGCGGCCTCCGCGCCTTTGGCAAAATGCGGCCTGCTTTTTTCTATCTTTGCCGGCGTAATGTACGCGTCTTTTATTAAGCCGTCTGATAACCTGCAGCTGAATATCATAGTGTCTGTCTGTAAGTCCTTAAACTGGTCAAATATAAAATTTCCCAAACTGTAAAGTATTATCGCGTTTTTATATCTCTCTATCCCCTGCAGCACATGCGGATGGTGGCCTATTATAAGGTCAGCGCCGGAATCAACAAGCAGGCGCGCCAGTTTTTTCTGTTTTTTACCGGGATAATTGCTGTATTCTTCGCCCCAGTGAAATGATACAAAGACATAATCCGCGGTTTTTGCGGCGTCAGAGACCGCTTTTTTCATTTCTTTTTCCGACGGGTGGCAGGGCTGCGGCGTATTTTTGCTGTTCATGTCTTTATCGGTCTCGTAATAAAAATCCGCGAACGCGAACAGCGCGATTGTCACGCCGTTTATTTCAATCACGCGCGGCTCCAGCGCGTGTTCCCTGTTATAGCCCGCGCCCGCGTGCATAATTTCCATGTCATTTAAGTTTTTTATTGTCTGCGAAACCCCCGTATAATTGCAGTCAAGCATATGGTTGTTGGCAATGGATACAACATTGAATCCGGATTCCATAAAACCTGCCATTTTTTCAGGTTCGCACCGAAACGCGTACGGTTTGTTTCTTTTTTTCTCCGTGGTAATTGGGGTTTCAAGGTTGCAGAAAGAAAGGTCGTGCGAGTTTACAAAATCGCACACTTTTTTAAATGGATAATCACTGCTTATTTTTTCCATGTTTGCCTTTACGCCTCGGTCCATCATCACATCGCCCGCCGCGCAGAAATAAACTGTTTTTGAGAGCATTACGGGTTGCCTGTCAGGCGCGCACGAGGATATTAACAAAATCAAAGGAAAGCATAAAACAAGCCTCTGTATTTTCATCTTTCCGATACTGCAGCTGCCGTTTCGCCGAATATAAGCGCTTCTGTTATTATTTCCGAATAGCTTGGATGAATGTGCATTGTACTTTTTATGGTTTCCACGCTGACGCCCGCGTTTATTATAAGCCCTATTTCGTTCATAATGTCCGCTATTTCATACCCCACCGCGGACGCGCCTATCACCCTGTCATCAGCGGTTAACAATTTTAAAAACCCGGCGTCGCTTTCTTCCACCACTGCCTTGCCTATGCCTTTAAAGAAATACTTAAAAATTTTATAATCTATATTATTTTTGCGGGCGTCTTCTTCCGAAAACCCGGCGCTGCCCAGCTGCGGCATTGAAAAAACAAGTTTTGGTATCCTTACGTAATCAAGGCTGCCGGACTTTCCCGTAACCATGTTATCCACGGCGGTTTCAGCCTCTTTATACGCGGTGTAAGCCAGCATAGGAGTGTTGATGCAGTCGCCGGCGGCGTATATTCCCTTAACGTTTGTCATCATGTCAGCGTTGACTTTTATAAAACCTTTAGGGTCTGTTTCAATACCCGCCTTTTCAAGGCCAAGTTCCTGTGTAAACGGAACCCTTCCCGTTGCTTCTATAATAATGTCATACTGTTCTTCCGTCTCTGTTTCATTGCTTTTTATTTTTACTTTTCCGCCGTCATCCGGAACGGTTATGCCGACGCCGCACATTATTTTTATCTTCTTTTTCTTAAACTCCCTTACAAGCGCCCTTACTGCCTCTTCATCCATGCCGTATAATATAGAAGGCGCGGCTTCGGCTATTGTCACATCCACCCCTATATTATTAAGGAAGGACGCGTATTCGCACCCTATTACGCCGCCGCCGATTATAAGGGCATTTTTGGGAACCGGATTTAAAGCAAATATAGATTCAGGGGAACTTATATTGCCGCACTTAAAAACCCTGCGCGCTGAAGAACCCGCGCAGATAAGTATGTTATTTGCTTTATAAATATTTCCTTTTGCCTCAACTTCACCGGCAGACGCAAACTTTGCCTGCGCTTCCAGAATTTCAACACCCGCGCCTTCAAGCCTTGCTTTAAGGCCGCTTCTAAGTCCGCTTATTTTTTTTGAAACTGTGGACATTATTTTTTCATAATCAGCGCAGTGCAGCGAATGGTGAAGAAGCCCTTTAAGCGGAATACACCCTTCATTAAGGCAGGTGCCGCCGAGATTATTCAGATTTTTTTCTATAAGAAGGGTTTTCATTTTGGCTTTTGCCGCAAGCAATGCGGCCGTATATCCCGCCGGGCCGGAGCCTATTACAATAAGGTCATGCATAATATTTTCTCCCGAATTAATCGCCTATATATTCCCTTGGCTTGTTTCCGTCCGCTTCCGTTATTAACCCTTTTTCTTCCATATCATCAATTATGCGCGCGGCCTTTGAATAGCCAATGCCCAGTTTTCTCTGAAGATATGACGTGGAAATGTTTCCTTTGTTCTTGGCAAGGTCTATAGCTTTTTTCATTATTTCATCGCCGCCGGTTCCGCTGTCGCCGTCGCCGGAAAGGTCCGGATCGTCGTCCTTCATGTCAAATTCCGGCGATATATCAGGCTTTCTCTGTTTCTTTATAAAATGGCAGACCTTTGAAATTTCTTCGGAAGACACAAAAGCCGCCTGGCCCCTTAACGGCTTGCTGATATCAGCCGGCGCGTAAAGCATATCGCCGCGGCCTAAAAGCGCGTCTGCGCCGTTCATGTCAAGAATGGTGCGCGAATCAACTTTTGACATTACCTGAAAAGCTATCCTTGACGGGAAGTTGGCTTTAATAACGCCCGTTATTACGTCAACAGAAGGGCGCTGGGTTGCAAGCACAATGTGAATACCGACGGCGCGCGCAAGCTGGGCAAGGCGCTGCAAAGACGCTTCCACGTTTGCCTTTGCCAAAGTCATTAAGTCCGCAAGTTCGTCTATTATCAGTATTATATAAGGAAGGGACTTCTTTAAATCTTCGGGGTTAAAGTCAGGCTCGCTTTTAAGCTGCATGTTAAATTCCGACGCCATTTTATTGTAAGTGGCTATGTCGCGCGCGCCTTCCTTTGCAAGTATGTCGTACCTGTAATCCATTTCATAGGTAAGTTTTTTAAGGACGTATGCCGCGTGCTTTGGGTCGGTTATAACCGGTGATATAAGGTGCGGTATGTCGCGGTAATGCGTAAGTTCCACGCGCTTGGGGTCCACAAGCACAAGCTTTACTTCATCGGGCGACGCCTTATAGATTACGCTCATGATAATGGAGTTTATGCAGACGCTTTTGCCCGAACCGGTGGCGCCGGCGATTAAAAGATGCGGCATCTTTCCAAGCTCCGCTATTATTGCTTTTCCGCCAAGGTCCTTTCCTATCGCCATTGTAAGAAGCGAACCTGAATCCTGGAATGATTCTGTTTCTATAAGTTCCCGCAGCGTGATGGTTTTCTTGTTTGTCTTGGGCACTTCTATGCCTATAAGGGATTTGTTGGGAACCGGCGCCACGCGCACCTGCTCAACGCGCATCGCAAGGGCTATGTCATCGGAAAGGTTGACTATACGGGATACCTTTGTCCCGGTCGCAAGTTCAAGTTCAAAACGGGAAATTACCGGCCCGTCCACAACATTTACCACTTCGGCTTCAACGCCGAAATCCTTAAGCGTCCTTTTAAGCTTTTCCGCGTCTTCCGCGTAGTCTTTTCTTTCCCCGCCGCCCGCGTCCGGCGCGTTTCCTTTTAAAAGGTCAACCGACGGAAGTGTATAATCTCCCTTTACCACGGCCTGAATTGCCTTTGTCTTTTTTTCCACGGGCTCATCAGGGGTGATTATATTTATCTTTTCGCGCTTGGCCGGTTTCTTTCTTTCCTGTTCTTCGGCCTTCTGCTGTTCTTTAAGGCGTTTTGCCTCTTCTTTCATCTCTTTTTTTGTCATCGGCTTTTCTTCTTCTTCGTCTTCTTCATCTTCTTCTTTTTTCCCTGCCGGCTTTTTTACTTTTTTAACCCTTTCAACAGCCTCGTCCTGCCTGCCGGTGAAAAGCGACCTTACATATTCCGCGCCGTTTAAAAAAGTATCACGCGCGAACCTGCCTGCCGAAAACAGCAGTTCTTCTTTTCCAAGCAGAAAAAAAGAGAGCGCGGTAAGGATTATGAATACGATATATGCCCCAATAATATTGAACCAGGCGGAAAGAAAATACGCAAGGTTGTACCCCAAAAGGCCGCCCGTGTAAAATTTATAGTTTCCGTCCATCACCCTTAAAACAGCCGGCATTCCTTCCCAGAAGGTTTTCATTTCCCTTCCGGTCAGCGCGGCAACTTTTTCCATATGAAAAATTTCAAGCGCGCCGCCTTTTACTATAAGGGCAAGAAAAAGCGCCAGCGATATGACAGCGGCGGAAAATCCCGCCACATACCTGGCAGAAGCGTATTTAACTTCTTTTTTAAACACAGCGTATGAATAGAAGCCCGCTATAAAAGGAAGGGCGTACGAGGCCTTTCCAAACAGGACGTATAAATACCTTGCCATGACTTCGCCAAAGGGCCCAAGCATATTGCGCCCATTTACAGTTATAAAGGAAAAGAAAATTATCAGCGATGTAAGCCCAAGCGCAACCGCAAGATAATAATCGGGCTGATTTTTTGGCTGTGTTTTTGTTTTGGAAGCTGCCTTTGATTTTTTTGATCTTTTAGCCAATGGTTTCCACCTTTTGTTATTATTATTGCTTTTTGTTTTTATGATTATACCCGAAATCCGGCAATTTTACATTATTTGATTTTTCACGCTGCTCATAAACATAAAAAGGGACTAATTCGCATTAGTCCCTTTTTATGTTGTTACCCCGTTTAATCAACTTATTTCTTTTTTGCTTTTTTCTTTGCTGCTTTTTTCTTTGCTGCCATTGGGTACTCCCCCCTTTCAGTGTTGCAGATTTTTTTGCAAGAGTTTTAAAAAACCCTTTATTTTATTATCCCCGTCTTTTTCTTCCACTTCCTGTTGTGTAAGAACTTTTATCTTTTAACTATTGGTAGTATATAATATTTATATATTTTGTCAAGACTAAAACATTGATTTATGTAAGATTAATCTTATTTTTTAAGAAAATTTAACGTTTTTTATTCATTTTTTCATCATTTTGAACCTTTTTAAACCACATTTGTCCACATGTTATTAACAGTTAGTCTACAATAACAAATGTATGTTAGAACTAACCAATAAACTGTTATCCCATATCCCATAGATTAAAAACCGAGGGACGGATGCACAGAAGGACAGAGGGACGGAAGTAAAAGCAAGTATCAACAACAGGGGTTATGTGTGTTTTTTCAGAAGCGCCGCGTAAGCATACTTTATACGCGATACAATGTATGTAATGCCGCGCCGGCATATTCGGATGTACCGCAAGTTCACGGTTGCCAATGACGTTAACCTTACTGTTGATTTCAAGTTTGTTTGACTGCAAGAACACCAGTTTGCGGCGCGCGCTGAAAAAATATACCCAACCCCGAAAAGGCCGAAGGACGGAGGGACGGATGGACGGAGGAAAACGTTGAAGCAGCGGTTTAAGCTATAGGCAGTTAAGCATAAGCGGATACAAATAAAATCTTTTGCTATAGCTTAACTGCCTGAATTTTTCAAGTACTATGTTTTATTATTTCGCTTATGCTTAATTGCTTACCTGCATATAGCTTAACATTCAGCTTTTAATAAACTTTTCGCCTTCTTCAAGAATTTTGTTTAACACCTTTTTTTCTTTTGCTTCCGCGTAAAGCCTTACAATGGGTTCCGTGCCTGACAGCCTTATCATTGCCCAGGTATCGCGGCCAAGCATGAATTTATACCCGTCAACCAGGATAAGTTCCAGCACATCAAAAGAGCCAAATTTATCGTTGGAGCCGTTTTTAAGCCTTTCAATTATCGCCTTCATCTTTTCATCGGTAAGCCTGAAATTTTTCCTGTCATTAATAAACGGGCCTGTTTTTTCTTCAAGTTCTTTTAACAGTTCTTTGATGCTCTTTTTTGCCTTTGCGACCATTTCCACCACAAGCAGGCACGCTATAATGCCGTCTTTTTCCGGAATATGTTCGTGCACCGTAAGGCCGTTTGATTCCTCACCGCCTATCACTATTTCCTCTTCCTGCATTATCTCGCCTATATACTTAAAACCGACCGGCGTTTCGTGCAGTATCCTTTTATGAATTTTCGCGACCGCGTCCACCATATGGGATGTGGCAACGGAACGGATAACGGAGCCGGGCCAGTCCCTGCTTTTTATCAGATAATCAAGCAGCAGCGGCAGTATCTTGTTTGCCGGGATGTAGCTGCCGTCGCTGTCAATAATGCCGTAGCGGTCAGCGTCGCCGTCAGTGGCAACGCCAAGCACGGCTTTTTCTTTTTTTACCGCGGCTATAAGGTCAGCCACGTTTTTCTCTGCCGGTTCAGGCGGAAAGCCGCCGAAATAAACGTCCCTGTGGTCGTTAATTACCTTAACATTGGCGCCCGCTTCAATAAGCAGGGCGTCAAGGTAGCCCCTTCCCGTGGCAAAAAGCGGGTCAACGACTATTTTCATTTTTGATTTTTTGATTGCCTTAAAGTCCACAATTTCTTTAAGCCTTTCAAGGTAATGCGGCTTTGGGTCAAAATACTTTATAAGCCCTTTTTCAACGGCGGTTTCTTTTTCCATATAATTAACAGCTGTCTGTTCCTTTATATTTTTTTCTATCACGGATGTTTCCGCCGGCGTCGCGGGGCCGCCCCACGAAGGGCTGAACTTAAGGCCGTTGTATTCGGCGGGATTATGTGACGCGGTAAAGTTAATGCCGCCCGCGGCTTTTCTTCTTATGATTTCATATGATATGACCGGAGTGGGTGTGTCCCTGTCGCATACAAGCGACGGTATCCCGTTTGCGGCAAGCACGCACGCCGTTGTTTCGCAGAACTTTTCGGACAAAAACCTTGCGTCCCCTCCCACTATTACGGGCTTGCCTTTAAGTTCGTCCTTTGTTTTTATAAAATCCGCTATTGCCTGAACCACTATTTTCACGTTTCCAAACGTAAAGTCATCGCTCATTATCCCGCGCCATCCCGAAGTCCCGAATTTAATCTCTTTTGTTGACATATTGCCTCCTGTATTTTCCCTGATTACGGGGTGGATTTTAATCACAGGGGATATAATATATTATTTTTTTTGGTTTTACAACAGAATCGTTAAACCGGAATCAGGCAAAAAACCCAAATAAAAACCCCGGGCCGGCTGATAAGGGGGTGTCTCTTAGATAGAGACGGTGGACCGGCCCGGGGCCTGATTTATTTTGCTTTTTTTATAATCCCGGCGGGTATATAAATTTCCGCCCTGAATCCGTTTCCCCTGTTTTCGGAAATTACATAAAAATATTTAAGGCCATGTTTGCAGCTCTTTTTTAGCCACGAACCAAAAATATAATTAAGGCTTGATAAAAGCATTTCTGCGCCGCCTTTATGCACAAACCTTGCATATTTGCCTGAAGGCAGGGTTTTTTCAGGCTTGCCGCATTCTTTTTGTTTTTTTTCGTAATCATTTGCAGAAAAAATCTCAACCGGGCTGTCCATTGAGATTTTACCCAAATCATTTCCGCAGCCGCAATAAACGGTAAGAGTTTTACCGCCTTTTTTTTCAAGTTCAGACGCTCTTTTAATCCTGTCAGACATCAGGCGTCTTAATGTGATTTTATTCAGTTTTCCATAAATAATAAATGATTTAACTTTTACAAAATCAGGGTTTGTATTAATTCCGCCCCCCAGAATATGGTCAATGTCTTTTCCTGTAAGACGCTGCCTTTCAAGATAATAAAAACGGCTTTTTTTCTTTATGTATTCGGCAGGAGCCATTTTAAACAATTTCTTGAAAGCCCTTGAAAAAGCCTCGTAGGATTCAAAATTATACTCATAACATATATCGGATATCTTCCTGCGGGAAGAAAGAAGTTTTTGCGCGGTTATGGTAAGCCTTCTGTTCCTAATGTAACTTCCTATTGTTTCGCCGAAAAGCATTTTATACAGGCGCCAGAAGTGGCCTTTTGAAATGGCGGCAGCCTGCGCCACTTCCGAATATGCAACATTATTTTTTATGTTTTTCTCAATGTAGTCAACGGCCCTTTTCATATTAGGGCTGTATCTTTTATATAACATTCCGCCATTACCTTTCTCCCCGTGCATATACTACAACAACAAACCTTTAAAACACTTGACTTTTTTCTTCATTTTAAAAACAGGCGGCCCCTTTAATTAAAGGGGCCGCCTGTTTTTATCTTAAACTGTTATTTGTGCTTTTTTTCGCGCATTTTATACTTGTAAACAGACTTTGTTTTCTCCCTTAAATGGCTGTCTATTTCCCTGAATGTCATGTGATTGCCCCTCATTTTATCCACAATTTCCGGGCGGCAGTTGTGGTACTCGGAAATACCGCGCGTATTGATTATCCTTACTATTTCAAAATCGCTTAAACCGCATCTGTCATGCATTCTGCCGGAATAAAATATTTCAGGATTTAATTTCAGTTTTTTGGCTGTTTTCATCCACGAAAAACCCCGCTGTCTTAATTTTATAACGGCTTCCGGTTTGACCCCGGCTTTCTCGGACAGAAAAAACACCACAGGCAGTTCTTCATCCGATATGCCGTAATTTTTCAGAAAAATCACTTCTTCCTGAGGCACCCTGTTGTATTCGCTTACAAAAATATAAAACCCGTTTAATCCGGATTCACCCGCTGAAATTCCAAACCTTACGTCAGCCCTTACATTAATGACAGTTACCACAAGGACTATTACCGCGGTTCCAAGCAGCGCTTTTAATATTGTGTTTCGCATTTTATTGCCTCCTGAAATTTTTTAATTACAGTAATTTGACGGAGGATTGGCGAGAAAGGATTACAAAAAACGGAGGGACGGATGCACAGATGCACGGAGGGACAGAAGTAAGAACAAACATTGAAAATTTGATGAACACCTGCAGGGGTTGGGTGTGTTTTTTCAGCGCGTGCCGCGCAAGCATAGTATTTATGCGGCAGGGGCGGTTTAATGCACCGGTTGGAGCGAGCCTGCGAAGCGGAAATCCCCGGGCTTGCGCGAGTCTGCGAGCGCAAGTGTTAGGGGACGGCGCGTGCTGAAAAAATATACCCAACCCCTTTAAGACCGGATGAACGGAAGGTCGGATGCACGGAGGTACAGAAGTGTAAAAAGAATATAAAATTACAACATCAGAAGAATGGATAGATAAAAAAACAGAGGGACAAAAGGTCAGACGTTAAAACTTCCGACCTTCCGTCCCTCCGTGCATCCGTCCCTCTGCCTTTATCAGTTCTTCGCTTTTTCGGCGAAAATTTTTGCCCCTTTAATCCTTTTGCCGTTCATTTTCTGCACTACAAGGTCAGCCTGCGTTGAATCAACGTGCACAAACGTATTGCGTTCCTGCATGTCAATGCGGCCGACCTGATTGCCGCCTATGCCGGTTTCCCCGGTTATCGCTCCAAGTATGTCTTTTACCTGCGCGCCGCTGCCCTTGCCGACGCTTAAAAATATCTTTGTCATCGTGATATCGCTGTCCCTGCCTTTGGACCTTGTACCGCCGCTTCTTTCGCGCGAATACTGACCCGCGCCGCGCCTGTTATCCCCGCCGCGGCCGCTTCTGCCCGATTCAAACCTGTTCCTTTCATTTGAATAAGTGCGTTCCGGCGCGTTTATGTCGTCATATGCCGTGCCTGTCCCGCCTGATTCTTTTTCCATTGCCATTTTCATAAGCGCGGCCGCGACATCTGTTGAAGATATATCCTGCGTCAGCATTGCTTCCACGGCTTTGATATGGTGGTTTAATCCGCCTTTTGTTATAACGCTTTTTACTTTTTCCGCGAACCTTGCCACCCTTAATTCTTCCATTCCCATCTTTGTGGGAATTTTTTCCTGCTTTATTTTTATCTTCGCGAACCTCTGTATGTCGCGCATCTTGAAAATTTCATCCGGATACACAAACGTAAAGGACTTTCCCGTCCTTCCGGCGCGGCCGGTGCGCCCTATCCTGTGCACGTAGTATTCCTCGTCGGCCGGAACGTCGTAATTAAAAACAGCGTCAATGCCTTCCACGTCTATGCCGCGCGCGGCAACGTCAGTTGCTATAAGGATATCCACTTTGCCGTGCCTTACCTTGTCCATTACCCTGTCGCGCATATACTGCGTCTTGTCGCCGTGAAGCGCTTCGCACAGGTATCCGCGGGAATTTAAGTGGCCGTAAAGCTCGTCCACCATAACCTTGGTATTGCAGAAAATAAGCGACAGCTTGAATTCATTCATGTCAAGAAGCCTGCACAGCGCTTCCAGTTTTGTTCCGCGCTTTAATTCATAATAGCACTGTTCAATTGAAGGCGCCGTAAGTATTTCGCGGGTTATTTTCACGTGCTGCGGCTCTTTCTGATACCTTTTTGTTATTGCCATGATGGGCGCGGGCATTGTGGCGGAAAACAGGACCGTCTGCCTTTTCTCAGGGGCTTTTTTAAGGATAAGTTCAATATCTTCCACAAAACCCATGTTTAACATTTCATCCGCTTCGTCAAGCACAACCACGGAACACGCCGAAAGCGAAATTGTCTTTCTTTCAATGTGGTCAATAAGCCTGCCCGGCGTTCCTATTACAATCTGCGCTCCGGCGCGAAGCGCGCGTATCTGCCTGTCTATCGGCTGGCCGCCGTAAACCGCAAGGGTCTTTATTCCCTTTTTATACTTTCCTATTTTCCCAATTTCTTCCGCCACCTGCACCGCAAGCTCGCGCGTGGGGCACATTACCAGCGCCTGCACGTTTTTGTTTCTGCCGTCAACCATTTCCAGAAGCGGAATGCCGAACGCCGCCGTCTTGCCCGTTCCCGTCTGCGCCTGTCCTATAAGGTCAACGCCTGTCATCATAATAGGGATTGTCCCCGACTGGATTGAAGTGGCTTCTTCAAACCCCATGTCTGTCACGCCTTTTAAAATTTCCTGTGACAGGTTTAGTTCCTGAAACTTTTTCTTGTCCATTTCTTTTTCCTTCCGCTTACGGCACATGGCCATAGCTAATTAAGATGGGCCATGCAGCGGAAAAAATATAATGTATTCATAATAATGAAAACATCGCAGATTTCCGGGCATAATAAGCCCGCTTCGTGGGATTTTCTTGCAGGGATGTTTTAAATGAAAGTGCCCTTTTGAAGCACACACACAAGTTACAATTCCTTGCCCGGCAGTCATCCCGCTCAGGTGAAATGATTATACTGTATTACCCCGTTAAATACCACAAAAATTATTGATTTATTTTTAAATAACAATTAAAACCTTATATCAATTATAACGCAAAATATAACACCAGGCTGACAACTCCAAGTGCAGCGCCCCCTATCATTAAAGGTATCGCTTGTGATGTAGCTTCATCATATTGCTCTTGTGTATATGAAAAACCAGCAAGCATAAACATTCCAAGTCCAACAACGTAACAACCTACCCCAACGCCCGTCCATACAAGCCAATGAATATTTCTGTCAACTCTATCTTCTACATATTCTTGCTGTTGATCGGAGTCATCAAGTCCCTTTTCTTCAATACCCTGATTCCCATTTGTAGATACCGGAATTACAGTTGCACATCCGGATAAAATAAGAATAGGTATAAGCAGCAATATTACACATTTTTTCATTATAAACCCCTTTAACTTTAATTTTTCATACATAATATGTTATTCCATAAGAAAACAGAAACAAGTATTAATTGATTGCAAACTCATATCAATTATAACGTAAAATATAACACCAGACTGACAACCCCAAGTGCAGCGCCCCCTATGATTATATGCTTTGCTTTTGATGTTGCTTCATCATATTGCTCTTGCGTTGTAGAAAGACCAGCAAAAGCTAATGATAAAATTCCAAAAACGCAACAACCCAATCCAACACCTGCTCCTACTAGCCCAACAATATTTTTGTCGACTTTATCTTCTACATATTCTTGTTGTTTTGCAGATTGCTCAAGTTCCTTTTCTTCAATATCATGATTCTCGTTTGTAGATACCGGACTTACAGTTGCACATCCGGATAAAATAAGAATAGGTATAAGCAGCAATATTACACATTTTTTCATTATAAACCCCTTTCCCCTTTAATTTCTCACATATAATATGTTATCACATAAGAAAATAGAAATAAGAATAAAAATCAAGATATTGATTTATTTTTTAGAATAAAGGTAATACAGCTGTTTTACGCCGTTTTTGTCCACGGCTTCGCCTGATACCTGCGTGAAATTATTTTTATAAAACTTCTTATTATTGTTTTCCTGGTGAAAAG
>ENA-UOWO01003076-UOWO01003076.1-activated-sludge-metagenome-genome-assembly--contig:-NODE-3076-length-19792-cov-6.607792_pt1 | contig 19792 bp, 16 predicted proteins | sample MGYA00238148_ERZ761564 | MGnify/ENA primary metagenome ERZ761564 (study PRJEB28885, sample SAMN05720194) | activated sludge metagenome | isolation source: Anaerobic digester | place: USA... | reverse complement strand
CCAGGAGCGGATCCGCACCATGCAGGCGCAGATCACCAGCGCCGCTCGCTCCGCGAGCTGGAGCGTGCTGCGGCGGGGCGCCCTGCGCGAGGTCGGCCGGCTGGAGCCCACCCGCCAACTGGCCGCCCGCAGCGCGGTGAACATCCAGGCGTTCGCCGAGGAGGTGATGACCTTCGCCGAGCGGTTCGACTTCGACCAGGACGCGCAGCTGCGGCCGGACTCGTTGCGCGAGCTGACCGAGCCGCTGGCGCAGGCCCTGGACGACGCCCTGGCCGGCCGCGAGTACGCGGCCGCGCTGGCCCGGGCGCGGGCGGCCCGCCAGGCGTTCGTGGCCGGTGAGCACACCCGGGTCGCCTCGATCACCCGCCGGCCGCTCAACCGGATCCTGGAGGACCTGGAGCGGGCCGGGACGGCCGAGCCCCCGGGTTCAGCGGGTGCGGTCCATGACGTAGCGCACCAGTGAGGCCAGCGCTTCCTTGGCCGACGAATCGGGCAGCAGAGCCAGCTCGGCGGCGGCCGCGTCGGCGTAGCCGGACAGCGTCTGCCGCGCGGTGGCCATGCCCGGCGAGGCCGTCAGCAGGGTGACCGCCTCGGCCAGGTCGGTCTCGGACCGGATCGGGCCGGCGACCAGCTCGCGCAGCCGCGGGTCGGCCGCCGGATCGCCCAGGGTGTACAGCGCGGGCAGCGTCCGCACCCCTTCGCGCAGGTCGGTGCCGGGGGTCTTGCCCGAGTCGGTGGAGCAGATGTCCAGGATGTCGTCGGAGATCTGGAAGGCCACCCCGACCGCCCGGCCGTACCGGCGCAGCGCCAGCACGTGCTCCTCCGGGGCGCCGGAGAAGATCCCGGCGTAGCGGGCACAGGTGTCGATCAGCGACGCGGTCTTCTCGTCCAGCACCCGCAGGTGATGGTCGATCGGGTCCTCGTCCGGGCCCGGTCCGACCGTCTCCCGGGTCTGGCCGGTGACCAGCTCGGCGAACGTCTCGGCGATGATCCGCACCGCGTCCTCACCCAGGCTGGCGACCAGCCGGGAGGCGTGCGCGAACAGGAAGTCGCCGGTCAGGATGGCGATCGAGTTGTCCCAGCGGGCGTTGGCCGACTTGGCGCCGCGCCGGATCTGCGCCTCGTCCATGACGTCGTCGTGGTAGAGCGTGGCCAGGTGGATCAGCTCCACCACCGCGGAGGCGACGACCACTTCCTCGGCGTCGGGGCGGGGCCCGACGCCGGCGGCGACCAGGGTGAACAAGGGGCGGAAGCGTTTGCCGCCGGCGTGCATCAGGTGCGAGGCGGCCTCGGTGACGAAGCTGAACTCGCTGATCAGTTCGCGTTCGAGCAGGTCCTCGACCCGACCCAGGCCCGCGGCCACGCGCGCCGACAGGTCGGGGTCGGTGAGCTGGATGCCGGCGAGCATGGTCGGGGCGTTCACACCCACGAGCCTATGTCAGGCCGGCCGGTGCTCCCGCCTCGCCGGGACGCCGGCTTCGCCGGATCGGTCACCCCAGTGGCGTTCACGACAGCAGGGGGACCGGGATGGTCAGCAGATCGAGCACCGGACCGGGGAACAGGCCGAGCCCCAGGGTGACGATGACCGCCACGGCGATCACGATCACCGTGAGCAGGCCGGGCACGACGACGAACGGGGCGTCCGGCGCGCCGGCCCCGGCGGCCAGGAAGCGGCGCTCCCCGACCGCGGCCGACGGCTGGCCGCCGCCGGCGGCGACGGCCACCGGTGCGGGCGTCGGGCTGGTCGTCACCGGGTCGGCGAAGTACATGACCACGACGATCCGCAGGTAGAAGAACGCGGTGATGGCGGTGGCGATCATCGCCAGCACCACCCACGGGCCCAGCCCGGCCTGCATGGCGGCGGTGAACACCGACAGCTTGCCGATGAACCCGGCGGTCAGCGGGATGCCGGCGAAGGACAGCAGGAACAGGCTCATCGACGCGGCCAGCACGGGAGAGCGCTTGGCCATCCCGGCCCAGTCCCCCACGTGCGAGGCCTCCCCGTCGCCCTTGCGGACCACGGTCAGGATGGCGAAGGCGCCGATGGTGGCCATGCCGTAGGTGAGCAGGTAGAACATCGTCGCCGAGGCACCGGCCTCGGACATCGAGATCACGCCGAGCAGGATGAACCCGGCGTGGGCCACCGACGAGTAGGCCAGCATGCGCTTCATGTCGGTCTGGGTGATCCCGATCACCGACCCGATCACCATCGACGCGCCGGCGATGATGGCCAGCACCGGCTGCCAGGTCCAGGTCATCGGCTCCAGCGCGACCAGGCAGACCCGCAGCATCGCGGCGAACGCGGCGACCTTGGTGCACGCGGCCATGAACGCGGTCACCGGAGTCGGCGCACCCTGGTAGACGTCCGGGGTCCACAGGTGGAACGGGCCGACGGAGGCCTTGAACAGCAGCCCGACGATCACCAGGGCCAGGCCGCCCAGCAGCAGCACGTCGCTGCTGTCGCCGGCCCGGGCCTGCGCGGCCACCGCGGCGAACTGGGTGGAACCGCAGTAGCCGTAGAGCATGGCCAGGCCGTAGGCGAAGATCGCCGAGGTGAACGCCCCGAGCAGGAAGTACTTGACCGCCGACTCCTGCGAGATGAGGCGGCGCCGGCGGGCCAGCCCGCACAGCAGGTACAGCGGCAGCGAGAGCACCTCAAGGGCGACGAACAGGGTCACCATGTCGGTGGCCGCCGGGAAGATCATCATCCCGGCCACCGCGAACAGGGCCAGCGGGAAGACCTCGGTCTGCATCGGCGCCGAGACCCGGGTGGCCAGCCGGTCCCGGTGCGAGCCGATCCGGGCCGCGGCCTGGGCCACGAAGGAGCCGCCGGGCTCGGACACCTTGTCGGCCATCAACAGCAGCGACGGCAGGGCCAGCACCAGCAGCACGCCCCACATCACGTAGGTCGCGGTGTCCACGGCCAGCGCGCCGCCGAAGGTCACACCGACGTCACCGCGGTTGGCCCCCAGCAGGGTCCAGACCAGCGCCGCGGCCACCGTCAGCAGGGCCAGCACCACCTGGACCGGGTAGCGCACCCGCCGCGGCAGCAAGGCCTCGAACAGGATGCCCAGGATCGCGCCGCCCAGCGCGATCAGCACCGGCGCGGTCAGGCTGAAGCTGATCGTCGGGGCGTTGATCGGATCGGTCGGGGCCTGCGCGAACGCGGCCGCGCTCTGCACCGCGGCAGTCTGGAGCACCGTCATCACTGTCCGCCTCCCAGCGGCGCGTCGATCGCGGGCACCGGATCGGTGTACCCGGCATCGACCATGGTTCGTTCCGCCGTCGGGTTGATCACGTCCAGGACCGGCTGCGGGTACACGCCGAGCAGGATCACCAGCAGCACCAGCGGGGTCAGCACCGTGATCTCCCGGGCGTTCAGGTCCCCGAAGAGCGCCTTGACCTTGGTCCGCGCGCCGTGCCCACCCGGTTCGGCGTGCGCCGCGGCGCCGGCGGCGTGCGGCTGCCCGCCGACGGCCGCCGCGCCCACCGGCAACGGGGTCAGCGCGGGTGCGACGTCGCCGTGCTCGCCGGTCCCGCCCACCGCACCGCCCTCGGTGCCGTCGGCGAGCCGGTCCTCCGGTCCGCGACCGCCGACCACGGCCGCGCCGCGCACCGGTCCGGTCATCGTCCGCTGGAAGATCCACAGCATGTAGACCGCGGCCAGCACGATGCCGATGGTGGCCAGCACGGCCCAGGCCGGGTGCCGGGAGAAGGTGCCGATGAGCACCAGGAACTCGGAGATGAACGAGTTGGTGCCGGGCATGGCGATGGTGGCCAGGGCGGCGACGAGGAAGAAGCCGCCCAGGATCGGCGCCACCTTCCACACCCCGCCGTAGTCGCCGACGAGCTTGCTCCCGCCGCGGGCGGTGAGCATGCCGACGATCAGGAACAGCAGGCCGGTGGCGATGCCGTGGTTGACCATGTAGAGCGCCGCACCGGCGATCGACTGGGTGGTGAAGGCGAACACGCCCAGGGCGATGAAGCCGAAGTGGGCGATCGAGGTGAACGTGACGAACCGCTTGAGGTCGGTCTGGCCGGCCGCCACGATCGCGCCGTACAGGATGCCGATCACGGCCAGCAGGATGATGAGCCAGGCCAGCTTGCTGCTGGCCGCCGGCAGCAGCGGCAGGCAGATCCGCAGGAAGCCGAACGTGCCGACCTTGTCCAGCACGCCGACCAGCAGCGTCCCGGCGCCGACCGGCGCCTCGGTACCGGCGTCGGGCAACCAGGTGTGCAACGGCACCAGCGGCGCCTTGATCGCGAACGCGATGGCGAAGCCGGCGAAGATCCACATCTGGGTCGACTCGGGGATCTGGGCGGCGATCGACTGCAGCGTGACCCAGTCGAAGGTGCCCTGGCCCAGCACCTGCCCGGAGGCCACGTACAGGCCGATCACCGAGGCCAGCATGAGCAGGCCGCCGAGCAGCGAGTACAGGAAGAACTTGGTCGCCGCGTAGGCCCGGCGGACCCCGCCGAACGCGCCGACCAGGAAGTACATCGGGATCAGCATGACCTCGAACATCACGTAGAACACGAAGACGTTGGTGGCCGCGAACACGCCCACCATCGCGCCCTGCAGGACCAGCAGCAGCGCGAAGTAACCGCCGATGGTCCGGCCGGCCGGCAGCTTCTCCTCCCACGAGGCGCCCAGCACGATCGGCATCAGCACCGCGATCAGCGCGATCATGGTCAGCGAGATGCCGTCCACGCCGAGGCTGAAGTTGATGCCGAAGTACGGGATCCAGGTGACCGAGAAGGTCTCCCGGAACGGCACGTCCAGCTGTGACGCCGCGTCGGTGGTCGCCGCCCGGTAGGACACCCACAGGGCGACCACCACCGCCAGCTCGGCCAGCGAGAAGACCAGCGCGATCAGCTTGACCGTCTTCTCCGGGGCCCCGGACATGGCGGCCAGCACCAGCGCGCCGACGACCGGCAGGAAGATCAGGACGACCAGGTACCAGGAGTTCATGCCGACCTCACCAAAAGCAGCATGAGCACCACGACCAGGGTGCCCGCGAACATCGACAGGGCGTAGGAGCGGACGTAACCGTTCTGCCAGCGGCGCCAGCGGCCGGACAGCCCGCCGAGGGCGGCGGCGGTGCCGTTGACCAGCCCGTCGACCCCCCTGGCATCGGCGTAGACCGACGCCCGGGACAACCAGATGCCGGGCCGGGCGAACAGGGTCTCGTTGATGGCGTTGCCCCCGACATCGTTGCGGGCCAGGGTGACGATCGCCGGGACCGGCATCGGCGGGGTGACCGGAACCGGCCGCCGGCCGATGAACCAGTAGGCGATGAACACGCCGACGGCCACCACGGCCAGGGTCGCGATGGTGACGACGATGGCCGGGAACGGCGGGTGCGGCTCCTCGTAGGGGCCCACCGACGGGGCCAGCCAGTTGGCCAGGCGATCGTTGATGGCGAAGAAGGCACCGGCGCCGACCGAGCCGACGGCCAGGATGATCATCGGGATGGTCATCACCGCCGGCGCCTCGTGCGGCTCGTACGCCCGGCCGGTCCCATCAGTGGACGTGAGCTGCTTCCAGCGCGGCTCACCGAAGAACGTCATGATCATCAACCGGGTCATGTAGAACGCCGTGATGCCGGCGCCGATGAGCGCGGCCGAGCCCAGCAGCCAGCCCTTGACGCCCTCGGCCGCGAACGCGGCCTCGATGATCGGGTCCTTGGCGTAGAAGCCGTCGAACAGCGGGAAGCCGATGATGGCCAGGTAGCCGCAGGCCATGGTGGCGAAGGTGATCGGCAGGCGCCGGGCCAGGCCGCCGTAACGGCGCATGTCCACGTCGTCGTTCATCGCGTGCATGATCGAGCCGGCCCCGAGGAACAGGCCGGCCTTGAAGAAGCCGTGGCACAGCAGCAGCAGGATGCCCAGGGCGTACACCCCGGCGCCGAGGCCGACGGCCAGGAACATGTAGCCGATCTGCGAGACGGTCGAGTAGGCCAGGACCTTCTTGATGTCGTCCTTGGCGCACCCACCGATGCAGCCGACCAGCAGGGTGACGGTGCCGATGATGGCGACGACCAGGCTGCCGTCGGCGGTGACGTCATAGATCGGCGAGCACCGGGCGATCAGGTACACGCCGGCGGTGACCATGGTGGCCGCATGGATCAGGGCCGACACCGGGGTCGGGCCCTCCATCGCGTCGGGCAACCACGCCTGCAGCGGCACCTGACCGGACTTGCCGCAGGCGCCCAGCAGCAGGAGCAGGGCGATGACGGTGACCGTGCCCGGCGACTGCTCGGCGAGCTGGTCGATGTGGGAGAAGACGCCGTCGTAGGAGACGGTCCCCATCTCCTTGAACATCAGGAAGATGGCCAGGGCCAGGCCGACGTCACCGACCCGGTTCATGATGAAGGCCTTCTTGGCCGCGGTGGCCGCGGCCGGCCGGTCCGACCAGAACCCGATCAGCAGGTAGGACGCCAGGCCGACACCCTCCCAGCCGGCGTACAGGGTGACGAAGGAGTCGCCCAGCACCAGCAGCAGCATGGCCGCCACGAACAGGTTCAGGTAGGCGAAGAACTTGCGCCGGTCGGCGTCGTGCGACATGTAGCCGATCGAGTAGATGTGGATCAGCGATCCGACCCCGGTGATCAGCAGCACGAAGGTGATCGACAGCGGGTCGACCAGCAGCCCGAAGTCGATGTCCAGGCGGCCCGACTGCATCCAGGTGAAGACGGTGACCGTGTTCAGCTGGTCGGCCGCCGGCTGGCCCTGGACGTGGAAGAAGATCGCCACGCCGAGCACGAAGGCGGCCAGCACCGTGGCGCAGCCGATGAGGTGCCCCACCCGGTCCAGCAGCCGTCCGCCGACCAGCAGCACGATGGCGCCGGCCAGCGGGAGCGCGATGAGGAGCACGGAGGCTCCGAGCAGACCCGTCACTGCATCAATTCCTTATCGAGTACCCGCATCGACATCTCGCCCACCCCTAGAACTTCAGCAGGTTCGCGTCGTCGACCGATGCGCTGCGCCGGCTGCGGAAAATGGCCATGATGATCGCCAGGCCGACCACGACCTCGGCGGCGGCGACGACCATCAGGAAGAACGCGAACACGACGCCGTTGAGGTTGCCCCAGATGTTGGAGAAGGTGACCAGGGACAGGTTCACCGCGTTGAGCATCAGCTCCACGCACATGAACACCACGATGGCGTTGCGGCGGACCAGGAAACCGACCGCGCCGATGCCGAACAGCAACGCCGACAGCACCAGGTAGTGATTCGGGCTCATCGGGTCCCCCTTTCCGGGTGGCTCGCAGGCTCGGCCACCCGGACGCGGACGCCCCGACGGTGCCGATGATTCGCTCGGCGAGCCTCACTCATCGAGCATCTCCCTGAACCGGTCCGTCACCCAGGTCGGCGTCCTCGACGCGCTGCGGGTGCTCGGCACTTTCGATCTCGGTGAGGGTGCCGCCGCTGCGGAAGCGGCGGGCGACCTGCTCGCTCTCCGACGGCTCCACCAGGTCGGACACCGACCCGGGGGCGATGGACCCGTCGGGCAGCAGCGCGGGGGTGGCGTTGGACGACGAGGTGGCGAACACCCCGGGCCCGGGCAGCGGCGACATGCGGTCCGAGCGCATCCGCTCGCGCACCCGCTGCCCCTGCGACTTGCGCTCGCCGGGCGCCTTCTCGATGTGGGTCAGCACCATCGCCCCGGTGGCCGCGGTGATCAGCAGCGCGCTGGTCAGCTCGAACGGGAACAGGTAGTCGGTGAACAGCAGCTCGGCGATCGCGCCCAGCGGGCCCCGGTCGGCGTACGCGCCGGACAGGCCGACCGCGGGCACCGCCTTGAGGGCCCGCAGCAGGCCGGTCACCAGCAGCACGACGAAGCCGATGCCCAGGACGATCGCCACGATCCGCTGCTTGCGCAGCACCTCGAACGTCGAGTCGCCGGAGTCCCGGCCGGTCAGCATCAGCACGAACAGGAACAGCATCATGATCGCGCCGGTGTAGACGATGATCTGCACGAAGCCCAGGAACTCGGCGTTCTGGTTGATGTACAGGCAGCCCAGGGACAGCATCGTGAGCACCAGCCACAGGGCCGAGTGCACCGCGCTCTTGGAGAACACCATGCCGATGGCCCCCAGCACCGCCAGCGGGGCCAGGATCCAGAACGCGATCAGCTCGGCCCCGGGATCGGTGTTCGGCGCGGAGGTCGAGGTGTCGGCCATCGCTTGGACGGCCAGCTGCAGCACACTCACGATTGCCCCCGCGTCCGAACCCGGACCGCCGCGGGATGGTCGGCCCCCTGCGGCGCCGCGACCGGCACCTCCTGGCCGGCCTGCTGGGCCTCGGACTCACGGGCCGACCCGCCGACGCCGCCGCCACCGGGCGCCTGCCGGACCAGCTCGGGTCCGCGGGCGTAGTAGTCGTGCTCGTCGCCCAGCCGCATCGGATGCGGCGGCTGCTCCATGCCCGGCAGCAGCGGGGCCAGCAGCATGTCCTTGGTGTAGATCAGCCGCTGCCGGTCGTCGTCGGCCAGCTCGTACTCGTTGGTCATGGTCAGCGAGCGCGTCGGGCAGGCCTCGATGCACAACCCGCAACCGATGCAGCGCAGGTAGTTGATCTGGTAGTTCTTGCCGTACCGCTCGCCGGGCGAGTAACGCTCCTCGTCGGTGTTGTCGCCGCCCTCGACGAAGATCGCGTCCGCCGGGCAGGCCCACGCGCACAGCTCGCAGCCGACGCACTTCTCCAGGCCGTCCGGGTGCCGGTTGAGCTGGTGCCGCCCGTGATAGCGGGGCGCGGGCTGTTCCGGGTTCTTGGGGTAGTCCTCGGTGACCACCGGCTTGAACATGGTCGCGAAGGTGACCCCGAAACCCTTGACGGGATCAAGAAACGACATTGCTGCCTCCCGAGTTGCTGCCTCCCGGCAGGTCGCGCCCGACCCCGGCCGGGGTGAGCGCAGGAGTGGATTCGGCCGCGCGCGCGGCGGCCAGGCGGGCCCGGATCGGCGGCACCGGCACCGCCAGGTCCAGCGGCGGGACCGGGTAGGTGCCCCGGGACTCGGCGACCACCGTGCCGTCCGGTGGTGCGGATGCCACATCCTCATCGGGCAGGTCGACCACCTGCTCGGGTTTGCGTCTGGGGGGCCAGGCGATCGCCGCGACGATGATCACGGCCAGCGGGATGCCGACCCACAGCAGGACCTCGGTGGTGGTGAAGCCCTCGGCGTTGCGCAGCACCCGGACGGAGCCGACCAGCACGATCCACACCAGCGAGATGGGGATCATGACCTTCCAGCCGATGGCCATGAACTGGTCGTACCGGATCCGCGGCAGGGTGCCGCGCAGCCAGACGAACACGAACATGAACAGCAGAACCTTGATGAAGAACCACAGCATGGTCCAGTAGCCGGTGTTCGCCCAGGGCAGCAGCGAGATCGGCCAGGGCGCCATCCAGCCACCTAGGAACAGGGTGGTGGCGATCGCCGAGACGTTGATCAGGTTGATGTACTCGGCCAGGAAGAACAGGCCGAAGCGCATCGAGGAGTACTCGGTGTTGAACCCGCCGACCAGCTCGCCTTCGGCCTCGGCCAGGTCGAACGGGGCCCGGTTGGTCTCGCCGACCATCGAGACGCAGTAGACGATGAAGGACACCGGCAGCAGCCACACGTACCAGCCGGGCTGCTGCTGGGTGACGATCGCCGAGGTCGACAGGGTGCCCGCGTACAGGAAGACGGCCACGAACGACAGGCCCATGGCCACGTCGTAGGAGATCATCTGCGCGGCCGAGCGCAGGCCGCCGAGCAGCGGGTAGGTGGACCCGGAGGCCCAACCGCCCAGCACGATCCCGTAGACGCCGACCGAGGCCAGCGCCAACGCGACCAGCACGCCGACCGGTGGGTCGATCAGCTGAAGCGCGGTCTGCTCGCCGAACATCGTGACCTGCCCGCCGACCGGGATGATCGAGAAGATCAGGAACGCCGGGATGGCCGAGAACGCCGGCGCCAGGATGTACACCACCTTGTCCGCCTTCGCGGGGATGATGCCTTCCTTGAAGTGCAGCTTGAGCGCGTCGGCCAGGGACTGCAGCAGGCCGAACGGCCCGTTCCAGTTCGGGCCGGGGCGGTGCTGCATGCGGCCGACGACGCGGCGCTCGAACCAGATCGCGAACAGCGTCAGCAGCAGCAGGATGACGAAGACCAGCAGGGCCTTGATCAGCATCAGCCACCACGGGTCGTCGGCCAGCAGCGGTTCGACCGATCCGTCCGGCAACGGCGCGGGAGTCACAGCGCCACCCCTTCCTCCACCGTCGCGACGGGGTCACTGTGCACTCGGGCCCCGACCGCGGCGCCGAGCCGGCCGCCGGTGGGCATGCCCTCGACCATCGCCGGCAGCCAGACCACGTCGTCGACCATCGGCGTCACCGCGACCGGCAGGGTGATCGAGCTGGCCGGGCCGCGCACGGCGAGCAGGTCGCCGTCGCGCACCCCCAGATCCAGGGCCGCCGCCGGCGAGATGCGCACGACGTCGGGCTTGGCGGTGCCGGCCAGGTGCGGCTCGCCGTCCATCGCCCGGCCGCCGTCCAGGTTCATCCGCCAGCTGGCCAGCCGGTAGCCGGCGCCCACCCCGGCGGAGTTGATCATGGCGTGGTCGGCCTGATCACCGGCGAGGGCCGGGCGGGGACCGGACCAGACGCCGAGCCGGCTCAGCTCGCCGGCCGCGGCGGCCGGGGTCTGGGTGTACAGGTCCACGTCCATCTCCACCCCGAGGGTGTCCAGGATGCGGCCCTCATCGAGCGTGCCCACGTCGGGTAGGGCGGCGTCGAACGGGCGCAGCCGGCCCTCCCAGTTCAGGTAGGCGCCGGATTTCTCCACCGCGGCGGCCACCGGGAAGACGACATCGGCCAGGGCGGTGACCGCGCTCTCGCGCAGCTCCAGGCTCACCACGAACCCGGCCCCGGCGATCGCGGCCAGCGCGGCCGCCGGATCGGGCAGGTCGTTGACCTCGACCCCGCCGATCAGCAGACCGGCCAGACCCCGCGGGCCCTCGGGCTCGGCGTCGGCGGCCGGCTCGTCCTCCGCGGGCAGCGGCATCGCCACGCCGGCCAGGATCCCGGCGGTGTCCCGTCCGGGCGTGGCCGGCACGGACACGCCCCAGGCGGCCTCCACCTCGGCCCGGGCGGCCGGGTCGGCGACCGGACGGCCACCGGGCAACAGGGTGCCCAAGGCGCCGGCGTCCAGCGCGCCCCGTTCCCCCGCCCGGCGCGGCACCCAGGCCAGCCGGGCCCCGGTGACGTCGACCAGGGCCGCGACCGCGGTGAGCAGACCCGGCGCCTCGCAGGCCCGTTCGCCCACCAGCACCACGGCTCCGGGGGTGCGCAGCAGCGCCCCCAGCCGGTTGCGCTGCTCGGCGTCCGGGCCGCCCTCGGCCAGGGTGTCGCCGGCCAGCCCGGTCAGCACACCGACCTCGTCGCCGGGACCGGCGGCGATCAGCGTGCCGGCCATCTTCTGCAGCCCGCGGGAGGCCAGCGGCGCGACCGAGAACACCGGCACGCCCTTCTTGCGGGCGGCCTTGCGCAGCCGCAGGAACAGGATGCCGGATTCCTCCTCCGGCTCCAGGGCGACCAGCAGCACGGCCGGGGCGCTTTCCAGCTCCGTGAAGGTGACCCCGCCCCGGGCCGGCGCGGTGCCGGCCACCCGGGCGCCCAGGAACCGGGCCTCCTCGGCCGTGTGCACCCGGGCCCGGAAGTCGATGTCGTTGGTGCGCAACGCGACCCGGGCGAACTTGGCGTAGGCGTAGGCGTCGGTCAGGGTCAGCCGGCCGCCGGCCAGCACGCCGACACCGCCGTTGTCCCGAGCCTGCAGCAGCCCGCGCGCGGCGACCGTCATCGCCTCGGTCCAGGACACCGGCTGCAGCTCGCCGTTCTCGTCACGAACCAGCGGCCGGGTGATCCGGTCGGGCTGGCGCACGTACTCGAAGGCAAACCGGCCCTTGTCGCAGTTCCACTCCTCGTTCACGTCCATGTCGATCCGGGCCAGCCGGCGCAGGGTCGCCCCGGCACGGTGGTCGGTCCGCAGCGCGCACCCGCCGGCGCAGTGCTCGCACACCGTCTTGGTCGAGACCAGGTCGAACGGGCGGGCCCGGAACCGGTAGGCGGCCGAGGTCAGCGCGCCGACCGGGCAGATCTGGATGGTGTTGCCCGAGAAGTAGGACTGGAACGGCTCGGCCGAGTTGATGCCGATCTGCTGGGCCGAGCCGCGCTCGAGCAGGTCGATGAACTTGTCCCCGGCGATCTGATCGGAGAACCGGGTGCATCGCTGGCACAGCACGCAGCGTTCCCGGTCGAGCAGGATCTCGGTGGAGATCGGGATCGGCTTGGTGAAGACCCGCTTGGGCTCGCGCAGCCGGGAAACGTTGGACCCGTTGGCCATCGTCTGGTTCTGCAGCGGGCACTCGCCGCCCTTGTCACAGATCGGGCAGTCCAGCGGGTGGTTGAGCAGCAGGAACTCCAGGTTGGAGCGCTGCGCCTTCTCGGCCACCGCGGAGGTGAGCTGGGTGTTGACGACCATCCCGTCGGCGACGGTCTGGGTGCAGGCGGCCTGCGGCTTGGGCATCTTGCGCCCGCCCATCTCCACCTCGACCAGGCACTGGCGGCAGGCGCCGACCGGGTCGAGCAACGGGTGGTCGCAGAACCGCGGGATCGCGGTGCCCAGCCGTTCCGCGGTCCGGATGACCAGCTCCCCCTTGGGGGCGATGACGCTGACCCCGTCGATGGTCAGCCGGACATGGCCCTCGGGAACCGGTTCCGGTTCCGCTGCCGTGGTCGGTGGAACTGCTACCTGGGTCATCAGTGCGCCCCCGCGAGTTGCCGGTGGTCGACGACCGGCGGAGTCCGCCCGGTCACCAGGTCCTCGAATTCGGACCGGAAGTACTTGAAGCTGGACAGGATCGGCGTGGCCGCGGCGTCACCGAGCGCGCAGAACGACCGGCCGGCGATGTTGCCGGCCGCGTCGACCATGGTGTCCAGGTCCTCCAAGGTGCCGTGGCCGGTGACGACGCGGCGCAGGATCTGCACCAGCCAGCCGGTGCCCTCCCGGCACGGCGTGCACTTGCCGCACGACTCGTGCTTGTAGAACTCCAGCCACTTCCACACCGCCCACGGGACCGAGACGGTCTCGTTGAAGCACATCAGCGCGGTGGTGCCGAGCATCGACCCGGCGGCGGCCACGTCGTCGAAGGACAGCGGGACGTCCAGGTGCTCGGGGGTGAAGATCGGCGTCGACGAGCCACCCGGGGTGAAGAACTTCAGCGGGATGCCGTCACGCATGCCGCCGGCGCTGGCCAGCAGCTGGCGCAGGGTGGTTCCCATCGGGGCCTCGTACTGGCCGGGCCGGGTGACGTGACCGGAGAGCGAATAGATCTTGGGGCCGGGCGACTTCTCGGTGCCCAGCGAGCGGTACCAGTCCGACCCGCCCATCACGATGATCGGCACCGAGGCGATCGTCTCGACGTTGTTGACCACCGTCGGGCTGGCGTACAGCCCCTCGACGGCGGGGAACGGCGGCTTGAGCCGGGGCTGGCCGCGCCGGCCCTCCAGGGAGTCCAGCAGGGCGGTCTCCTCGCCGCAGATGTACGCGCCGGCCCCGCCGTGCACGACGATCTCCAGGTCGTAGCCCGAGCCGAGGATGTCCCGGCCCAGGAACCCGGCCGCCTTTGCCTCCCGCACCGCGGCGGCGACCCGGCGGATGGCGTGCACCGCCTCACCACGGATGTAGATCGCGCAGAACGGCGCCCGGATCGCGTACGAGGTGATGATGCAGCCCTCGATCAGCGAGTGCGGGTCCGCCATCATCAGCGGGATGTCCTTGCAGGTCCCGGGTTCGCCCTCGTCGGCGTTGATCACCAGGTAGTGCGGCTTGCTGCCGCCCTTGGGCAGGAACGACCACTTCAGGCCGGTCGGGAAACCCGCACCGCCGCGGCCGCGCAGCCCGGAGTTCTTCACCAGCTCGATCAGCCGGTCCGGATCGACGGTCAGCGCGGAGCGCAGCGCCTGGTATCCGTCGAGCTGGCGGTAGGTCTCGATGCTCCACGATCGCGGGGAGGCCCAGCGGCGGGTGAGGACCGGGGTCAGCGAGGCGCCCGGTCCGGCGTCGGCGGCGAACGTCACCGTGCGGCCCTCATTTCTTCTCCGGCAGCGGCGGGAATTCGATGGATTCGGGCATGACGGGCGCGCGTTGCCCGGTCTGTTCGGCCAGCACCGAGCCGCGCAGGGTCGGCTCCGAGGCGGTCGGCGCCTCCACCCGGCCCTCCAGATCGACCAGGATGCCGGCGATCTCGAGCTCGACCGAGCGGAAGTCGGTGAGCGCGGCGCCCCGGGTCGGGTGCGGCCGCTCGCCGGACTGCAGGCCGGTGAGCAGATCCAGCGCGCTGTCCGGGGTCTGGTTGTCGAAGTACTCGTAGTTCACCGTGAGCACCGGGGCGTGGTCGCAGGCGGCCAGGCACTCGGCGTGTTCCAGGGTGATCGAGCCGGGCGTGCCCGGTTCGCCGGCGGTTTGCTCGTGCCCGACGCCCAGGCGCCGGGACAGCGTGGCGTAGATCGCGTCCCCGCCCAGCGCCGCGCACAGCGCGTTGGTGCACACCGAGACCAGGTGCTCGCCGCACGGGGTGCGCTTGTACATCGTGTAAAAGGTGGCCACCGCGGACACCTCGGCCTCGGTCAGCCCCAGCTGGCCGGCGCAGAACTCGATGCCCTGCTGGGACACGCAGCCCTCCACCGACTGCACCAGGTGCAGCAGCGGCAGCAACGCCGACCGGGACATCGGGTACCGGGCGATGATCTCGGCCGCCCGGCCGTGGGTGAGCTCGTCGAAGACGACGCCGGTGTCCAGGAACACCGGAACGCCGATCCTGCGATTGGTCTCGGACATCAGCGGTCGACACCTCCCATCACCGGGTCGATCGAGGCGACGGCGGCGACGACGTCGGCGATCATCGAGCCTTCCGACATCGCCGGCATGGCCTGCAGGTTCACGAATCCGGGGTCGCGCAGGTGGACCCGCCAGGGCCGGGTCCCACCGCCGGACACCACGTGGCAACCCAGCTCGCCACGCGGGTTCTCGATGCCGACGTAGGCCTGCCCGGCCGGCACGTGGAAGCCCTCGGTGACCAGCTTGAAGTGGTGGATCAGCGATTCCATCGACTGACCCATGATCTTGCGGATGTACTCCAGCGAGTTGCCCATGCCGTCCGAACCGATGGACAGCTGCGCCGGCCAGCCGATCTTCGGATCGCCCACCATCACCGGCCCGGGCTGGCGCAGCCGCTCGTTGCACTGCTTCATGATCTTGAGCGATTCGTGGATCTCGGCCAGCCGCAACAGGAACCGGGCGTAGCAGTCGCCCTCGGTCAGGGTCGGGACCTCGAAGTCGTAGGTCTCGTACCCGCAGTAGGGCATCGTCTTGCGCAGGTCCCAGGGCAGGCCGGCCGACCGCAGGATCGGGCCGGTGATGCCCAGTTGCATGCAGCCTTCCAGCGGCAGCAGCCCGACGCCGACCGTCCGGGCCTTCCAGATCGGCTGGCCGGTCAGCAGCTTGTCGTACTCGGGCAGCCGCTCTTCCATGATCTTGATGAACGCCGCGATCCGCTCGGTCGCGTTCTCCGGCAGATCCTGGGCCACCCCGCCGGGGCGGATGAACGCCATGTTCATCCGCAGACCGGTGAGGAACTCCATCAGGTGCAGGCCCTCTTCGCGCTCCCGGAACCCGGCCGTCATGCCGGTCAACGCGCCCAGCTCCATGCCGCCGGTGGCCAGCGCCACCAGGTGCGAGGTGATCCGGGTCAGCTCCATCAGCAGCACCCGGATGACCTGGGCGCGCTCGGGGACCTCGATCGCCAGCAGCTTTTCCACCGCCATGCAGTAGACGGCCTCGTTGAACGCCGGCGAGAGGTAGTCGGCCCGGGTCACGAAGGTGACGCCCTGGGTCCAGGTCCGGTACTCGCAGGACTTCTCGATGCCGGTGTGCAGGTAGCCGATCACCGACCGGGCCTGCACCACGGTCTCGCCCTCGAGCTCCAGGATCAGCCGCAGCACCCCGTGGGTCGACGGGTGCTGCGGACCCATGTTGATGATGATCCGCTCGTCGTGCTCGAACTCGTTGTCCGCGAGCAGGTCCTCCCAGTCACCGCCGGTGACCGTGAACATCCGGCCCTCGGTGGTGTCGGTGGCCCGGGCCCGACGCATCGTCGCGGTGTCCTGCTCGTCCGGGGGCAGGAAATCCTCGGCAAACCTGGCCTGATCCTGAGTCACGAGTACGACCTCCGCTGATCCGGGGCGGCGATTTCGGCTCCCTTGTACTCGACCGGGATGCCGCCGAGCGGGTAGTCCTTGCGCTGCGGGTGACCCAGCCAGTCGTCCGGCATCAGGATCCGGGTCAGCCCCGGATGCCCGGAGAAGACGATGCCGAACATGTCCCAGATCTCCCGCTCGTGCCAATCCGCGGTCGGGTACACGGCCACCGCGGAGGGGACGTGCGCATCGTCGACGTCGACCGCGACCTCCAGCCGGATCCGCCGGCGGTAGGTCATCGAGGTCAGCTCGTAGACCACGTGCAGCCGCTTGGGCACACCCTCGCCGTAATCCACCCCGGAGATCGAGGAGGCCAGTTCGAACCGCAGCGACTCGTCGTCGCGGATCGCCCACAGCATCACGGTGAGGAAGTCGCGGTGGATGTAGAAGGTGATCTCGCCGTTGGCCACGGTGGTCTGCAGCAACGCCAGCGGCGGGATGGACCGCTCGTGCATGGCCGCCAGCAACGCGTCGGCCACCTCGTCGAACCATCCCCCGTAGGGCCGCTCGGCCGGCGCCGGCGTGTACGGCTCGCTGATCAGTAGACCGTAGCCGGAGGTGTCACCCGAACCGTGCGCGCCGAACATCCCGGTGCGCTCCAGGCCGGTGGTCGGTACCGGGCTGCTCGGGTGGTGCAGGGCCTGCTCCGGCCGGGCCACGTCCCCGGCGTGCGCGCCACCCTGCGGCGTCGCGTCCGTGGTGGTGCCCGACGGCTTCTCGGCCGGGGTGTCGACCGAGGTGCGATCCGGCTGGGCGGCCGGCCCGGTGCCCGACGGCGTGGTCATCGGTGCCCCGCTTCCAGTGCCGCGACGTTGACCTCGGGGGTGCCGACCGGGGCCGGCAGTTTGCCGTAGCGCACCGACGAGGCGACCAGTTCGGTGCGCTGGCCGTCGGTCGCGGCGGCCCGCCGGGCGTTGAGCGGCTCGTCCATGATCTTGGCGTGCAGCTTGAGGATCGCGTCGATGAGCATCTCCGGGCGCGGCGGGCAGCCCGGCAGGTACATGTCGACCGGGACCACGTGGTCGACGCCCTGCACGATCGCGTAGTTGTTGAACATGCCGCCCGAGGAGGCGCAGACCCCCATCGACAGCACCCACTTGGGTTCGGCCATCTGGTCGTAGATCTGCCGCAGCACCGGCGCCATCTTCTGGCTGACCCGGCCGGCGACGATCATCAGGTCGGCCTGCCGGGGCGAGGCCCGGAACACCTCCATGCCGAACCGGCCCAGGTCGTACCGGGGAGCGCCGGTCGTCATCATCTCGATCGCGCAGCAGGCCAGGCCGAAGGTCGCCGGGAACAGCGAGGCCTTCCTGGTCCAGTTGACCAGTTTCTCGACGCTGGTCAGCAGAACCCCATTGGGCAACTTTTCTTCCAGACCCATTGGTCCTGCTCCCTTCTCGAACGCGGCGGAGTTCGGAAATCCGGGGTTTTCCCGGGCGGCGGCGGCGCGCCCGGGACGGTGGTGCTCAGTCCCAGTCCAGGCCCCCGCGCCGCCAGGCGTAGGTGTACACGACGGCGACGGTGACGATGAACAGGATGATCTCCACCAGTCCGAGCACACCCAGCGCCACCGCCGACTGAGCCCAGGGGTAGAGGAAGACGATCTCGATGTCGAACACGATGAACAACATCGCGGTCAGATAGAACTTGATCGGGAACCGCCCGGCGGTGCCGGCCGGCAGCGGGGTCGGCTGGATGCCGCACTCGTACTGGTCGAGCTTGGCCCGGTTGAACCGGCGCGGGCCCAGGGCGTCGCTGACCACCGTCACCATCGTGAGCGCGAAGCCCGCGACGATGACCAGCAGGATGACCACCGGCAGGTACGTGCTGCTCATCGATCCGTCCCTCCAGCCGCTGCGGCGGCCCGGCTACACACTCGGGGCCGCCTTCACCAGGGCCCGGGTGACCCGGTCGGCCCAGTCGCCGCCCCGGCTGTCGTACAGCCCGGCCAGCACCTTGAGCACCAGGTACATCAGGTCCTTGCGGGGCAGACCCAGCCGCGTCGCGGTCTTCATCACCGCCGGCTTGCCGATCAGCCCGGAGAAGATCCCGCCGAGCCGGTAGTAGGCGCCCAGGTGCTCCTTCATGGCGGTGGTGTACCCGTGCAGCGCGGCCTCCCGGCTCGGCCCGTCCGGCCGGCCCTGCGCCTGCAGCACCGCCTCGGCGGCCAGCGCCGCCGACTCCATCGCGTAGGCGATGCCCTCGCCGTTGAACGGGTTGACGGCGCCGGCGGCGTCGCCGACCAGCATCAGCCCGTCGGCGTAGTGCGGGGTGCGGTTGAAGCCCATCGGCAGACCGGCGCCGCCGATCGAGCCGATCGCGTTCTCCTCGCGCAGGCCCCACTCCTCCGGGGTGCCGTCCAGCCAGCGGCGCAGCAGCGCGCGGTAGTCGGTCCGCCCGAACGCCTTGGACGAGTTGAGCATGCCCAGGCCGACGTTGACCGTCCCGTCGCCGAGGCCGAAGATCCAGCCGTAGCCCGGCAGCAGGGCCGGCTTGTCGGCGTTTGAGCGGTCCCACAGCTCCAGGTGGGATTCCAGGTAGTCGTCGTGGGTGCGGGCCGGGCTCTTGTAGTAGCGACGGACGGCGACCCCGATCGGCCGGTCCTCCCGCTTGTTGATGCCCATGCCGACGGCCACCCGGGCCGAGACCCCGTCGCAGGCCAGCACGAGCGGGGCGCGGAACTGCACCGGCCCGTCTGCGGTCTTGGCGGTGACGCCGACGATGCGACCGGTGCGCTCGTCGCGGATCGGTTCCTTCACCGTGGTGGCCACCCGCAGCCGGGCCCCGGCCTTGACCGCCAGCGTGGCCAGCATGTCGTCGAAGTCGCGGCGCGGCCGGACCAGGCCGAAGTCGGGGAACTCCTGCAGCACCGGCCACGGCAGCTCCAGGCTGGTCCCGCCACCGATGACCCGCAGGCCCTTGTTCTTGATCCAGTCCGGACCGGACACGTCGATGCCCAGGGCCAGGACCTGCTTGACCCCGCGCGGGGTCAGCCCGTCACCGCAGACCTTCTCGCGCGGGAAGGTCGACTTCTCCAGCAGGAGTACGTCCACCCCCGCCCGGGCCAGGTGGGTGGCCAAGGTCGAACCAGCCGGACCTGCCCCGACGACGATCACGTCGGCCACGGTGTCCGGGTCCGACACCGGACTCGACACGTTCATCGGGATCCTCCCCCGCATCACTGCAGATCGGCGCCGGCAGGGCGAGGCGGCGGCGTCCCCTGCCACGGGCTCATGAGTTTGTGAATTCGTTCACGAGGCACGCGCCCCACAGTGTAGGACCCATCACACGGGGCGAGAACCACGGGTTCGGCCCGGTCGGCTCAGGACTCGGTCGGCCGGCGGACGGCGTGGTGCAGGGCGACCACGCCGAAGGTCATGTTCTTCCACACCACCTCGGTCCACCCGGATCGCGCGATCATCCGGGCCAGGCTGGGCTGGTCCGGCCAGGCGTCGATGGTCTCCTGCAGGTAGGTGTAGGCCTCCGGGTT
>ENA-UOWO01003075-UOWO01003075.1-activated-sludge-metagenome-genome-assembly--contig:-NODE-3075-length-19798-cov-14.681355_pt1 | contig 19798 bp, 17 predicted proteins | sample MGYA00238148_ERZ761564 | MGnify/ENA primary metagenome ERZ761564 (study PRJEB28885, sample SAMN05720194) | activated sludge metagenome | isolation source: Anaerobic digester | place: USA... | reverse complement strand
AAAGAATATTGGCAAAAAGTTTTACAATTATATCCGACAAATAGTGCAGCCAAAGAGGCGATTAAAAAATTACAATAATTTTTATTTTTTAAAAAAATATATGCGAACAAAAATATTTTTTTCTTTTCTGATTTGTGGTTTGCTTTTTTACAGTCAAGCTGTTTTAGCGACGCAAACAATTGATAAACATCAGATAAATAAACAGGATGCTCAACCAGTACGGTTAATTAGGTTGGCAGGTGATCAGGCTGTTTATTATCAAGCAGTAAATGGTTGGCGTTATGTTTTTCCAAATGATAAAATATATTTTTCATGGTTCACTGATTTTAGTCAGGTGGTGACAATTGGGACCGAGGAGTTTGGTAATATTTTGATTGGTGGCAAGGTTAAATATAAACCTAATTCGCGTTTGGTAAAAATTACCACTGATCCCAGGGTTTATTGGGTAGACAAATTTGGCACATTGCGACACATAGCTTCTGAAACGTTGGCCAATCAGCTTTTTGGCGCAGAGTGGGCTAAAAAAATTGATGATTTAGCTGATTCTTTTTTTGCTGGTTATGAAATTGGTGAACCTATAACCAGTGCTGTTTTATCAGAACTAGACAGTGTGTGGCAGATTGATGATAATGAAGATTTGTATGTAGCCGAAAATAGTCCAGCTGATGAGACTGATAGTACAAATAATCAAAATAATACCACCACCGTGCCGGTTATAGTTGATGAAGTAGATCAACCATCTGATATGAATCTTACGGTTTGGTTGAAAAGCGGCACAGCAGAGTTAAAGTGGATTGTAACAGGTGGAAATACAAAATACGGAGTTGCCTTGATGAAATCAACAACCAATGAAATTCCGATTTATAATATTGATGAGACAGTAAAAATTTCTGATATTACAACCGATCAATACTCATGGGAAAATTTACCTAACGGAGCATATTATTTTTCCGTTTGTAGACTTAATAGTGATGGTAGTTGTGGAAAAATGAGTTTAGCACAATCAATAGTAATTGGCGTTAGTGAAAAAGTTCCAAGTATTGAATTGTTTGGAAAAGTGGAAAATGGAATTGCAAAACTGAGCTGGGAAACCAACTGGATTAGTCCAAATGATGGTTTTTATTTAGTCAGAAGTGATTTAGAAAATCCAAGATATGGTCATGATATGGGTGTATGGATTGGTAAAACTGCCAAAAATTACAATTGGACTGGATTATCGTTTGGTATAGAACATTTTCGTTTATGCCGTTATTCTGGTCTAACAAGTGATATGTGTCAGTATTACAGTAACGATCTGGAACTGGAAATAAAATAATATATAAACACACACACCCTTTTAAAGGGTGTGTGTTGTTTTTTCTAATTATTTTAGTTATAGACTTTCTGAGTTTCTGCAAGCATATTATGCAGTTCAAATTGTTTAATCTTTTCCAGATTATTAGTTTTAAATTTTTCAGCCAAAGCTGGATTTGAAATAATTTTTTCAACCGCTGTTGCAATTTCGTCTGGCTGGCGTGGTGCCACCAGAAGTCCATTAATATTATTTTCAACAATTTCTGGATTACCACCAACTGCGGTGGCAATAATTGGCAAACCAGCAGCCAAGGCCTCTATTAAAGTATAGGGTAGACCCTCTTTAACTGAAGATAAAATAAAAAGATCAAAAGCTTTCAAATATATGGCGGCTTGGTTTAGGCTACCAATTAGGAAAAAATTATTTTCTAGATAATATTTTTTTGTCAAATTTTCTAATTTATTTCTTTCTTGACCTGCGCCAATAACGACAAAAATAATATTTTTATTTTTAGCCGTTATTTTTTCTGCAGCCAAAATCAGATCTTCCAAACCTTTGGTCGGATAGAGATTGGCAATTGTACCACACCAGAATTTTTGTTGGTTGGTATCATTGTTTATCTTAATGAGGGGTGCAAGTTTTTGGCGAGCTTCTTTGGATGAAAGAAAATTTAAGTTTTTTAGATCAATACCGTTGTGAATGGTGATGAATTTATCAGGTTGAGCAATCTTTTTATCTAAACCAAGTATCTTGTCATGTTCGGAAACGCAAATGATTTTATCACGAAAGCGACTGGCAACTTTTTCTGACCACAAATAATAAAGTCTTCTCCAAGTGGCCATTGGTTCTTGAAAAACAAAACCATGCGCTGTATAAATTATTTCTAATTTTTTATGCAATATTTTTTTGTAGATCCAGCCGATTACCGAGCCGGTTGAACCAACTTTGCTGGAATTAAGATGAATTATATCTGGCTTGACCCGTAAAAATAAAAATAAAAGCTCCCAGCCAGACAGTAAGTCGTGCCACAAATTAAGTTCGCGTACCACATGTTTGAGACGCCAAATTTTGATAGTGTGATTTTCGAGCTCTTGAAGCCAGGGCTCGGTAGCGGGTTGGCCAACAGCAACCTCAACCGCATATTTTTCTTTATCTAAATTTAAAGCAAGAGCAGAAACATAGATTTGTGCCCCACCAAATTTGCTTTGAGTAACAAGATAAAGTATTTTTTCCTTCATACAGTATGAATATAAAGTGTAATTTATTGTTATTTCAAGCATACCCTAGATTGACAAAAAAATCAATAAGTGTTTTTTTATTGCTTTTTTAATAAAAAAACGGTAAGATAAAAGCAATAATTATGAATGAACAAAAGCTAAATAAACCAAAAATTTTGATTCTTTCTTTAGCTTATTTTCCGTTTATCGGTGGAGCTGAAGTAGCAGTAGCCGAAATTACCAAACGACTTGGTGGCGAACCAGGAGAGTTTGAGTTTGATTTAATCACTTGCAATTTGGATGGTCAACAAAGAGATGAAGAACAGATTGGCAATGTAAAAATTTATCGTGTTGGTAAAGGTAAGGTGGGTAAACATTTATTTCATTTTTTAGGTTACAAAAAAGCCAAAGCATTACATCTTAAAAATAATTATGACATTATTTGGTCCATGATGGCCAATCGCGCTGGCTTTGCCGCTTTATTTTTTAAGAAAAAATTTCCTAAGGTTAAATTTTTATTAACCTTGCAAGAAGGCGATTCTGTTTTTAATATTTGGAAAAAAACTTGGTATATCCGTCCGTTTTATAAAGCCATTTATCGCTCGGCCAATTATATTCAAGCTATTAGCAATTTTTTAGCCAAAAGAGCACTTAAATATGGTTATCAAGGACCAATTGAAATGGTGCCCAATGGAGTAGATTTAGAAAAGTTTAACTATCTAAAAAAAGATTTAATAAAAAATGAAAAAATAATTTTAACAGATTCGCGTTTGGTGGAAAAAAATGGCGTTGCGGATTTAATCAAAGCCCTATACATACTTGTTACAAATTATTCATTAAATGTTATTAAAATTATAATTATTGGCACAGGTCCTTTAGAAAATGATTTAAAAAAACTAGCTCAAGACCTTGGCGTAGCTAATAAAATAAATTTTTTAGGTTTAATTCCATATGAGGATGTTCAAAAATATTATGCTTTAGCAGATGTTTTTGTCAGGCCGTCATTAACAGAGGGTTTGGGTAATGTTTTTTTGCAAGCTATGGCTGCCGAAATTCCGGTTATTGCCACCCCAGTTGGCGGTATTCCTGATTTTTTGAAAGACGGGGAGACGGGCTGGTTTTGTGAAGTAAAAAATCCAAAAAGTATTGCGGAAAAAATAAATTATATTTTAGATGAAAAGAATAAAAATGAAGTTGATGGCGTGGTGGGGAAGGCTAGGAAAATGGTGGAGGAAAAGTATAGTTGGAAAAAAATAGCTGACAAGATGGGTAAAATTTTTAAAGAACTTTGTTGATAGGTGTTTTTTATGCTAAAAGATTTATCAAAAAAAGAAAAGTTTTTTTTAGTTGGTATATTATTATTAGCGGCTTTTTTGATTTTTTTTCGTTTGACTCGCGCCAGCTTGCAGCGCGATGATGCACATTATTCTTTCCGCGCTTTGGGTTATACCGACTATATGTCGTCTGATGAGGGACAAACGACGCCACTACAATGGTTTGCTGGGGAAATGCCGCTGTGGACAAAGTTTTCTTTTCATGATCATCCGCCATTGGTTTTTTTGTTACAACATATTTTTTTCAAGATTTTTGGCGCTAACGATGTAGCAGCCAAATTGCCATTTGCTGTGGCTGGTTTGTGTTTAGTATATGTAGTTTTTCTTTTGGGGCGTGGACTTTTTTCAGTCAGGGTCGGTCTGGTGGCAGCTTTTGTTTTGGCTATTAACAACTATCATGTTTGGATAGCCAGAATCGGTTATTTTGAAAGTGTAACGGTTTTATTAATGGCTCTTTGTTTGTTATTTCTTTTGAAGGGTTCAAAAAATGATAAAAATTTTATTATGGCCGGTATTTTTTTGGGCTTGGCCTGTCTGTCAAAATATACGGCTTTTATTTTGTTACCCATTTTTATCATTTATGCGTTAATTAATTTTCGTCGGTCTAGTAATTATTGTCCCACGCAGAATGTTCCTTATAAAAATATTTATTTTTGGTCAGGCTTACTTTTGGCTTTAATTTTATTTTTACCAATCATTTTTTATAATCTAAAAATGTTTCAAGTTCGCGGACATGCTGATATTCAGTTTTCCGCACTTTTAAATTTACCAACCAAGGATTGGCCGATTTTAGCCAGTCGTTCTAATTGGCAACCGCAGAGTATTTTTACGCCTTTAAAAGAAATTGTCAGGGTTTTGGGTGGTTTAGTTTCTTGGCCGTGGATGATCATTGATTTGTTGGCCTGTGTTTATGTTTTTTTTAAAATTTATCTTGTTAAAGATAAAAAAATTAAACAGGCGACTATTTTTTTGGCCAGCATTTTTTTGGTGACAGTATTGTTTTTTGTGATGACTGGCGGAACCGCGGAAATATATTTGGTGCCTTTTAATTTTATGATGGCGCTGGCGTTGGGTTTGGCAGTGGTTGATTTTTATGTTAAGATTTTAGTTGATTCGCGTTGGTTAAAAGGTTTATTTTTTGTAATTGCGGCCGTATTCATTGCTTACGGCATTTTTTTTGCTTATAACACCAATCAGCGTTTAACTTTTATAGAGAGTAATTTTTTTGTTAGTAAAAGCCGTTTGGAGGATTTGGGTTTTAATGAATTGCAAAAATTTTTGTCAGAAAAATTTAATCATAAGTTTGCCGGAACGGTCAGTATGGTTTTTCCGACCTTGAACCGTTTTAATCCCTTAGAAGGAAAAAGTGGAATTTATGCTGGTCAAGAAGAAAATAAGTCAATTTTTATTTATGATGATAATACACTTTGGTTTTCGCGTCTGTGGTATTTTGAACGCTGGTCGTTTTATAATTTTTTCCCCTTAATTGCGACTAGAAATTTAAGAATTTTAAACTTACCAAAAGTTGGTGTGGAAAATGGTTTGGCAATTAAAGAAGGGTTTTATTTTATAAAAAGTCTGCAAAAATATCAATTGGATAAATACGTAACAGAGGATCCTGGTTGTGTAGACAAATTAGCACAAGCGTTGGATAAAATTAAAGAAAAAGAGGTGTTTGAAATTAAAAATCGTATTGGTCAGCCAGTTTTTCGTGTCTATAAGTTTTGGAATTTAAAACCCTTAGCGGTTTGTCAAGAATATTTATAATTTTGAGTTTATTAAAAATAAATTTTTTATGTTAGAAAAAATTATTGAGTTATTTATTGAGCGCATCATAAAACCCTTTAAACAGTTTTTTAAATTTTGTGTGGTAGGCACAATGGGCGCCATAATTGATATTGGTGGCTTGTGGTTGTTGGTTGAACTGGGTGGTTGGTATTACTTATTGGCGGCGGGATTTTCTTTTACAGCAGCAGTGATTAATAATTATTTTTTAAATAAATATTGGACTTTTAATGATTTAAGTTCCAAAAATTTTAAACAATTTTTTAGTTTTGTTTTAGTTAGCGTGGGGGGGTTAGTAATTAATTTAGGTGTAATGTATTTTTTTGTGGAACAGATTAAGTTTGATTATCTTTTGAGTAAAGCCATAGCTTCGCTGGTGGTTTTGTCGTGGAATTTTTTAATGAACAAATATATTATTTTTAAAAAAATATAAAATATATGGCGGCAAAAATTTTTATCGCAGCTGATATTTTTCCACCTGATATTGGTGGGCCAGCTACCTATGCAGCAAGTTTGGCGCGTGCGCTTTTGGTGCGCGGTTATGAAGTACGGGTTCTGTGTTATGGTAAAAGTGGTCAGCAAAAAATTCAAAAGTGGCCTTTTATGGTTAATTTTGTCAGTAAAAGATGGCCAATGCCAGTGCGGTATTTTTTATATTTTATAAAACTATTATTTTTAAGCCGTTCTTTTCCAGTTATTTATGCACAGGGGCCGGTGACAGCTGGTTTGTCTGGTTGGTTGGTCAAAAAGATAACTGGCAAAAGATTGGTGGTCAAGGTAGTGGGTGATTATGCTTGGGAACAGGCGCGTATGTTAAAGAAAAGTGAACAGGGTATTGATGACTGGCAGATTAAACCGCAATATTATGCTACCCGTTTTTTTGACAAGATAAAATTGCGTTTGTGGGCAGAAAGAAAGGTAACTTATGAAGCGGATAAAGTGGTGGTGCCATCGCATTATTTAAAAAAAATAGTGACTGGTTGGGGGGTTGCATCAGAAAAAATCGAAGTGATTTATAATACAGTTTCTTTTACAGCCACAAGTCAGGAGCCAACCAAAGCTGAAGCTAAACAAAAAATTGGCGTGAGTGGCGATATAATTTTTAGTGCTGGTCGTTTTACGCCTTGGAAGGGGTTTGATTTTTTAATTAGGTTGATGCCGGAATTATTAAAAATTAATCCGAATTTTAAGTTTATTATTGCTGGTGAGGGCATTGAATTAGAAAATTATCAAAAGACAATTCGTGAATTGGGCTTGTTGGAAAAAGTTTTTTTACCGGGTGTGTTGGACAAAAAACAGATGGGTGATTATTTTCGGGCCGCTGATATTTTTTTACTTAATTCAGGTTACGAGGGTTTGGCACATGCGGTTTTGGAAGCCATGAAATATCATGTGCCGGTTATAGTTTCTGATATGGGTGGAAATTCTGAAATTGTGGACAATGAAATAAATGGCTTGTTGGTGCCTTATAATGATCAAGATGGGTGGTTGGAAGCAATAGTTAGGTTGTGGCGCGACAAAAAATTATACCAACTTTTTGCCGCTACCAAAATGCCGGATTTGCCATGTTTTAATTATGATGAAATTATGGTGGCTTTGTTAAAAGTTTTAATACCTTAAAATAAATGCAAAAAATAATCTTAGCACAGATAAATTATATTGAGGACCACTCGGAAAAAATTTTACCATTGGGTATTTTGTCGGTGGGGAGCGCTTTGAAGAAAGCTGGCTTCATGGTGGAAATAATAAATTTAAATGAAAAAGAAATTCAATCAACTGCTCGCTATATTGCCAGTCAAAATCCTGTGTGGGTGGGTCTTTCGGTCATGACGGGTATCCAAACTGAACACAGCGCACTGTTATCACAACAAATTAAAGCACTGTGGTCAGGCCCAATTGTGTGGGGTGGTATTCATCCTTCACTTTTACCCAGTCAGTGTTTGGCTGAAGATTATATTGATTATGTAATAATTTCTGAGGGAGAGATAACCAGTATAGAATTGACAAAAAAACTTTTACAGCACGAGGATTTGGGTGGAATTTTGGGTTTGGGATATAAACATAATAATGTTATAAAAATTAACCCAGAACGACCTTTCATCCAAAATCTGGATGAATATCGGTTGGATTTTTCTTTGATTGATTTAGAAAAATTTATTTTTCCTTTGGGTCAATTTAAAAGAGCAATTGCCTATAAAGCTTCGCGCGGTTGTCCGTTTAATTGCGCTTTTTGTTATAATCATATTTTTAATAAAAATCGTTGGCGCGCCTGGTCAATTGAAGCAGTGGTGGAAGACATTTTATTTTTGAAGACAAAATATAAAATTGATGCGGTAAAATTTTATGATGATAATTTTTTTGTCAATAAAAATAGGGCATTTGAAATTTTGGAAAAAATAAATTTACCCAGTCACCTTGAAGTACGTATTGATTCCATTGACGAAATTTTGGCGCAAAAACTTAAAGAATTTAAAGTCTTTGATATGTTGATTGGTGTGGAATCAGGCAGTAATCGTTTACTTGAAATGATTGATAAAAAGATAACAGTTGAAAGAATTATGGAAGGCGTCAAGGTGATTGCTGATTATGATTTGCCGGCCACCTATTCGGCAATTGTTGGTTTGCCAACCGAAACCAAGGCTGAGTTTGAATCTACAATTGACCTTTTTTATCAAATTTATAAAATACACCATAAAGCGGTTTTTTCTTTAGGTGCCTATCTGCCATACCCTGGTTCTAAAATGTATGATTTTGCCTTAGAAAAAGGTTTTAAGGCGCCGGTCAACACCGTGGGTTGGGGCAAGATTGATCGTTTTCGTAAAGATTTTAAATCGCCATGGGTCAACGCGCAAAAAGTTTGGCGGATTAGAGAATATTTTAAATTTTTGAATTTAAAATTAGGTCCGCTGATTAATTGGTTTGAGTTTAGAATTAAAGAACGTTTTTTTGCTTGCCCAATTGATATTTATGTAGTAGAGTTTTTGGCTGGTGTAGCGATTGAACAAAAAGGTTGGTTGGGTAAAATGTTACGACGGGGATATAATTTAGTAAAAAAATATGGATAAATTTGATTTAAAAATTTTAACCATTTCCAAAGATGCAAATTTGGCAATGGACGAGCAAAAACTTGGCAATGTGCAGCAAAGGAATGTTGAATATGGCAAGTTTGTTAAGGCGATTTATTCGGTGACCTATAGTGCCAAAAAACAAAATTTGCCAAACAAAACTTTGGGCGATAACGTTTTTATTTTTCCAACCAATTCAATGAATAGAATGTTTTTTTTATGGGACAGCTGGAAGATAGCCCATAAAATTTGTCAGCAACACAAGATTGATCTGGTTTTGACGCAAGATCCTTTTTTAAGTGGTTTAATTGGTTGGTTAATAAAGAAAAAATTTAAAGTTAAATTATTAATTCATTTTCATGGTGATTTTTGGGCTAACAAAAATTGGCTTAAGGAAAATTTTTATAATCACATTCTTTTGCTTTTAAGCCGTTTTTTGGTCAAACGAGCTGATAGTCTGCGTGTGGTGTCTTTGGGTATTAAAAATAAATTATTAAAAGCCGGGGTGTCAGCTAAAAAAATTTATGTCATTCCGACGCCGGTTGATTTGGAAAAATTTTATTTACGCGCTGCTGCAGAAACCACACAACTGAAAAAAACGTGGGGCCAGGATAATAAAATAATTTTATTTGTCGGCCGTTTGGAACAGGAAAAAAATTTAAGTTGGTTTTTAGATGTTTTTAATGCAGTTAGAAAAAAATATCCTTCGGTTATCTTTGTTGTGGCTGGCGCTGGCAGTCAAGAAGAAAAATTAAAAGCAAAATCAGTGGCTTTAAATTTAACAAAGGCGGTAAAATTTGTGGGTGCTGTAGACTATTTAGAACTTAATAATTATTTTCAGGCAAGCGATGTGTTTGTTTTGCCATCGCTGTCGGAAAGTTTTGGTAAGGTCTTGGTGGAAGCTGGTGCGGCTGGTTTGCCGGCAGTGGCCAGCGCCACGACAGGCGCGCAAGAAATAATTCAAGATGGTGAGAATGGTTTTCTGATTAGTATTGGTGACAAACAAACCATGCAGGAAAAGATTTTATTACTATTGAAAGATGAAGATCTGGCTCAAAAGATGGGTCAAAAAGCACACTTGATGGCAGAAGAAAAATTTAATTGGCGCAGGCAAATTGAAGCGGTGGTAAAAATGTGGCAGGAAATTGTGGTTGGTTGAAGATGTTTATTATTGACAGAATTTTTTTATATAGTATGATTAGTTATTCGCAAAACATGCGAAAAATAAATCAACTCACACGTTCTTTCATTCTTTTGTGAAAGGAAAGGCGGGTAGAAATGAACTTAGTGTCTTTAGTACCTCAAGGGGTTCAGGTGTTAATCAGAAAAGCGTTGGAGAACCCAACACACTCGTTATTTGAGGTTTTACGGGAATTTAATCAGAGGGATTCATATGGTGGATACCTTTGTCTTGCAAACCCGCAGACCGGTGTTCCTTATCTACTTCTGGGGATGGGGGAAGTGTGGCCAGATAAGCAACAAAAATACTTTGAAATCTGCCAGGAAAAAGCCATCCGTTTGGCCAGCTATCCTGATCACTTCAGCAGTGCCCAAAGTCGGTGCGACTCGGAGGGAAAATATCCTGGCGCGATTCGCACCAAGGATATGATTTTTTCTTTTTCCGGGTTGCCTTGGCAACTCGATGAGACCTTTGTGCTTCTTCTTGCAATGTCTTTGGAATGTCTTGACATGCAGACGGCACAAAAAATATCAAAGATTTCAAAAAACGCCGTTTTTTCTACGGTGGCCGAAGCAATATTATTGTGAGAGTATTTTTTTGCGTATCTCACGCCGTATTTCCATCATTTGGGAATGCGGTTTTTTATTTTTTATTTTGTCTTATTTTGACTTCTTTTAAATTTTAAAAGTACAGAAATGAATTTATTTTCGTCTAATTCGTTTATATGTGAAGTGTTGATTATATTGAGGGTAGAACAATTTTGTAACCTAATTTTAGTAAAATCTTGCAAATATGCAAAAGATGATAAAATTACAACCTGACAAACAAAAAAGACCTGCTTTTATAAAAAGTCTTTTTAATTTGTTTTTATTGATTTTTTTGCTATAATTAGCAGTAGTTATAAGCAGTAAAAAAGACTAAAAAAGGCTTAAAAATTAGCATTATGACATTATTATTCATCACTCGTAAAATTGATTATAAAGACGAAAGAGCTGGTTTTGTGATTGACTGGTTGCGAGAATTGGCCACGGAAGTTACAAAATTAGTGGTTATTTGTCAAGAAAAAGGCGAGTGGCCAAACAAACCAAAAAATGTGGTAGTTTATTCGTTGGGTAAAGAATTGGGTTATTCAAAAATTAGACAATTTATTAATTTTCAATTTTTGGCCATAAAGTTAATGTCTCGGATTGACGGGGTGTTGGCCCACATGATGCCGCTTTATGGAATTTTGGCTGGACCGTGGTGCAAAATTTTTAAAAAGAAATTGGCGCAATGGTACGCGCATGGCGCAGTTGATTGGCGCTTAAAATTGGCTGATTTTTGGGTTGACACATATATAACCTCTTCGATGGATGGTTTGAGATTAAAAACCAAAAAACCAGTTCAAGTCATTGGGCAGGGAATTAATGTAAAATTTTTTGTACCAAAATCAAGCGACAATCTGCAGACTTTCCAGAATAAAAAATTTAAAATATTATCAGTCGGACGGATTAGTCCAACCAAAAATTTAGATATGCTTATAAAAGCAGCGGAAGATTTGCAGCTCAACGAATTTGAAATGCGCGATAAAATTTTGTTGCAAATAATTGGTGGGCCGGGTAAACCAGAACAGGCGACCTATATGAAAGCTTTGGAAGAAGAAGTAAAAAGTAAAAATTTAAACAATGTGATTGATTTTTTGGGTCCGTTGCCACGTGCTGAAATTTTATTCTATTATCAAAATTGCGATTTATTTATCAATTTATCAGAAACTGGTTCATTAGATAAAGCGGTTTTGGAAGCCATGGCGTGCGGTAGTTTGGTTTTGACTTCCAATGAGGCATATAAAGATATTTTACCTTTGGAGTTATTCTTGCAAGATAAAAACGCACAAACAGTGGCACAAAAGATTAAAGAAATTTATAAATTACCAGAAGTTGCTAAAAAAGAACTTGCAACTCTTTTGTGTCAAGAAGTTGTAGCTAACCATAATTTGGAAAATTTTGTTAAAAAAATAATCGCGGTTTATGTTAAATAGCGGTGTAAAAAATTTTGAAGATAAACGTTGGACAACCAAAGGACAAACTTTGGAATTTCGTCATACACAGACAGCAGAAATGGTTAAAAGTGGCACGGTGTTGGATTTGGGTTGTGGTGATGGACTTTTTATGGAGCTACTTAAGGAAAAAAATATTGCTGCTTTTGGCTTGGATATTTCAGATGTGGCTGTTAATATTTGTCAAGAAAAAAAACTGGCCACTCAAGTGTTTGATTTTACCAGCAACGAATTACCATACCAGGAGCGCAGTTTTGACTATGTGGTGATGTTGGATGTATTGGAACATCTGTATCAACCGGAAAAACTTTTAGCCGAGGCCGCCAGAGTGGCCAAAGAATATATAGTTTTTAGTGTGCCAAACTTTAATTCTTTGCCAGCCCGTTGGCAGGTTTTAAAAGGGCAGGTACCATTGAATAATAAACCAAATAAGGGTCATGTTTATTGGTTTAATTATGAAGTTATCAGCTCAATGTTGCGAGCCAGTGGTTTGGTGATAGTAGATTTTAAAAAGCATACTTTTTGGGAGAATAAAATTTTACTGGGTGGCGTGATGAAATTTTTATTGAAAATGTGGCCGAGTTTATTGGCACTAAGTTTTGTTATTAAAGCCAAAAAGATATGAAACGCAAAGGTTTAAAATGGGAACTGGCACAAACCAAAAAAGCTTTCGTGGTCTATGGTCAGGGTTGGCGCTACATTTTTAATAAGTTTTTTTTAGCCAAAAAGATTTTAACGGTCAAAAAAACTTGGCCCAGTCAAATCAATGCCGAGTTATCAATTCATGTCTTGGCCTGTAATCGTGACTTTATTATGTTGTTGTGGGCATTGCAGAGTTTTTTTAATTTTTTTAATCATTCTTTTCAGCTTTTTGTTCATAGTGATGGTACTTTAACTGTTAAGCAAATTAATATTTTAAAGAAGTTTTTTCCTAATTTTGTATTAATCGCATCAGATGAGTTACTAAATAATTATCAGCAAGTTTTAAATAGTCAGCCAATTATAAAGAATTTTTTAATTGAACACCCTGAATATTATTTAATGAAAAAGATAGTTGATCCGTATTTTGTTTCTGATAAAAAAAATATTTTAGTTATTGACAGTGATATTTTATGGTTTCAAACCCCAAGCGAGCTACTGACGGCTTTAAATGATGGTCTGCCATCATCACTCATGATGTGGAGTCTGTTACCGGGCCCGGTTTATTTTAAAGATAACACCAGTCTATCGGAAGAGTTAAGTCACCACAATTCAGGCGTGGTTTTATATAGACGCGATAACTTTGATTTAACAGCTCTAGCTGATTATTTAACCAAGGTTGATGTTGAGCATCCAAATAATTTTCAATTTATTGAAGAGGGTGGTTTTGCCACTTGTTTAAAAAAAATAATACCCTTGCCAAAAGAAAAATATATTATTAAGGGTGCGGTAAATGAACAAACTGTGGCCAGACACTATACCAGTCCGCGACGGCCAGGCTTTTATCTGGAAGGATTACCCAGATTAAGAAAAATTTTTAATTTATAATTTTTATTTTTTCTGTCATCCCCACGTAGGTGGGGATCCATGAGTTAATGATATAAATAAAGGAATAGATTCCCGATCAGGTCGGGAATGACAAATATACTTTCTTAATATAAAAAATTTATGTGTGGTATTAGCGGTTTTAATTGGAATGATGAAAATTTAATTAAAAAAATGAACCAAGCTGTGGCTCATCGTGGTTCGGATGACAGTGGTTTTTATGTGGCCGAAAAATGTTCGTTAGGCCATCAAAGATTGTCAATTTTGGATTTATCTATTAAGGGACACCAGCCGATGAAATTTGAAAATTTAGTAATTGTTTTTAATGGCGAAATATATAACTTTAAAGAATTAAGAATTGAGCTGGAAAAAAGCGGCTATAAATTTGATTCATCCAGCGATACAGAGGTGTTATTAAAAGGCTATCACGCGTGGCATAAAAATTTAGTTAAAAAATTAAACGGTATTTTTGCTTTTGCTATTTGGGACGAACAAAAGGAAGAACTTTTTTTAGCGCGTGACCAGGTGGGTATTAAGCCGTTATTTTATTATTATAAAGATGGAAAAATAATTTTTTCTTCCGAAATGGGTGGTGTTTTAGCACAGCCAAAGATTGATAGAGAAATTGTGCCGGAACGTATTTCATTAGTCATTGACATGTCGTGTTTACCAGGTAGTTTGACCATGTTTAAACATATTTATCAGTTGCCAGCTGGTCATCTGGCATTTTTTTCGGGTGGCAAATTGGTGGTTGAAAAATATTGGCAACCAACTGATTTTGAAAACATAAAGGATAAACAAGCCATTAAAAATAGCATCAGAGAGCTTTTAACTGATGCAGTCAAAAGACAGATGATCAGTGACGTGCCGGTGGGCGTGTTTTTATCCGGTGGAATTGACTCTAGTATTATTACAATGTTGGCCAGTCGGCAGAGTGCTAAACAATTAAAAACTTTTTCAATTGGTTTTGATGTGGCCTATGGGAATGATAAATTTAATGCCGATTTTTATTTAGCCAGAAAAACCGCGGCTTATTATAAAACCGATCACCATGAGATTTATTTAAAAAAAGGCCAGGCTTTGGAATATATGCAAAATTTAGTTGAACAGATTGATCAGCCCAACGGTATGACTACGGCCGTGCCCAGCTATTGGTTGGCGCAAGCTGCCAAAAAAGAAGTTAGCGTAGTGTTGGGTGGTGATGGGGGTGATGAGCTTTTTGGTGGTTATCCTAGATATCAATTAAGTTTATGGGTGTCACAGTGGCAAAAAATGCCAATGACAATCAGAAAAATTTTAGCTTCTTTTGTTAAACAAGAAAAAGTAAAACGTTTAAACATTGATTCATATTTAGATCGTTATGTTGATTTAAAATGTCATCACGAAAATGACGCCCAAGATATTTTTGGTAATTTTTATCAATCTGTGGCGGCTAAAGATTATTTAGCAGAAAATTATTTTAAAGATCAATTACCAACAACTGATTTTGAAAAATACTTTATGTGGTTGGATACACAAACCTGGCTGGTTGATCATTCGCTTATTCGAACTGATAAAACCACCATGAGTTTTGCCTTAGAGGAAAGAGTGCCAATTTTGGATTATCGTTTGGTGGAGTTGGCTTTAAAAATTCCAACCAAATACAAAGTTGATTTTTTTGAGACTAAGAAAATTTTTAAAGAAACCTTTAGGAATGATTTGCCGGCTTATTTATTTAAACAACCCAAACGCGGTTGGCTGGCACCAGCAGCTCAGTGGTTAAGAGGTGAACTGAAAGATTTTGCTTATGATGTTTTGGCGGATGATTTTGCTCCGGCGACAAAAAATGTGCTCGATCTAAAACAAGCTCGCTTGATGCTTGATAATCATGTTAGTGGTAAGAAATACAATTTACATTTATTATGGATTTTAATTACTTGGCAATTGTGGAGTCAGCGTTATTTATAAAAAATTATGAAAATTATCTACATCACCAATGCCAGAATTCCAACTGAAAAAGCCCATGGCTTGCAGATTATAAAAACCTGCGAAGCTTTGGCAAATTTGGGCGTGGCCGTGGAATTAATCGCTCCCACCAGAAAAAATTATATTATGGAAGATGTCTTTTCCTTTTATCATGTAAAAAATAATTTTAAAATCACCTATTTTAAGAGTTTTGATTTTTTTCGCTGGCACCAAATTATTGGTCATTTAAGTTTTATTTTAAACAGCCTTACTTTTCTTTTGACTTTGCGAAAAAATAAATTACCAAACGACTCCGTTGTATATACGCGTCAGCCAGAAATTGCTTGGCTAATGTTAAGGCGGGGTTATAAGGTTTTTTTTGAAGCTCATCGTTGGCCTGAAAGCAAAAATAAATTATTTAAATTTTTATTAAAAAATATTGCCGGGGTTATTGGCAATTCGCAAGGCACTGTTTCTGAATTTACCAAACGTGGTTGGAAAAATGTCTTGGTGGCGCAAAATGGTGTCGATTTAGATGACTTTAATGTTTCTAAAACAAAAACAGAATTAAGAGAAATTTTTTCTTTGCCCGTCACTAAAAAAATAGTTTTATATCTTGGTCATTTTTATGATTGGAAAGGGGTGGATTCAATTATTGCCACTGCTGAAAAAATGATCGCTGATACTGAAATATTTTTTGTTCTCGCTGGTGGCACAACCGCTGATATTAATCAATATCAAAAAATAATTAATGATAAAAATTTAACAAATGTTTTACTTCTGGGCTTTCAAAAACACCAACATGTTCCGCCGTTATTAAAAAGCGCTGATATTTTGCTTTTGCCAAACATTCCTATTAGTGAAGAATCAAAATACCAGACCTCGCCCATTAAAATGTTTGAATACATGGCCACGGGTGTGCCCATTATTGCCTCTGATTTGCCGAGTATAAAAGAAATTTTAAACGAGCATAATGCTCTGTTGGTACCTCCGTCTAATATTAATAAATTAGCCCCTGCCATTAAACATCTTTTGCAAAATCAAGATTTAGCTGTTAAAATATCAACGCAAGCTTTAACCGATGTTAAACAATATAGTTGGCAAAAAAGAGCAGAAAAAATTTTGAAATTCGCACAAAATTACAGAATATAAATTTTTAAGTAATCATAAAAAATAAAAGTGTATAAGCTTTTATTATTTTTATATAATATTTAATTTAAATTATTTTTTTAAGTAACATGATTAAACTATCCATTGTCATGCCAGTCTATAATGAAGGAAAAACAATTTTAGAAATATTAAAAAGAGTGGAGCAGGTTGTTTTACTGAATATTGAGAAGGAAATTATTATAGTTGACGATGGTTCAACTGACAGTACTTGCGATTTTTTAAAAACTTTGGATCCCAATAAATATAAGATATTTTATCAGAAAAAAAATTTTGGTAAGGGCGCGGCTTTGCGTGAGGGTTTTCAGGCGGTAACGGGTGATGTGGTTTTAATTCAAGACGCAGATTTGGAATATTCACCGGAAGAATATCCTAAATTAATTGAGCCCATTTTAAATAATGGTGTGTATGTTGTGTATGGTTCAAGAATTTTAGCTTCGCATGAAACCAATCATTTTTTTTATTATTATGGAAATAGATTAGTAACCTTTTTAACTAATATGTTGTATGGTTCTTCATTAACTGATATGGAAACCGGATACAAAGTATTTCGTAGGGAAGTCTTAGCTGAATTGGATTTAAAAGCTAATAATTTTAGTATTGAGCCAGAAATTACAGCCAAGATTTTACGGCGTTACAAAATTTTTGAGGTGCCAATTTCTTATGTAGGAAGAAGTTTTGAAGATGGTAAGAAAATTTCCTGGAAAGACGGTTTGCATGCATTGTATACTTTATTAAAATATAAAGTTATAGAATAACAATTAAAGAGTAAGTTGTTAAAGAGAGCATTGTTTGACTAGTAATTAACTGCTAGAATAACTATGTGGGCATTATAAGATAAGCAATATGTTATAAAATTTGAAACTCTATGACAGTTTGTTATTTTGGTAATTATGAGCCTGAATATAACCGTAATCGTGTTATTATTAATGGCTTAAAGAAGAACAATGTTGAAGTTATTGAGTGCCAGGAAAATTATTCCATTGGCGTGGCTCATTATTTTAGACTGCTTAAAAAATTAAGACAATTAATTAAAAAACAAAAAATTGATTTAATTATTGTTGGTGCGATTGATTTTTCTCGGCCGTTAGTTATTTTGGTCAAATTATTTTTTAGCACACCAGTGGTATGGGATGCGTTTTACTCGGTTTATGAAGCCAGAGTGTATGATCGACAGTGGTTATCTAAAAGACATCCCAAAGCTATACTGTATTATGTGTTAGAGTGGTTGTGTACAAAATTAGCGGATGTTATTTTATTAGACACCAATCAGCATATTGACTATTTTGTTAAACTTTTTAAGGCCAATCCACATAAATTTTTACGAGTTTTTGTGGGCGCTGATAATGAGCTTTTTTTACTAGATAAAAATAATGAAGATCAAACTGACAATATCTTTTTAGTAGAATTTTACGGTAAATATATTCCTTTACAAGGAGTGGAATATATTATCCGAGCAGCTAAAATATTGGAGAAATATTCTGATATCAAATTTAAGCTGATTGGTAATGGTCAGACATATGTGACCATTAGAAAATTAGCTGTAGAATTAGATATAAAAAATATTGAATTTATTAGCGACAGATTACCATACACAGAAATAGTCGGGTTAGTGGCTGGCTGTCAGGTTGGTTTGGGGATTTTTGGTGCAAACGAAAAAACACAACGAGTTATACCCAATAAGGTATATGAAATGGTGGCTATGAAAAAACCCGTTATTAGTGCTAACACCCCAGCAATCAAAGAGTTGTTTTGTGATAGACAGGATATTTTATTGTGTCATGCGGCTGATGCTGATGATTTGGCAGCCAAAATATTAGAATTAAAAAATAATTCAGAATTGCGTCACAAAATTGCCAAGGCTGGCTATGAAACCTTTAAGGTTAAAGCTACACCGCAAGTAGTGGTTGCGCATTTGCTAGTTGATCTAAAAGAAAAATTAATTTAAAAAAATGGACAAACAAGGCTTTTATAATCAACAGAATAATAATTATAGCATTAGCGGCTCTAGACTGGCGCATATTTTAGCTTTGTTGCCAGAAAAGAAAGATTTAAAAATTTTAGATGTTGGCTGTGGTAAAGGTGAGTTAGCGCAAACACTTATAAAGTTAGGTCACCGAGTGTATGGCGCTGATGTTTCTAACGAGGCTTTGGAGGTGGCGAAAAATTTTTTAGTCAAATATTATTGTTTTAATTTTGAAGATGAAAATTGGCCAGTAGATTTGTTAAACGAAAAATTTGATATTGTGATTGCCTCAGAGGTAATTGAACATGTTTTTTGGCCGGTTAAGTTTTTAGATAATCTGGCTTTGTTGGTGAAAGACAAGGGGCAAGTTATTATTACTACACCAAATTTTTTATTTTGGAAAAATCGTTTAAAAATGTTTTTTGGATTTTTTAATTATCAAAAAAATGGACTGTTGGATTTCGGTCATGTAAGATTTTTTAGCCATGTCTATTTCAAAAAAGTAGTCAACGAAAGTCAACTTGTGTTGATAAGAGAGAATAATTTTTACCCTAATTTTTATAAGCGTGGATTGAGTTTTTTGGGCGCTTTGTTACCAGGACTTTTTGCTTATCAATTTATTGTATCTTTAGCTAGAAAAAATTAATTTATGCATATTACCTTTTTAATGCCGCATTTAAAGTTGGCCGGAGGAACAAGGCTGTCTTTAACATACGCGCATTTTTTGGCTGAAAAGGGCCACCACGTTACTGTGGTGGTGTCGAGTAAAAATTTTTGGCGCAGGTTTTTGGCTAATATTTTAAATATTAAACCTGAGTGGTTTAAAAAAAATAAAGCCAAGTTTTTAAGAGTTAAAAATTTTCAGGCAGAAAATATTCCCGCTGGTGACATTGTGGTAGCTTGTTTTTGGCAGGGAGCTTTGTTTATGTCCGATTATCCACAAACCAAGGGTAAACAGATACATTTTATTCAGCATGACGAAAGACTGTATCACGGACCGGCTGATCAAGTCACTCGAGCCTATAGATTACAAAACAAAAAAATAGTTTTGTCGCACTGGTTGCAAGAAAGAATTGAGCAGGATTTTAATCAGGATGCGGATGTGTTATTAACGCCGGTTGATTTTAACTTATTTCATAAAGTAAAAGTTAACCGACAAAATAAAGATAAGATAAGGATTTTGTCACTGCATCATAGTTATATATGGAAAGGTACCGCTGTATGTGTTGAGGTAGTAAAAAAGATAAAAGTCATTCAGCCTGAAGTGGAATTAATTCTTTATGGTGC
>ENA-UOWO01003073-UOWO01003073.1-activated-sludge-metagenome-genome-assembly--contig:-NODE-3073-length-19807-cov-5.685095_pt1 | contig 19807 bp, 14 predicted proteins | sample MGYA00238148_ERZ761564 | MGnify/ENA primary metagenome ERZ761564 (study PRJEB28885, sample SAMN05720194) | activated sludge metagenome | isolation source: Anaerobic digester | place: USA... | reverse complement strand
TATTAAAAGAGGTGGATGCTGTTATTGCTTTATCACCTATGTCAGGATTGGAAAATGTTGAGAATCTGGTTAAAAATTTCAAACATGTGTTTTTTGAACCAAGTGCAGAATATTACAGAAGTGATGTAAACAAATTGTCTGGGATTATTGAGGAAGCTAATGTTAAAGTTCAGGCAGGTTTTCATCACAGATTTAATAATACTTTTCTGTCAGCGCGTCCATTTATTAAAAATCCAAAGTTTGTTCAGTCAAACAACTTCAGGCAGTTCAGTTTAAATACCGAAGCCTGCTCGGTTTTAATGGATATGTTGATAAATGACATAGATATAGTTTTAAGTGTTATAAAGTCATCATTAAAAAATGTTCATGCTAATGCAACATCAATAAATTTTGCAGGTCCTGACATCATTAATGTTAGATTGGAATTCATGAATGGTAGTGTTGCTCAATTAACCGCTGGTAGAATCGCAACAGAAAACACACACGAGGTTAATTTCTATTGTGATAAAGATTATACCAGTATAGATCTGTATAGAAATAAAGCATGGCAAGTCAAAAAGCGTAATACAGGAAGTGATATTAAACTTTTCCAAGAAAATATTGGTGATTTAATTGTTGATCCTATTCCGGTAAAGCCTAACAATTTGTATTTTGATGAATTCTCTTCATTTGCCAGATCAATCGTTCTTGATAAATCCCCTGAAGTAAACATTGAGTCAGTGCTAAAGACTTATGATATTGCCGGAATGATTAAGGAAAAGATTAAATTATCAACAGATATATAATTTTTTTACAGCACACAATAATACCTATATATTTGCGTTCTTAAAATTAAATATTTAGAATTTAAGTTTATTGTGGTTAGAGTTTTAGTTTTTTTCTGTTTATTGATTCCTATATTTTTTATTTCTTGCGAGATAATTAATCCACCGGAACAGATTCCATCTTATATTACTGTGGATACAGTAAGGGTTAAGATCAATTCCCCTGCTGAAGGAACTTCAATTCATAATATTTCGGATTGTTGGTTGTATGTCAATAATAAACTTATTGGAGTGTTTGAGGTTCCTTTTAAAGTTCCGGTACTTGAATCAGGTGTTCACTCGATACAGATTGAACCGGGGATAAAAAATTCTGGAGGAGATGCAAATAGAGATATTTATCCAATGATGTACGGATATTATATTACTGACACATTAACAGAAGGAGAAGTATTAAATATTGTTCCTGAATTTTCGTATAGGCCTGTTGTTTTTGATTTGATTGAGGATTTTGAAGATATTGGAATTGCTTTTCAAGTAAGTTCAGAAAGTGATACGACTATTTCTTTAGTATCGGGTAACGAAGCACAGGAAGGTAAATCTATGTATGTGGCTTTAGATGACGAACATCCTAATTTTGAATGCAGAAGTACCAGTCTGTATGAAATTGAGAAAAATGGTTCAGCTTTTCTTGAAGTCAGTTTTAAATGTACCGATTCAATTGACTTTGGATTATTTGCACTCGAAAGTAATGGCGCATCAATGTCTGAAATACGTAAAAGCGTATTCACATTTAAACCCACTAATACATGGAAGAAAGTCTATATAGATCTTCATTATCATGTCATTAACACAACAGGGACACAATTCAGACTATATTTTGCCGCTATCAGATCTGAAGATGACGAAACAGATAAAACAGAGTTTTATTTCGATAATATTAAACTGATTTATATTTCCACTAGATAATGCAGAAATCCAAACAAAATATAAAGTATATCTTTTTTGATTTTATTGCAGCTGCAATATCATGGACTCTGTTCTACTCATTTAGAAAAATCTATGTTGAACCAATAAAATTAGGCTACGAAATTCCTCTGACCTTTGATAACAAGTTCTATATTGCTCTTATAATATTACCTTTGTTTTGGATTTTTTTGCATTTGTTAAGTGGCTATTATCGAGTTCCTTATCGTAAATCAAGGTTGCAGGAATTGGGACAAACACTTCTGACCACTCTGATTGGCGTTATAATTATTTTCTTTGCTTTAATTTTGGATGACTGGGTTGGGACATATAAGCAGTATTATATGTTATTTCTGATACTTTTTGCCCTTCAATTCATTTTGACATATATACCAAGATTATTAATAACTACAAGGACAAATAAAAGGGTCCATAACAGAAAATTACTTTTTAACACTTTAATAATCGGATCAAACAAAAAGGCGTTGAAACTGCTTCAGGAAGTAGAAAATCAAAAAATATCATCGGGTTTAAAATTTGTCGGATTTGTATATGTTGACAGACAAGGCTCATATCTTCTTCAAAAGCATTTGCCAAATCTGGGACATATAAGCGATATTAAAGAGATTATCAACACATATAAAATTGAGGAAATCTTAATTGCCATCGAGTCGAGAGAACATTGCAAAATCAAAAATATTATTAATAAATTACAGGGTATTAAAGTCCCTATTAAAGTTATTCCCGATATGTATGATATATTAATAGGTAAAGTTAGGATGTCATCAATTTTTGGAATGCCATTAATTGAAATTAATCATCACATTATGCCTGTTTGGCAACAACATACAAAAAGATTTTTAGATATATTTCTGAGTTTTTTTGCCATGATCTTTCTAATACCCGTTTATATCGGTATCGCTATCGGAGTGAAGTTAAGTTCTGCCGGACCGATTATTTACAGTCATTTCAGAGTTGGACAAAATGGGAAAAGCTTTAAAATATACAAGTTCAGATCAATGTTTATTGATGCCGAAAAAGATGGACCAGCTTTGAGTAGCAAGACAGACCATCGTGTTACCAAATTCGGAAGATTCTTAAGAAAAACCAGACTGGATGAAATCCCCCAATTTTATAATGTCCTTAAAGGTGACATGAGTTTAGTGGGACCAAGACCTGAAAGACAGTTTTTTATAGACCAAATAACCGAGAAAGCTCCTCATTATTTTCATCTTTTATCTGTTAAACCTGGTATTACTTCGTGGGGACAGGTAAAATACGGATATGCCGAAAATGTCGAACAGATGATTGAAAGATTGAAATATGATATTATTTATATTGAAAACAGATCTTTATATATTGATTTTAAAATAATGATATATACAATAAAAATAGTTTTTCAAGGTAAAGGCCTTTAGGTTTATTATCCGTTTAATATTCTGAAATTCAGTTATTTAAATAAAAATCAAATTAATTTATTTTTATGATTTGGTTTGTAAAAAATTATTATCTTTGCAACCTCTTAAAAGGAATTTAATAATTAAAAATATTTATAAAATGACAAAAGCAGACATTGTAAACGAGATTTCAAAAACTACCGGGATCGAAAAAATTATAGTTCAAAAGACGGTTGAAAATTTTATGGATATAATTAAAAATTCATTGACCGAAGGAGATAATGTTTATTTGAGGGGATTTGGAAGTTTTATAGTTAAAACAAGAGCAACAAAAACAGCAAGAAATATTTCTAAGAATATAACCATCACTATTCCATCACATAAAGTGCCATCATTTAAGCCAGCGAAATCATTCACATTTCAAGTTAAAGATAATAATTAAAATTTAAAGTTATGCCAAGCGGTAAGAAAAGGAAAAGACATAAAATGTCAGTCCACAAAAGGAAAAAACGTCTTCGTAAAAACAGACACAAAAAGAAAAAATAAACTTTTTCTTCTAAAATTTTTATTCAAACCTTTGGAATGTTTCCGAAGGTTTGATTTAATTAATATAAACGAGTTACAGAGTGGAATTACAGAAAGAAGAAGATATTCAGAATGAACTCTATCTGGATGTACGTAATTCTGAAATTAATATAGCCTTATTAGATAATAAAAAATTAGTAGAGCTTAGTAGAGAACGTGCTAATATAGAGTTTTCAGTTGGAGATATTTATCTTGGTAAAGTCAAAAGACTTATGCCGGGACTTAATGCTGCATTTATTGATATAGGTTATAAAAAGGACGCATTTCTTCATTATCTTGACTTGGGAGCAGGTTTCCAAACTTTAAATAAATTTCTTCATCTAGCAATATCAAAAAAACAAAAAGTTGTAACCACTTCTAAAATAGTTGCAGAACCTGATATTGATAAATTCGGCAAGATTACTGACGTGCTTTCGGTTGGTCAATTTGTGTTGGTACAGATAGCAAAAGAACCGATTTCACTAAAAGGACCAAGATTGACTTGCGAGATTTCTCTTGCAGGTCGAAATTTAGTGCTAATGCCTTTTACATCAAAGGTATCCGTTTCTCAAAAAATCAAATCACTTGAAGAAAGAACAAGACTCAGAAAGCTAATAGAAAGTATAACTCCTGAAAACTTTGGAGTTATAGTAAGAACTGTAGCCGAAAAAAAGATGGTTGCAGAATTAGACAAAGAGTTAACTTCTTTGCATGAAAAATGGGAAAACTTGTTTAAAATATTGCCAACATTAAAACCTCCTTCTTTAGTTATTGGTGAAGTAAACCGGACAACTGCTATTCTTAGGGATATTCTAAATTCTTCCTTTAATCAGATCGTAGTTAATGACTCAGATGCTTATGATGATATTAAGAATTTCATTATCGAAATTGCACCTGAAAAGAAAAAAATTGTCAAGTTATACAATGGTAAAGAACCTATCTTTGATCATTATGGAATAGAAAAGCAAATTAAAACAGCTTTTGGAAAAACAGTTCCGATGCGAAATGGGGCATACCTGATAATAGAGCACACCGAAGCCGCTCATGTTATTGATGTAAATAGCGGTAATCGGAGTAATTCAGAAAAAGACCAAGAAGAAAACGCTTTCGAAGTCAATATGATAGCTGCCGAAGAAATTGCAAGACAGTTGAGGTTGAGAGATATGGGAGGGATTATCATAGTGGATTTCATTGATATACATGATGAAGCAAATAAAAAAAAGATATTCGATAGTGTTAAAGATTTCATGGAAGGTGATAGGGCAAAATTTCATATAACGGCTCTCAGTAAGTTCTGCTTAATGGAAATTACTAGACAAAGAGTACGTCCAGAAATGGAAATAAAAACATCCGAATCATGTCCAAGTTGTAAAGGCTCCGGCAAAATTGCTGCCAGCATAAATCTGACTGATGAAATTGAGAATTCTTTAAAATTTATTATAAAAAAGAAACAACTAAAGAAAATTATCATTAAAACTCATCCATATGTTAGTGCTTATCTAAATGAAGGTTTTTTTATTTCATTGAGGAAATCGTGGCAGAAAAAAAATAAATGCAGAATAAAAATATTGCCAATGATGTCATATTCATACATGGAATACCACTTTTTTAATGCGAATGATGAGGAATTATTTTATTAATTAAATTATTTATTATGGTTGCGAAAAAAATCTTGTTGGCTTGCTCTTTAGTTTTGGCCCTGAGTTTTAGCGTCATTAATTTATTTGCACAGGTCGAAGAACCTGTAAAGTGGACATTTTCTACTGAAAAAATTGATGATACTCATGTGAATTTAATTTTCAAAGCAAAAATTGAAGATAAATGGCATTTGTATTCGTCATACACTCCAGTTGGTGGACCAGTTGCGATGTTTTTTTCGTTCGAAGAATCAGAAAACTTTGCATTAGTGGATAGTGTTATCGAAAGTCCAGAGCCTCATACCGAGTTTGATGATGTTTTTGGAGTGGATGTAAAATCTTTTGCTGGAGAAGTGTTATTTACTCAGCAGGTTGAACTATTAAACAAAGAAGGTTTTGTAATTAAAGGTTTCCTTGATGGGCAAGCATGTGTAGAAGGTACTTGCGTTCCTGTAACAGCCGATTTCGCATTTGGACTAAACGGAGCAAAAGTCGATGCTAATGGAGAAGCTATCGCTGAAGGAACCCCTGAAACTCCAATGTTGGTTACAGAAAACACTTTTGGAAATGCTGAAGATAAAGAAAGCCTATTTTTCTTTTTCATAATTGCATTCTTAGGGGGACTATTAGCAATTTTAACACCTTGTGTTTTCCCTATGATTCCAATGACTATTTCTTTCTTTATGAAGGAAAGCAATAAAATTAAAGCAAGACTAAATGCTTTTGCTTTTGGAATTAGTATTGTCTTGATTTATACATTTGCTGGTTCTATCTTAGCAATTATTTTTGGGCCTTCGATTGCAAATTGGCTGAGTACACATTGGATTCCAAACACAATTTTCTTTTTAATATTTATGATTTTTGCCGCTTCTTTCTTTGGAGCATTTGAAATTGTAATGCCATCGAAACTAGTTAATAAATCAGATTCTAAAGTTGACAAAGGTGGAGTAATGGGAGCTTTCTTTATGGCTTTAACTCTTGTTCTGGTTTCTTTCTCTTGCACTGGCCCTATTGTTGGAAGTATTTTAGTAGAATCTTTCGGTGGCAGCATTATTAAACCAATTATTGGAATGCTGGGATTTGCACTTGCTTTTGCTTTGCCATTTACTTTACTTGCATTATTCCCAGGTTGGTTAAAAAATATGCCTAAGTCTGGTGGTTGGTTAAATACTGTTAAAGTTGTACTTGGGTTTATTGAGGTTGCTTTCGGATTTAAATTTTTAAGCGTTGTTGATCAAACTTATCACTTAGGTTGGCTTGACAGACAAGTATATCTTGCAATTTGGATTGTAGTATTTACAATGATGGGATTCTATTTATTAGGTAAACTTAAATTTAAACACGATGACGAAGTTAAACATATTGGAATTGGACGACTTGGACTTTCAATGGTTACTTTCTGTTTCGTACTTTATATGATTCCTGGGATGTGGGGAGCTCCGCTTAAAGCATTATCAGGTTATTTGCCTCCAATTACAACCCACTATTTTAATATCCCTCAGATGATATCAGATGGAAATATGCAAATGCTGAAAAAATTTGGTATTGAAGAGGAAAACTCAGCTTGCGTAGAGCCGAAATACAAAGAAGTTTTGCATTTGCCATTTGGTCTGGTAGGCTATTTTGATTATAAACAAGCTTTTGAGTGTGCTAAGGCTCAGAATAAACCTATATTTATTGACTTCACTGGACATGGCTGTGTAAATTGTCGTGAGATGGAAACAAGGGTTTGGAGTGATCCACGGGTATTAGAGCATTTACGCAACGATTTTATCGTTCTTGCAATGTATGTTGATGACAAAGAGATAGAATTGCCAGAAGAAGAATGGTTTAAATCCAAGAACGATGGTAGAATGAAGAAGACACTGGGACAGGTAAATGCAGATATCCAGATTGTGAATTTTAATAAAAATGCACAACCATACTATGTGCTAATTTCTCCTGATGGCAAGGTATTAGCTCAACCTAGAGTTTATAATTTAGACGCAGATAAATTTGTTGAGTTCCTTGAAAATGGGCTTAAGGAATTTGAGAAAATTCAAAAAGCAGAATAGATTTACTTTATAAAAATTAAAGCCCGAACTTATAGCGAGGGCTTTTTTTATAAGGGATAACCATTAATTCTTAAGCAAAATCTTCGCGTTTTCAATAGCCTGAACACTTAACTCTTCACCACTAATCATTGAAGCAATTTCATTGAGCCGTTCATCTTTCGAAAGAAGATTGATATTTGTATAGCTCCTGTTTTTATCTGTATGTTTGTAAACTTTATAATGATTTGTACCCATTGCAGCTATCTGTGGAAGATGAGTTATACTTATTACCTGAAAACCATCTGCAAGATTTTTCATAATCTTAGCCATTTTAGAGGCTATTTCGCCTGATACTCCTGTATCTATTTCGTCAAAAATTATTGTTGGAATGGCCGCGGCCTCTGCAATTACTGATTTTAATGTAAGCATGAGCCTGGAAAACTCTCCGCCTGAAGCAATCTTCTCAATAGCTGCAGGAGGAACAGATTTATTTGCCGAAAACAAAAAAGTCAGATTGTCATAGCCTTGAATCTCAGGTTCAGTTGATAGATTGTTTTGTATTTGAAAAACAGCATGAGTCATTCCCAACTCTTTAAGAATACCTGTTATATTTGATTCCAATGTTTTAAATGAAGCTACACGTTTATTACTCAATTCATGTGCAATATCTCTTAATTTGAGATATGATTTTTCTTTCTGTAAAGATAGTTTATCAATCAAAATTTCTATTTCATCAGCATTGTTAAGGTATTTTCGAAATTCTTCGTGTTTTGTTTTTAATTCTTCAATGTTCTTTACCTGATGTTTTATTAAAAGCTTGTTTATAATATCTATTCTAGAATTGACTTTATCAAGAAGTGCCGGATTGGTTTCAGCTTTTTCGGCATCATCACTCAGATGTTCAACAATATCTCTTATTTCAATAATTACAGAATTCAGCCTGTTTGATAATAATTCCGCCTGCTTATATTTTGATGAAATTTTTGATATTATTGATTTTGCTTCGAGCAACATTGTATCTGCTGATACTTGTTCAGCTCCCAAAACCTCTAATGCATTTATCAGGCTTGCCTTTATTTCAGTTGCATTTTCCAATAACAGAGATTGTTCTTCAAGATATTCCAGTTCATTCTCATCACCTATTTGAGCACTTTCAATTTGTTCGGCTTGAAATTTAAAATAATCAGCCTCTTTTAATAGTGTTGTAAGCTTTTCTTTTTGTGATTTTAATTCAGATTCTATAATTAGGTATTCTTTATATTTATCCTGATATGTCTTGTATAATTCTGTTGTTTTAGCAGCAATATCAACGATTTGAGTACGATATGACATCAAACCCAAAGCAAGATTTTCGTGTTGAGAATGAAGATCTAAATACTTTTCACCAATAATTTTTAAAACTGAGAGATTTACCGGAGTATCGTTTATAAAAGCTCTTGATTTACCTTCGGGCATAATCTCCCTTCTTAGTATCGCATTTTTCTCGAAATCAATGTCGTTTTCTTCAAAAATGTTTTTCAGACCAAGCGAAGTATCAACAAATTCGGCTTCAATGATACATTTTTTATTCTTATCGAATATAATTTCTGCATCTGCCCTCTTGCCAAGCAATAATGAAACAGCTCCAAGAATTATTGATTTACCTGCACCTGTTTCTCCTGTAATGACTGAAAATCCTGATTCGAAATTCAAATCAATACTGTCAATAAGCAGATAGTTCTTTATGGACAGTGATTTAAGCATAGAGCTATTCCAATTCCGGTTCTTTCATGATTTTCTCGTATTTTGACGAATTTGCCGGATCAATTTCTTTCATAGTATTATATATTCTGGCTTTTTCGTCTGTAAAACTTTCAGAGAAAATATTAATAATTTCGTCACATTTTGTAGTTGTAAAAATTGACATCAGAAAGGATCCTGGTTTACGTCTATGAACATTTTTAAGATCTTCGATAGCCTGTTCTATACTTGATCTTGCTTCGGGAGTTTTTTCAGCAAGTTTGTCCATTCCCTGGCGATGGTAAACATATAAAAAATCACGCATTCCCGAATATTGGTCATTTAGGAGGTTTTCAATAAGCCAATATCTGTTTTTCATATTTTCGTAGGCTTTCCAACCTGCTTCTTGTGATGCTTGAGCATTTTGAACAATTTTTTCTGCTTCCTGAAAATATGGTGTTCCTCCATTCGGACTGAAGGTATCATAATCCATTCCTATAACTATATAGCAATAATATGCTATTACTGATGTTAAGTTATTCGAAAAAGTATTTGAATTGAATTCGATTGGTTCAAATTCAACATATTTAAACTGGAAATCGTTGTCAAGATGATTGAATACAGGTGACATGTAAGAAGTACCATAAACAGGTCTGGATGATGTTATCTGGATTTTTGCCATAAATTCATCTGATGAAAGTTCTCGGTCAATAGTTATGTAGAAATTACATTCAATTCTTTCATCCTTTGAATAAACGTGTTTTGTCCAGGCTGTGTTATTTACAAATTCATATAATTCCTGTTGGAGTGTCTGGAATAATTTATCATAGGTTGTTCCTTGTAGTTGTGAGTGATTTATCTGAATTCTGCAATCTAATTCCTGAGCATAAAATATTATTGGGAATATTACAGAAAGTAAGACTGATATAATTCTTTTCATGTATTGTTGTTTATAAAAATTCTTCTAATTTATCAATAATATCAATTGCTACCAAATTCTTCGGTTTTAAATTAAACTCAATAATGTTTTTATTATTGTCAATTATTGTGATTTTATTTGTCTCCAAATTGAAACCAGCCCCTTTATCGTTTAGCGAATTTAAAACAATAAAATCTAAATTTTTCTTTTTTAATTTAGAAACTGCATTTTGGGTTTCATTATCTTTTTCAAGAGCAAAACCAATAGTTATCTGATTTTTTGTTTTGATTTTTCCCAGTTCTGCTGCAATATCTTTTGTTGGTTTCAAATCAATACTGATATTATCTCCTTTTCTTTTAAATTTACTGTCTGATGGAGATTCTGGTGAAAAGTCAGCGACTGCTGCAGAAAAAATAGCCACATTACATGAACTGAAAAACTCGTTTGCTTTGGAAAACATCTGTTCTGCTGAAGTAACATTAAATTTAGAAATATTACTATTTATAATATCAATGTTAACCGGTCCGGAAATTAAAAATACTTCTGCACCTCTTGATGCACATTCTTCGGCTAAGGCATAACCCATTTTCCCGGAGGAGTAATTTCCAATAAATCTTACTGCATCAATTCTCTCATAAGTTGGTCCTGCGGTTATGAGGATTTTTTTATTTATTAAAGAGTTTTTTTTTTGAAAATATTCTGAAATATTTTCAACAATTTTTTGGGGTTCTTCCATTCTACCTTTACCAGTCAAACCACTGGCAAGTTCTCCACAAGCAGGCTCAATAAATAAGTTTCCGAAGGATCTTAGAACTTCCATATTCTTGATTGTTGCAGGATGTTTATACATATCCAGATCCATTGCCGGAGCAATAAAAACTGGACACTTTGCCGAAAGATATGTTGTCAGCAGCAAATTGTCAGCGACTCCGTTTGCCATTTTGCCTATTGTATTTGCTGTAGCAGGAGCAATTAGAAATATATCTGCCCATGATCCAAAGCTTACATGCGAATTCCAGTCTCCATTTTCAGGATTAAAGAATTCAACAGGAACTTGATTTTTGGATAAAGTAGCAAGAGTTAGTGGAGTAATGAATTCCTTTGCCAGAGGAGTCATTATTACTTTTACTTCTGCTCCCTGTTTGACAAATAACCTTACCAATGTTGCAGCTTTGTATGCCGCTATACTGCCTGTTATTCCAAGTAAGATCTTTTTTCCTGCAAGCATTCGAAATGAAATTATTATTATCGGTTTAAAACTTACTGCTCTGTTGTTTCAGTAACGTTTTCAACCCTGTTGTAATAAATGTTATCGCTAAGGAACTCTTCTACTGCAATTAAACTAGGTTTTGGCAATTTTTCATAATATCTTGAAACTTCGATTTGTTCTCTATTTTCGTGTACCTCTTCCAGATTATCGTTATAGGTTGCAAATTCTTCAAGTTTTTTGTACAATTCTTCTCTTATCTCTGCATTAACCTGATCCGAATATTTAGAACAAATTACAACAGCTTCATAAATATTGCCGGTTTTTCTGGCTATCTCTAATACATTTCTAGTTACAGTAGTAACAGGTGCTTCTGATTTTTTAAAGTCCATTTTTATTCTCAATAAATTTTAATGAATTTGTATATATTTTTTCAGCTTCTCTTATTTTTTTTGACTGTGGAAAAAAATCAACAAAGGCATAATATTCTTTAATAGTTGATTCGAATCTTTCTTTTTGTTTCGAATATATGCTATTTTCTGCCAGTAAATATGATGATTTAAGAATTGTAAACATAATATCCTCACGGAATTGTGTGTCAGGAAAATCTTTAAGTACATTTTTTAAAGCAATTGTTGCAGCTTTGTAATCCATTATTGTATAAAACAACATTGCATTATTATAGGCTTTTGTTTCAAGTTTTAATTGCAGTTTGTCAATCAGTTCTTCTGCTTCAGATTGTTTTTCAGAATTCGGATATTTATCTACAAAACTCTGCAATTCTGCTATTGCTGCTATTGTGTAAGACTGTTCAAGTGATGTTTCAGGAGAAATCAAATAATAACAATATGCGGCAAGGAATTCAACTTCTTCAACATGTTCGCTTAATGGATATAATTTTGCAAATTCTTTGAATAAATATCCCGATAATGAAAACTCTCCAAGCCCGTATGAACAATAGGCAATATAGTAACTTATTTTTTCGGACTTATCAGTTCCGCGATATATGCCACGTAAATCATCAAATAATGATTGAGCACGGTAGTAATCACCTTCTTCATAGTATTCAACCGCTTTTTGATATTTCAAATCATAATCTGTACTTTTTAGCACTTTTTGATAATCACTGCACGAACTGAAAAATAGCGACATAAGTACTACAAAAACACAATATTTCAAACTCTTTTTAAACATTTTGCAAAGATACATTTTTTATAAATATAATTTTTATTTTTTTTAAATTGAAAAAGCTCGTTAACTGTCTTTACACGAGTAAAAACGAAGATTTGTGATTTTTATTTCATTATTGGGCATTAATGCATTACTCACAACTCCCTAAATGTTGCAAAGTCTTTGAATATTTTACTATTTATGAATTCATCAGGTGAAAAAGTTTCTATAAAATTATCGATGAAAAACCATATTTTAGTACAGTATTTAAGGGAAATCTCAATGTCATGACTAGAAAAAATAATGCATTTATTTTTATTAATTGCTAGATTTTTCAAATCGTTGAGTAGCTTTTTCCTCATTATATAATCTAAAAATGCTGTGGGTTCGTCGAGAATAATTAATGGGGTTTGCTGAATAACAGCACGACATATCATTACCCTTTGTTTTTCGCCATCACTTAAAGCCCAGAGAGGTCTGGTTTTTAAATTATCCAAATCATATTCTTTCAGGGTTTCTTCAATAATGTTTTTGTCAGAGAAAGTTTTAATATCAAAAATATTCGTATATGGATATCTTCCTAATGCTGCCATTTCATAAACAGTCAAATTCATAAGAAATTCCGGTTTTGAGGGGACAAAGCTTACAAATTTCGGACGTTCGTATGATTTGGTTTTTTTTAACTCGATGCCATCAAAATATATATTACCTGACAATGGAGGCAGTATCCCGGACAAGGTATTTAATAAAGCTGACTTCCCCACACCATTCCTCCCAATAACGCATATTATATCGTTAAGCTTAGTATTTAAAGATACCGGCTTTGTAAGAACAGTTTTATATCCGAATTCCAGATTTTCAGTATGTAAAACAAAATTATTCATTACACCATGGTTCTTTTGTTTTTGATTACTACCCAAATGATAAAAGGCGCCCCGAGAATTGCTGTAATAGCATTTATGGGCAAAACTCCATTTTCGGAAAAAGAGCATGATAGGACATCTCCTCCCAAAATAAAAATTCCTCCCAGCAATATAGAGGCAGGTATTAAGATAAAGTGATCGGAAGTATTAAAAATCCATCTTGCAATATGTGGTACAGCAATTCCTATAAAACCAATGGGTCCGCAGTACGCAGTTATTGCACCCGTCAATACGCTGACAGTAATAAAACTTATTATCCGCAATAATCTAAGATTAACTCCCATACTTATTGCAAAGTTCTCTCCTCCAAGTAGTAGATTTAGCTTTTTCGAAAAAACATAAATAATCAATGTTGTAATAACTATAACAGGAGTTAATACTGAAATATCAGCATAGGAAACAGAATGAAGACTTCCCATAGTCCAGACGACAAAAGATTTAACATTTACATCTGTAGCAAAGTATTGAAGAATATTTACTAAGGAACCTACTACTCCAGCTATCAGAATTCCGGTTATCAAAACAGACAGAATGTCTCTTACTTTTGATGAAACAGCAAGAATAAGCATTAAAACGACAACAGATCCTAATCCGGCAGCAAAGAGAAGAAGGGCATGTGAACTGAAGTAATTTTCTGCATTAAATACAATTCCAGAACCTCCAAGGACTACTAAAGCGACACCCAGACTCGCTCCACTGCTAACACCCAAAACATAGGGTCCTGCAAGAGGGTTCCTAAATATCGTTTGCATTATCAATCCCGACACAGATAAAGAGGCTCCCGCTAACATCGCGACAATAACTCTTGGGAAACGAAATTCTTTTATCAGAACAAAATAATCTTCTGATACGTCTTTGGAACTAAAAATAAATTTCGAAATTTCTGAAAAAGGGATTCTTATAAATCCTGTTATCAGGTCTATATATAGTAACGAAAATAAGACTAAAATAATGATCAGGAATTTTAATAAAATCTGAATCTTTCTCATCTCGACCGTTAATATAATTGTTTATAATAATACATTTCACGTGTTGAATTTGTGTCCGGGCAAAATATCTGATACAAATCCTGAAGTATTATGTCGGGATGGACTATGCCTGATTCCCAAAAGTCATTTCCCCCATTAATATCTTTCCTTTTATTATTATTAAAAATCATAGCATTGTTCAGGGGTTTGAACTCTTTTAAACGCGAATCTACATCAGGAATATTTGTAATATTGTCCACGTCATTCGGATGTAACCATATATCAGCATTAATTGCACGCGAAAAGACTTCCTCGATACTTAAGGGGATGCTTTCACTTTTGTCGTTGTCATCAAATATATAATCCCCTCCTGCATCTCTTATATAATTAGCGAAAAACGAATTACCGCCTGGTACCCACCATGTTCCTTTCCATGGCATACCAACAATAACTTTGGGTTTTTCAAAATTCATTTCATGCATTTCTGTAATAATACTTGTATATCTTAGCTCAACACTATCAAAATAATGTGTAGCATAATCAAGTTTGTCATAAAAACATGAAAAGAACTTTATCCATTCTGTTCTACCAAGGGGTTCTGATTCAATATAGTCGTTAATTATTACTACGGGAATGCCCGCATCTTTGATTTTTTGTAATGCCGTAATTCTTGCTTCATCAATTTTATATGCAAAAACAACATCCGGATTTATAGATAATATTTTTTCATAATTTAGTTGATTATCAAAACCGATTTCTGCAATTTCATTCTTTTCAATCAACTTTTTAAGTGAATTATCAAAAATATATTTCGCTCCTGAGACTCCTTTAATACTTGAAGAGCCACCTAGTGTAGAGATAAAAGCACAATGTGTCGTTGACAAACAGACCACCTTTTGTACAGGAATATGTATTATAGTATTGTCATTTTTTGCAACCTGTATATCTGATGAGAGAAGATAATCATTGGTGTCGGCAACTGAACCTGTAGAATGATCAATTACTTTTAAAATATATCCATTTTCTATTTTATGTATCTCAAAATTGTCAGAGTACTTGTTTTTAACAATTTCACCTTCAGGTCTTTTCGGAGAATTGTTACTGCAAGCACTTAAAATAAGAGCAGAAATGAAAAGAATAAGTATGTCTAACATTTTGTACATAAAAAAACCTCTGATTATGCAAAGATAATCAGAGGTTGAGATATTAAAGTATAATTACTTTGACAGTAATAGTTTTTTGTTAACAATTCTTTCACCAAAAGAAATTCTAATGATATACAGTCCTTCAGGATATGAACTTAAATCGGCAATATATTCATTTGGTCCGTTGTCAGAGAATTCGTTGATAATTTTTCGTCCTAGGGCATCATATATTTCGATATTAAAGTTACTTACACTTTCATCATTTATTTGAATGTTTACAAAACCTGTACTTGGGTTTGGATATACATTAACTGAGTTTTCTGCAATAAGTTGTTCGACATCCACCAGACATGAAATCGGTCTTAATGGAAGAGCAGAACTGAAATTGAAATATTCGTTACAAGTGTACCAGACATTTGATTTCTTTAAGTACATCTGGTTATTTTCTGGAACATTTGCTCTTGGTGCAGCCATTCCTATAACAAACATATCATCGCTGTAACCATCGCTATTGCCGTCAACATAGGTAATTTTATAACCTACATAAAATGGTCCATCAATTTCTATTGGATTACTAAAAGTAACCAGATTGGTTTGATTTGCTACCAAGTCCCTGATATACACATCTTTGTATCCTAGTATTGTATCTGGAGTAGGATAATTACCATCAGAAACATAGAATCTAACTTTTGAAGAGTATGCTCCGTAATTTGCATGTATTACCGGTACAAGAACAGCTTTAACCTGACTGAAAGTATGGTCTTCATAGAGATTTGCATATTCTTTAATAGTTAAGCCATTGTGACCTGCTAAGAACCCCCATGTTCCTTCAGGGATTCTGGCTTCCACAACTTCTCCGGGATTAATAGTAGTAAGGGTATCGCAATATGATTGAACATTTCCGCTAAATACATAAATATAGTTTTCTTTTGTAATATAACTTGCTCCACAGCCATTATTAACTGTCAGGGTTACGTCATAAATACCGGGAGTGCTATAAATAATCGGGTTTGTAGGTGAGCCTTCGTTACTGTAACTTGGAGTTCCACCTGGGAAAGACCAGGTGTGATAAGTTGGATAGCCTGTAGATAAATTTTCAAATTGAACAGATTGTCCTGCCGCTATAAGACGCGGATTTGCATCAAAGGCTACGCTTGGAGCAGTAACACATGGGTCTTCTTCAGACACTTTGATGTATAATTCTTTTGTCATGGTATCTTCACCCAAATTATTTGAAACAGTCAATGTAACTGTAAATTCTCCTTCGTCATTGTATTGTATTCCTAATGGATTTTGCTGATCGCTTGTTGTTGTTACAGCCCCCGGGAATTGCCAGCTCCAATGATATGGATTGCCTGAGCTAAGATCAATGAAGTTAATAGATTCGCCTGGTTCTATTACTGTGTAATTAGCCGTGAAGTCAGCTACGGGAGATACGGTTCCGGCAGGAATAACTTTAATATAATCGTGTTTTACTTCAATATCCTGAACACTGTTTGTTTTACGGCAACGTAACTCTACGTCGTAGAGACCTACCTGCATATAAGCAATTGGAGGAGGAGTAGAATCGTTAAACTCAGTTGGTGTACCACCTTCAAATGACCATGACCATTGATTAAAAGGTCCGTTTTGCGAAAGATTTGTAAAATGGACAACCCCTCCGACAGGAATAGTCGTAATGTTTGCTTCAAAGTCAGCTATCGGAACTGAAGGATCAGGATTTACAGTGATACAATCTTCACAGATGTAAGTATCCTGCTCAGTAGAATTCTGAACTTGAAGGATAACATCATAAATGCCCGGCGTTTCATAACAAATATTTGTCGGGTGCTGATTTGATGAGGTAAGGGTTTCGGCTCCTGGGAAACTCCAGCTCCATGATGTTGGAGTGCCTGTAGATTGATCGTTGAAATTTATACAATCTCCGGCAGTGATATTGTATGATGAAGCAACAAAAGCAGCCTGCAGTTCCCCTGATAGAGGATTGACAATTATATAATCTACTTTTATTGCGTCGTCAGAGTTGGTTCCGTCACTTACTGTGAGTGTTACCGAATATATTCCTGCTGCAGGATAGTTAATAGTTGGATTTTGATTAGTCGAAGTGGCAGGATTTCCACCTTCGAAAGCCCAATTCCAGCTTGTAATATCACCTAGAGATTCATCAGTAAAGTCTACATTACCTCCTTCGGTAAGAGTTGTTGGGTTTCCTGTAAAATCTGCTGCAACAGTACCATCTGCAACTACTTCAATATACAAAGTTTTTGTTTCAGTATCACTTCCATCGCCATTTGTAGCTACTAAAGTAACATCATAAGTACCGGCAGTATTATAAACAATAGATGGATTTTGAGCAGTACTTGTTCCCGGAGTACCACCGGCAAAAGTCCATGACCACGATGTAGGGTTATTAGTTGATAAGTCTGTAAAATCAACTGTTCCACCTTCAACAACAGTAGTTGGGTTACCTATAAAATCTGCTACCGGAATATTACTTTCAGTAACTTCAATATAAAGAGATTTTGTTTCAGTATCACTTCCATCGCCATTTGTAGCTACTAAAGTAACATCATAAGTACCAGCAGTATTGTAAACAACAGATGGATTTTGAGTAGTACTGGTTCCTGGAGTACCACCAGCAAAAGTCCATGACCATGAAGTAGGAGTATTTGTTGAAAGGTCTGTAAAGTCAACAGTTCCGCCAACTGCTACAGTTGTGGGATCTCCTATAAAATCAGCAACAGGAGCATCTCCGGTTGCATTGGGGTCATAACCATTACAAGTTGTAGCACCTGTATTTCCGGGATCGAGCCATGGTTTAAGTTGAACAGCTGCAGTTCCACCATTAGATTCCCAGTGGTAACTAAATTTCCCGTATAAATCGTTTGCAGATGATAATGGAGCACCACAATAAGATGAACCACCACTTAAAGTGCCAACAACTAATTTGTTATTATTAAAAAGCGGAGAGCCTGAGGAACCTCCTTCTGTAACTCCCCAATCGGTTACAGTAGATACCCATTGAGCTAACCAGTGAGCATTAGCTGGGCAGCTACCAAATGTTCCGCTTGTCAATGTGGCAGAATAAGTCGAAATCTTCTTTATGTCACCTGCGGGATGGTGAATAGAAACTCCGCTGGGACTAGCAGTTGTGCCTTTGTCCCAGCCATTATAGTAAGCATTGTAGCCTGCCAAAGTAGCCTCTGTCGTATTTAATTCCAGTAATAAAAAGTCAGATCCTGTATTTTGGTCACCTCTGGCACGTTTTGTCGCTCCAGTTACGGTATTATAGGCTGGCTCAGAACCAGGGTCTGTACAACCTGATGCTTCATAGTTAAAATAAAACTGCCAGCCTGTAAAGTTTGTACCAGAACCACCGCAGTGGTCAGCAGTAAGGAAATATGGTGTACCATCATTAGACGTGTTGTTGACAATGGTTCCTGTGCACAGACCTGATCCGGTAAAATACTCAGCAACACCTTTCTTTTGTGTTTGCCAGTTGGTACCTTCAGGACAATTTATGTTTACTTCGCAACCTTCTGAAGATCCAACACCACCAGGAGTTTTTTCATCTTCGTATCTGCCAACTAGGTGTTCTACTCCGCGAAAAATATAAGAGATTTCATAAATATGGATATTAGCATCCTCGGTAGCTTCAGGTGTTTGAATTAATTCAAGATAAACTTTGTCACCCTGAATGATTTCGGTAGAAAAATCTGGGAACATAGTTGGATTGTTTCTATAGTCAAAAGAGCCGATGAGCTGTTTTCTGTTGTTGTTGTACAAATATAACTGTGTATGCAGCGGTAGATAAAAATCTTTGTAGTACAAAGCTAAGCCTTTTGCCTCTTTTGAGGATATACATAAGCGCCAAATTTTTGTTCCATCGCCGAGAATATCCCAAGTTCCGGAGTTATCCATAGTTATGTCAGTTGGAATTAATTCTGCGATCTTATAAATCTGACCGTTTTTTTCAAATAATTCAACTTCTGCCAGTATAGAAATCATATCGGGGGGAGAAATGACAACTCTATCAATTTCTTGAGTTAAACTCTTATTGGTAAAACTTATTGGAAGACCTCCGTAACTTTGTTGTGAAAATAAGTTAGAACTTAATAATAGCAATGCAAAGCTAATGATAAGGATAGTAATTTTTTTCATCTTAAATACAGTGTTTTTGTTTAAACAAATATTTATGCAAGTTAAACATAATTTTTAAAACTATAAAAAAAAATCTGTTTTTTCTCTAAACGCTGAAATTACGAAATAGTTGCTTGTAAAATGCTATAATTATCAATAAAAAAGAGTTAAATTTTTGCAGCTCCTCCGTGACTGATTGGGGACTTGTAATCAGCAACTTTGCATCATCAAAATTTCGCAATTGTAAATCACCAGTTG
>ENA-UOWO01003071-UOWO01003071.1-activated-sludge-metagenome-genome-assembly--contig:-NODE-3071-length-19817-cov-9.707165_pt1 | contig 19817 bp, 17 predicted proteins | sample MGYA00238148_ERZ761564 | MGnify/ENA primary metagenome ERZ761564 (study PRJEB28885, sample SAMN05720194) | activated sludge metagenome | isolation source: Anaerobic digester | place: USA... | reverse complement strand
AAAAAAGTGGGGAATAAAACAGCTGAACTGGTATCGAAGGGCAGTTCGGAAGTAGTTGATAAAACTTATGATGGCAAAACAGGTCCTGATGGACAGAAGATTTTCATCACCGATAAATCAGCGTATTACTGGGTGGATGAAAAAGGTAAAAGGCACTATGTAAAGGAAGGTGAGCTGAAAGATAAAATTGAGTAAGGATGAGAAAAAGTCGCTTGTCTAAATAACATAAATGCTTCTTCAGACGCTGATAAACTTCTAAAGTGCAGGATCTTTAGGAGTTTTTAGTGTAATAATTTTAAATCAGCAATTGTTAAAAACCCATTTAAGGTTTACCTTTCGCATTGACTGGGGTAATGTGCAACCTCTTTAATTAACTATAAATATGATGCAGCCAAATATTACAGCAGAAATATCTATCACCATTTCCGCAGATATGAAAGCCGTTTGGCAGGCTTTAATTAACCCAGACATGGTGCAGCAGTATTTTTTTGGCTGTCGCCTTTCTACAACATGGGAACCTGGCGCTCCCATAGTATTCAGTGGTGAGTGGAATGGAAAAACCTATGAAGACAAAGGTATTATACTGGCATTCAACAGCGACGAGATGCTTCAGTATACGTATAAAAGCGGTATGAGTGATACAGAAGACCTGCCCGAGAATTACAGCACTATAACTTACCGTATCGGCGGTGAAAACGGCCATGTAACGGTTACGGTTATCCAGGAGAATATCCCGGATTTAAAAACAAGAGATCTCGCTATTGAAAACTGGACACTCGTTTTAGGCAACTTGAAAAAATTGCTTGAAGCAAACGATATCATGGGAACATAAATGTGTTACGTGATACTGTCACTCACTTCAAAATGAAATCTGTAAATCTCACTTGATCCCGGGCGGTACTGGCGGCATTGGCGGTTGCTCATCTGGTATTTCCGGCTGTGGCGCTTCATCTGGTATTTTAACTCCCGGCTCAGGCTCTACCGGCATTATCTCCGGTAATCTTTCGGGTGATTCCAATGGTGTTTCCATTGGTTTTGGATATTCCTCTGGTATTTCAGGAACTTTTCTTGTTGGCATAGCAAGTTTGATTAAGTGAGTATTTCAAATTTTTATATCTCCTTCAATAGAGTCATCAAATGTTTTACCCATCACGGCACCAACAGCAGTTTTTACCAATGCCACCAGGTTACCATTTTTATTGTCCCAATAATAACCCTCCTGTGGGGATACTTTGATAACAGTGATGCGTGGGTCATCTTCTCCCCCGGTAAACCAGGCTTTTATTATCGGCTTCCACAATTCTTTTATCAATCCTTTGTCTTTTGATATAGTTGCCTTTCCATAAAGGGATAAAAAGTCGGAGTAGTCTGAGCCCTTGAAAAGCAATTGTACATGGCTGTCATTTTCTATTTCAGCATTTTTATTACTGTCATCTGCGCTCAGGAACCAGCAATTGCCATTGTCATCCACTTCCTGTACACTCATTGGCCGGGTTGCAAAACTTTTACCTTCCTTAATACCAGTACAAAAGAAACATACAGATGACTGTTTAACTGTTTCTCTTATTTTTTCTATTGCTTCATTGCCGGCAAGACTTTTGAAATTTTCTTCCGGTTGATTTTTATTAATACTGTCCATAGTTGTAATTTTTATCATCTGGTTACAAAGGTTGTACCAGTAAGCGGATACTAAATATGCCCTGATAAGTTGAAATCTTTGAGCAGAAATTTACCCGCATGATGGGTTTTGTTCCGTTTAATCCACACTCATCGCTTTCGCTGGCATGGAAATCTGTTTGCTACAAATTTCGTTGAGGCCTAACCTGGTGAAACAGGAGCTCTTATTTTGTTGGCGTTGACCGGGGGATCGCACACAGGCACAGACGGTAAGGATGCAAGAAATATAGCAGCGACTAAAAGCCTGCATTGATAAATACAGAAAACCTGTTGCGCTATTCAAAAGCGTGTATGCGTTCACTTTAGTAATGGCTGCTTCAATACAACCCTGGTTATTGTACAGTAAGATTACCCGGCAATAATAAGGTTTTGTTACTGTTTACCCGCAGGCTTGCACCTGGTGATATCACCTGCTGCACGTTGAGGATACACTCTCCCGAAGGATCAATAATAATTTCATTTCTTGCAGGGAGCGGATTGGGCGGCACATTATTACCCTCCCAGTTGGAAGCCTCATCCCAATTGCCATTACCGGTGAAAATAAAGGTGCCGGCAATTGCAGCAATAAAACCGGTATTACCTATGATAAAGGAAGAATCAAGACTGGCAGGAACAAAAGGCCCGGCCGTAAAAGCTCCTGGTCCGCCAGCTGGCAGTACCGGAGCCGCAGGATCATATATCCACCCGCTGGTATAATGCCCCAGCACCATAGCCGCAGCAGGGTCTGCAGTGGCACCCACAACCCTTTCACTGTCGGCATAGTTAAAGATAAGTGAGGTGGTTTGATCGGTAACGGGAACGCCTGCACTGATATTCCAGGTACGGTTGATGGTTTTTAGAATATCAATATTGCCTCCTGGCTCAATTCCAAGCGCCACTCTTACACTGTAGTTTTTGGGAGATGCACTACTGTTGTTAATAGTAACGGCATTATAGCCTGTGGCAAAAGGCGCTACCGGGAACAACTGGCTGCCGGTTACATTGCTAACTGTAAGCTTACCAGTGCTATTGGTAATGATAGCAGGTAATGGAGTTCCAGCAGTTTGGGATACCCGGCCAGCGGCAACGGATGCATTGTATTGATTAAGCTGGAGCCATCCATTTTGTAACTGCAGTTTAAATGGCAACAAAAGGTTGTTTTGCAATGATACACCCTGTGCATTGTTCACCACCAATGAAATGGTATCTGTCATATCAATTACAGAAAGGTTTTGCAAAGTGCTGCCATTCATCTCCAGTACATTTTGCCCGTCAAAACCTTTGGTAGCTTGTATGCGTCCGCCTGTTTGCAATACATCGCCCCTAACCTGCATTAAAAATGCACCACCCGGTAAATTTCCAGCGTTGCGGTTGGTAAAATCCAGCGTACCGCCCGTCATGGTAAATCTGCCTTTTACTATCAGCGTATTGGGATAAGCAGCGCCAAGATTGTCAAAGTTAAAAGTAGCATTGCCATACACCGTGCCCCCGGTAATCTTAAATTCATTTGTAATCGTGTCTTTCAGGTTATTGCTGTTACTATTGGGTGCAGCCAGTTCCAGGTTGCCCCCGTTTACTTCCAGCGAATTAATAGTGTAACCATTTGGGTTAGTGCTCATTCTTACGGAGCCGGAACCTGTGTTTACAATCCTTACACTGTCCATTACCATATTAGAAGCTGGCAACAGGAGAGCACTTGAACCGCTTACCGTTTGCGCAGGGCAATCCCATACCAGCAGGCCGTCAAAACGTGCACTGCTGTTAAAGTTCATATTACTGCCGGTAATGCCTTTTACACTGATCAATGATCCATTTGTATAATGCGCATTGGGGGCACTGCCGCCGCTGCGTTGCCAGTTGAGTATGGAGCCATTTAGAAAGCTGATTGTTCCGGCATTACCGTTACTGATACCTCCGTTCATTACCGATCCTGTATTGCCAGCAGCTACTATAACGGTGCCGGATATGCTGGTGTTACAAAAACTGGCTGGAAAGGAGTTGACATTCCAGGTGCAGGTAAAAACACCGAAAATAAAAGTACCCTCTATTACTGCATTGGTTGTGGTAAAGTTGCCAAAGGTTTGGATGGAAACTCCCCTGGAGGCAGTAGTACCTTCGATGGTGAAACTGCTGCCGGCGCTAATCCTGAACACCGTAAGCCCCGAAACACTCACATTGCCAATGGTGAGCAAAGTAACAGCGCCGCTGCTTAATACAACCGTACTGTTGTTGATGATCTGCAAACCAGCAATGTTGGGGTTTACATCCACATTTACAGTGGCAGTAACCCCATCAAAAAAAACGGTATCGTTAACTGTTGGAACACCATTAGCCCAGTTAGCGGGATCAGACCAGTTGTTAGACATCTCAGAACCCGTCCAGAAATTAACAGAGGCATCAGCACACAGGGATATTAATGTAAAGCAAAGCAGGAAGCAGATTTTTTTCATACGCAGGTTTGAGGGTTAAAAGTAAGGTGGGTTGTTTTTACCGCCAAATACGAACAGGAGCAGTTTTATATTTGTTTATTACTGTTTAAATATTGGGCAATATAACTGAACAAACATCCTGCTATGATATTTATAGTTAAACAGAATTCTAATTTTGGGTGAATATTTTAAATAGTATTTTTTATAAAAACGTTTTGACATTATACCTGTAAAAATGGTACAGTACTACTTAAATCACTTGAATATATCGTACTATTTGTTTCATCTTTTACTCATCAAACCCCGGTCTTTTAAATTGCATGGCATGGGGAAATGTTTCCAGCGCAAGGTTTTTAATACGGCTCAGCAAGGCAAGCGCTTTCAATGCACTGTCCTCGCAAGAGGGAAGCAATTGATATAATAACAACCAGGCGGCAATGCTTCTTTCAATGGCAACAAGTGCCACTTTGGCGCTGCCATCACTGTCTTTGGGGTAACCATCATCATTGTCTGTTTCATCCTGCAGGCTATGAAGTGCCCTCTGAAGTTTTACATCAATAAAGAAAACGTACCATTGTATGATCTCTTCACAATCGCCACAGTTGGCCATCGTGTGTACCACTTTGTCTTCTGTTTGAATACCCATCTGCAGTTGGTTTACCAATTCCCGGTTTTTATCCACCAGCTCTTTGCGGAATTCAGATTCAAAAAAAGTTAAAACAATACCTTCATATTGTTTGCATAGTTGCACTACCGGGTGCTGCCCTATTTTTTTATCCAGGTCAGCTTCTTTTTTAGCATGGGCTTTTTTTTCTTCTTCACTAATCACGGTATCCAGGTCAATACCTCTTTCAGCCGCAGCTTTGTACAGCAGTTCTTTTGTCTTCGCAAAATTGCTGGCAATGCTGTTCCAGAATTCTTCGTTATTGACGTCGGTCTTTTCTGTAAGCGGGCCTTCAAAATTTCTGCAGCGGCCGGTATAGGTGCAGCGCTCACACCAGCGGTCGCAGTAGTTGTAAATGCCGGGGATGAATTGTGGGGTCATGGTATGCTGGTTAAAAGTGTATGTGGTAATGGTTAGAAACTGGTAATGTTATATGGATCTTTGTAAAAGCAAGTATAGAAAATTAATTCAAATTCCGCAATCACCGAACCCTATCCCATAAATATTTTTGCCAGTGGTAGTTTGAATAGCCAGTTTTTCACAAGGATGGCAGTTGTTTTCCCATGGAAATACAATACAGGTAAAAATTGATTGCTTTATATATGCGCTTTAATTGTAACTTGACCAGCCAGTTATTTCCAAACATAAAAATGATCCCCAATCATGAAAAAGCATTTCCTGTTTTCGCTTGTAATTTGTTTTGCAGTTACAGCCGCTGCACAATACAAGTATCCACCCAGCAAAACCGTGGATAGTTCCGACACTTATTTTGGCGTTACCTACCATGATCCTTACCGCTGGATGGAACATATCAGTGAGCCGGAGGTAAGCGGCTGGTTTAAGTCGCAGGCTGATTATACCAACTCCATCCTCAATAATCTCAATGGCAGGGACGAACTGATTGCCGAATGGGTGCAACTCGATAAACTGCAGCCAGCCAGGATACGCAATGTGATGTATGAAGGCGGCAGGCTTTTTTACCGCAAAACAATGCCCGGTGAAAAAGTAGGCAAACTCTACTACCGGGAAGGCATGAACGGGAAAGAGGTATTACTGTTTGACCCCTCTGCTTATATCGCCGGCAAAACGCTCACACTCAGCTCGGGCATACCAAGTTTTGATGGAAAAAAAATAGCCATCTCTTACACACAGGAAGGAGCCGAAGTGGATGTGATAAAAGTAATGAATGTGGATACCAGGCAGTTTTTAAAAGACTCTGTTTTCCCCAGCGCAGGATTTAATACCTGGACCTACGACAGCAAAAGCTTTTGCTATATGTGGATACAGAATGCAGACAATAAAGATCCCAACTCCCGCCTGAATCCTAAAAGCAAAATGCACAAAGTGGGTGATGTACAGGAAAATGATATCGATTTCTTCAGCAATGGCAGTTATCCCGAATTGAATATCGAACCGGCTGTATATCCTTTTGTTTATCTATCTAAGGATGCACCCCAATATATTTTTTCCGGTACCGGCAGTGTGCAACCCGAGATAGTGGCCTATTCTGCGCCCATTGCTGAGCTAAATAATAAGAAAATAAACTGGAAACCTTTATGCAGGGCAGAAGATAAACTGGTACGGAGTTTTGGTGTAATTGGTAATACAGCTTATGGCATCACTTATAGCAATGCAAAAAATTATAAGCTCATTTCGGCTCCTGTCAGCAATCCCAATTGGTCAAATGCCACGGTGATCGCCCCGGAAAAAAACAACCAAACGCTGGAATACTTTACTAACTGCAAAGACTACCTGCTGATAGTGCACAGTGATGGCATCAATAATCATGTGAGCAAATACAATTTAAGAACAAAGCAAACCACCCCAGTTAAACTTCCTTTTTCAGGAACCGTGGATATTTCTGTAACAGACAGTAAAACCAACCGCTGCAGGGTTGGTATCACATCCTGGATAAAGCCTTACACAGAGTTTGATTTTGATGCTGCCACCAATGCTTTTACACCCGGCCTGCTCAACAAACCTCCCGTGTATCCTGCAAAGTATAAAGACCTGGAGGTAAAAGAAGTGGAAGTGAAGGGGCATGATGGAGAGATGATTCCGCTGTCGATCATTTATAAAAAGGGAACCAAACTCGATGGCTCCAATACCTGCCTGCTGGATGCCTATGGTGCCTATGGCTCCAGCTCCACACCCTGGTTTAGTGTAAGAGAAAATGCGCTGGCGGTTAGGGGGGTGGTGATCGGAATACCGCATGTAAGGGGCGGCAGCGAAAAAGGGGAAGCCTGGTACAGGGCCGGTTACAAAACCACCAAACCCAACACCTGGAAAGACTTTATCAGTTGTGCAGAATACATGGTGGCACAGGGTTATACCAGTAAAGAAAAAATGGCTGGCACCGGCACCAGCGCCGGTGGCATTCTCATTACAAGGGCTATCACAGAAAGACCCGACTTATTTGCCGCAGCTATCTGTAATGTAGGATGTGCCAATGCCCTGCGGCTGGAATTTGGTGCCAATGGCCCGGTAAATATTCCTGAATTTGGTACGGTTACCGACAGCGTGGAATGCCGTGCCTTGTATGAAATGGATGGTGTGCAGCATGTACAACCCAATACGGCTTACCCCGCTGTACTTTGTGTAGCCGGCTGGAATGACTCCAGGGTGATTGCCTGGCAGCCCGGTAAGTTTGCTGCCGCCATGCAAAACAACAGCACTTCCGGCAAACCGGTATTGATGAAAGTGAATTATGACAATGGTCATTTTACAGAAGACAAAACCGTTACCTTTTCCAACTTTGCCGACCAGTTTGCATTTGTTTTGTGGCAATGCGGGCACCCTGGTTTTCAACCAAAGAAATAATAATACCAGGTTTAATTAAAAACTGCCGTGGCTGCACGGCAGTTTTTTATTGAGCAATAATCTGTATTGATTGATACCTGCTTTATTTTAACAGCACCAGTTATTGCAGGTACAATCATTATTCTTTTGTGGGCACCACTTTTTCAAATAACGCACTGCTTGCAGTCCTGTTGTCATTTAATTGTTCTATCAATTCCGGAAGCTCTCCCTGTACCGCAATTTGTTTAATGATCTCCAGTTCCTTTTTTCTCAGAACAATGTATTCGCTAAGCACGGCAGCTTTTTCATGTGCACCCGGAGAAATATCATAAGCATTCGTCTCTTTAAACATCAGTTCCAGTTTTTGCCAGCCTGGCAAGGCTTCCTGGTCTATCTTTTGCGTTAAAGTCAGGTTTGTTAAAGCTGAATCGGTCAGGATTTTATATACCATCGCACTATGGTCATCAAACTGCTGCAGCACGGTATAGAATTTTTCATTGTCGCGGTAACTGGCTTCTTTTACACTGGCGACTGCCTGCTCTCTTTCTTTTTGTGATACGGAATGCTGCAGCAGGTAAAAAGCTGTAATGCCCACCGTTAGTGCCACTATTGCAAAGGTTATCCATTTTAATGGCTGCCCGTTTTTCTCCCGGTGTATTATGGGTACAAAAGCATATCCAATTATAAATCCGCTTATGAGGCCACCTGCGTGTGCTGCATTATCCACCCCGCTTTTCATACCATATACCAGGTTGTACACAATAAAAATCCCGATGCTCTGTAATAATGATTTGCGGATGGAAGCCGGTACCAGCTTTGTTGTAAGCAAAGCCAGGAATACACCATACATTCCAAATACAGCACCCGACGCACCTGCTCCATTGATGTCTTCTGTGTGCCACCAAAGGCTTACAATATCAGCCAGCACACCCGTACATAGATAAGCGGTTAGAAAACGCTGCTTGCCCAGGAATGGTTCCAGGTACACACCAATTGTATAAAGACAATACATATTCATCAGCAAGTGAATAATACCAAAATGAATAAAGATGCTGGAGATCAAACGCCACCAGTCGCCACTTAGGGTCAAGGGCGTGTAATTGCTGCCCCAGCGGATATGTACCCATCCATCCGGTTCAAATAACCCTGCGCCATTGAAAGCCATGAGTGCAAATAGCAGCACATTGATGCCGATGATACTGTAAGTAAGATACAGGTTACTGTTATGAAGATTAAAGGCGGCATTTACTTCCTCTGCATCCTTTATTTCCTGTTCGGCCCGTTGTTGGGTGTACTGGCGCAGGGTATCAAGGGCTTCCTTGTGCCGGGCGAGTACGTGTGCGGATGTTAATTGCGCTGTAGAAAAAGCCTCTATAAATTTGTTCGTGTTCTTTTTATTTTTTTTCAGCAGGTCAAAGCCCTCGTTATTCAGCATTTCGCTTTCGGCAATCAATACACCGTTTGCTTCACGGCAAACCACCAAAAAGTCTTTGGTTTTAAATACAGCCGGCGGCGAGGCTGCAATGGACGTATCACCGGCATATTCCAATGTCCATCCTAAATCGGTAAATGCCTGGTAGGCCACCAGGAGAGAGGTTTCAATATCCTTGTAAATGGAAAAAGATTGCTGGTATCGGGGCATAAGAATTTTTTGTGAAAGATGTGAAATTTTTGGGAGACTACAGCAATTTTCATCGGTGGTTAGGGAGCATTTGTAAAACTTACAGCGAGGTTGTTGTTCTCCTCGTCTTTGCGTGAGATGACTGACATGTTGAACCGGGGGAGTTGAAGCTTCTTTTTGCAATCAGAAAGCAGTTAGTTTTAAACTGGCACTCAACAGACCATCTTCGTACTTCCATACAATAAAAAAGCCTCCAAAAGGAAGCTGTTTCATTGTACCAAATACCAAGTATCATTTCATTGCCTGCACCCTCCCCGTAAACCGTATCGCACTTCGGTTGGTCATGATCACATCCAGCGTGGCACTGCCATTACTATACAGGTTAAAACTCAGCTGCTGTACTTCGCTGTAGTCTTTGGGTTTAATGCTCACATGCCATTCGCCTTCTTTTGGGCGTAATGTTTCTGCGATAAAATCAACGGAGGTAAAATCAAGTGGTCCCTTGCCCGACATAATATTGGCACCAACATTGGCCTTGCCAAAATAGGGCAGGTAACTCATTATTTTTTTAGAACTGTATTGAAAAACAAAATCGCTGGTCACCACCCGGGTACGGCCAACCAGGGGCATTGCCTGCGTGGGTACAAACTGCCAGCGGGCACTGTCGATGGCCTTGCTGATGGAAACAGGATCGGCAGCAGGCAACGGCTGGGTGGAAGAGCAGGAGAGGATAGTTGCCAGGATGAAGACAAAGCCCATTATCATTTTCATACAGATCTTTATTTTTTGTGCTGCAATAAATGCGCCAGCAGTATTTGTAAAACATAAGACAGATTCCTCGCTGCTCTGGGTCCTCCTCCACTTGTGTGCCACAGTTCCGGTACTCTGCGGCCTCCGCCACTCTGCGTGCCACCACTCCTCTCTTTTACCACTTCTCTGCCTTCATCAATGTTTAATATTCGCTTCTCACCCACTCTCATTACCTTCACTCCATGAACACCCGTCTTTACAATACGTTACTGCATTATCAAAGCACTTACCACCCGGTGGTGGACTTTAAAGCTGACTCAGATAAACTGCTGCCAATGGATTTTACGGCAGCCAATACAGAGCTTACCAATGACATCATTTCTTATACCAAACATTTTGCCTGGTATATCAATAAGAAATTAGAAGGGTATACCTATGGTATCGGTGGCTACAACGAAGACCGCATATTGTATAAACGAAGCCCGCTCTTTGCAACGGCAGGGTCTCAAGTGTCCCCGCCAGCTGGCGGGGGAGATTCAGGGGAGTCGATCCGTTCCATCCACCTCGGCATTGATATATGGGGACCAGCAGGCACTAAGGTATATGCTCCCCTCGGCGGCATGGTACATAGTTTTGCCTTCAACAACAACTTCGGTGATTATGGCGCTACTATCATTTTGCTTCATCAAATTGAAACCGTTTCATTTTATACCCTATATGGTCACGTTAGTTTGGCTGACCTCGCCGCAGTGCAGGAAGGCAAGTACGTGAACAGGGGAGAAGTAATTGGTCATTTTGGCGAAACAGCCGAAAACGGCGACTGGCCGCCACACCTCCATTTTCAGATCATTGAAGATCTCGAATATAAAGAAGGGGATTATCCCGGTGTGTGCAGCAAAAACGAAAGGGAAAAATATTTGCTGAATTGCCCTGACGCAGATGTAATATTGAATATGATGAACAAGGTTTAACGGAAGGTTGTACCACTGATGCCGGCCGTGCAGGCAGCAAAGCCGATCACCATCAGCAAGCCGCCACTCAGTAAAAAGCCCTGGGCATATTTTTTATCTGTAGCCAGCAACAGAAAAAGACCTGCCACGATCTCTGTTATACCGCCAAAGAATCCAATCAGTCCAAAAGCCATCATAAAATCATTGGCCCTCATGGCGGCGTCAGTTGCTGTCCATAAAGCGGCCAGTACCAATGCTGCTGCAAAACTTATCAATACTGTTTTTAATTGAAAACTCATTTGCTGGCTTTGAAGCTGCAGGCGCAAACAATTATTATTTGCGCCCACTCAATTTTATTAGTGTTGTATGATCACTTTATAAGTTGACGTTTCTACATCTGTAACGATCCGCAGCAGGTAAGTGCCATTGGGATACAATGCTGTATTGATCTCTTCGTTGGAGGAGGTAATGGGTTTGCTTGCCAGCAGTCGTCCTGTGGCATCCATCAACTGCAGGGTTGCTTTGTTCACAACTTCCGCTGAGCTGCTAACGGCAACGAATGTGCCAGCAGGATTGGGATATACCACAAAACCGCTGTTGGTTTTATTTTTTACCAGCACCACACGGCTGTACGTAAAACTGCCGTCAATATCTGTTTGTTTAATGCGGTAGTAGAGGTTGCCTGTTGGGATACCCGAATGCGTAAATTGCCAGTTGCCCTTGCTCAAATTATCAATATTCATTTCTCCGGCTTTGTTCCAGCTTCTTCCATCCCTGCTGAATTCAATGATGAAACCGGCAGCATTTACCATGGGCGTTGCTACCTGCCATTTTACAAGGGCACTGTTTTGATTGATCAATGAAGCTGCCGCACTGATAAAGCGTACAGGTAATACAGTTAGACTATATGGGGTTGGTGCATTCTCGCCAATATCACTTGAATTGCCATTTTTATTGGGGTCGGTAAAAGTTGAATCACCATTATTGGAGGAATCAGCTACCGACACCGTTGTGAAGGGGCTTGCTGCACCTATATTGGCTGAGGCAATAGCTGAGTTGAGATAAGTGGTTGAAGGAGTTAGGTTGCTGGCACGGCAGCTTAACTGTACCTTTAAATAGTAGTCCCTATTGGCCAGTACTTTATTTTTTAAGTTTTGTCCTGGTAATAGCAAAGAAGTATTGCTGGTGCCATTATAAGAAGGATTCAAAGACAAATTGGAAACATTGGCGCCTGGTACAAAAGACACACTCACATTTGAAACATTGTTTTCTCCGAAAGTTCTGGCCAGGTCATCCGTAAGGTTGATATTATTCAGCACCACATTGCCCAGGTTTTCGAGATAAATTTCATACACAAGGTCTGTGGTATTACTGTTTATACTGGTAGCACTTAACAATCTTTTAGTACAGCCCAGCGCAGGTGTCAGGCTGGTATTGTCTATCGGTGATTCACCATTTTGAAATATTTTTTCAGTGCCGAGTGTGTTGCTGGCAATATTATAGTCATAATAATAACAAGAGCCGCTAAAGTTCATCCCGGTAATCTCCAGTAACCCATTCAGGTAGGCGATACCGTAACAGTCTTTAGGCATCAGTGTTAAAAAGGTGGCTGTGGCAAAACCGCCTGGAGTATTATAATTAGTGATCTCATACAGCCTGCAAGTGCCATTTCCCAGTACGGCAAACATTCTTCCGTTGGGTAATATGGTAAGGTCACCGCTTTGTATGGTAGTTGGAAAATTACCAGCCGGAAACTGTATTGTTTTGCTGCTGAGTACCGCACCATTGTCCACATCAAATTTATCAATACTGCACTGACCGGTTATGCTGTTGTAATTGGAAAAAGACCATAGGTCACCGTTATTGTCAAATTCAAAATTATTAGACACATAGTTGTAAGAATAGGTAGGCGCAACCGGTATACTGGCCGGGCAGGTAATAGTACCAGGCAAGCCCATATCCATCACCCAAATATTGGTATTGATGCCATTCTTGATATCAGCCAGGTAAATCCTGTTATTAAGCGGATTGTACGCAATAAACACCGAAAAATAATTTGCCTGCTGCTGCGAAACATCACAACTGGCAATAGCCTGGGGTGTTGGCGACAGGGGATTTTTTATCAGCGAGAAAAATGGTACACTGCTGTTACAGCTGTTGCTGCCAAAGTTTACCAACAGCGAGTTTTGGGCAGTGGATTGTTTAAACGAAAACAGGGCAGCGAATACAAAGGCTACGCTTAGAGTAAAAGCAGATTTCATACGTTCAGTTTAAATAATAGACAATAGTTACAAAGGGGGAGCCGGATTTCAGAGGAAAAAGGATCAGATGAGTAAGCAGCTGTGTAAATGTAAAACTTTTTATGGAAGAAACTCAAAAAGGGCGGTTGTCTTTTACCCATTCCCTGATGTAGTCAACAATGGTAGCCGTGGTAGTACCGGGCGGGAATAATTTGCCTACGCCCATTTTGTTCAGCTCTTCCATGTCTTCATCCGGAATGATACCGCCGCCGGTTACCAGCACATCGGTCATATTTTTTTCTTTCATCAGGCCCATGATCTTGGGGAATACGGTATTATGAGCGCCACTCAGGATGCTCACGCCAATGGCATCCACATCTTCCTGTAAAGCTGCATTCACCACCATTTCGGGAGTTTGGCGCAGGCCGGTGTAGATCACTTCCATACCGGCGTCCCGCAGGGCAGTAGCAATTACTTTGGCGCCCCGGTCGTGGCCATCCAAACCTACTTTAGCAACTAATACTCTTATCGGCCTTTGTTTACTGTTCATGGGAGCATTGTTTTATACAGGCTGTAAATGTAGTTTTATTCGTTAAAAAAATAACCAGCCTGTTTAACCAGTATAAAAAAAGCATATTTTCATTTGATGAATACCAGCAATGTACAGGAGATTGTTGACTACCTGAAACACCAGGATTATTCCCTGGCTGTACGAAGAACCCTTGATACTTGTCTTGATACAGGCGATGAGGAGATCATAAAAGAGTCTGTTCAATGGAGCCGGACTTACAGCACCCGGAAAGAAGAAAAGCAACTGCCACCACATTTTACAGAAAGGGCCACAGAGATATTGTCAAGGGCTGCAGCAATGCAAAGCACGGCCATCGCTGAAAAAAAGCCCTTGCTGAAAGCAGGCAATATCAGCAAAAATTACAAGCGGGGTAATTTTAGTTTAAAACCCATCAGTCTTAGTCTGCGTACGGGTGATGTGCTGGGTGTAGTGGGAGAAAACGGAAATGGTAAAACAACCCTGCTTCGTTGTCTCGCAGGCCAGTTGTCCATAGACGCAGGTGAAGTGAAATACCAATTGCTTAATAATCCCGGGTATTATGAAATAAAAAACCATATTGCGTTTATTCCGCAGCGGATTCCACGCTGGTATGGATTGTTAAAAGACAACTTACATTTTAGTGCATCCATTGCCGGTGTGTATGGCGCCCAAAATGACCTGATGGTGGATTTTATGCTGGAAAGATTAGGGCTTACAACCTATGCTCATCTTACCTGGAACCAGATCAGCAGTGGCTACCGCACCCGTTTTGAAATAGCGAGGATATTACTGCAAAAACCCAAACTGCTGATACTGGATGAACCATTGGCCAATTTGGATATCAATGCACAGCAGACCATACTAACTGATCTTATCTTTATGGCCAAGGGTTTGCATAACCCGATGGGTATCATCTTAAGTTCACAGCAACTGCATGAGGTGGAAAAGGTAGCCGATACCGTTATATTCATAAAGCAAGGCAACTGTGTCTACAGCAGCAACGACAGGGAGAAAACAATCACCAGTAATGCAGTGGAGTTTGAAACCACCGCCGAAAGGGATATGGTGCAGCAGCTATTAGGAAGGGATAAGGCCGGGATACAATACAATGGTGGTTTTTACACCGCTGTTTCTTCCGCTTACACAGCGCAGGAAATGATTGCGATACTGGTGCAGGCTGGTATCCCTCTTACCTATTTCCGCGACATTACATACAGTACAAAACGTTTCTTCTAACACCCTTACCATTATCTTATGAGAGAGCGATTCCTGGTTCCATCCTTTTTAAAAAAGTTTGACAGCTGGCTGCTGAAACATACACCGGCAGCATGGAGTGCCCGTACCCACCTGGTAATATACTATGCCCTCATTGTTATTGCCATTGTCACCTTATTCTGCCTTTCCGCATTTGCTGATGCCAGGAGGTCAAGTCATGCAGAAGTATGGTCAGGTTTTATTGGTCTGACCGCCTTTACAGGTTTTGTGATATGGCTTATTTATTTGCTTCGCTTCAATGTGTTCAAGCGGTTTGGCAACTGGCATGCCTGGGAAGGCCTTAAAATGTTTGTATTGTATTTTATCAGTATTGGCACAATGCTCTTTACCGTCTTTATACCTTTTATTGTTGACTGTGCAGTTGCCAATCACTCTTACAACGATCATGAACTGGTGGATGATATCAATGAAATAAACCTGTCGGTTTGCCAGTTGGAGTATAACCTGTTGCCCAAGGAATTTGGTGTGGATACATTTGAATTGGTAAAAAGAAAAGTAACCATGGTTGAACGAAACAGTGCAGATGGGGATGAAGAGCATATGGATAGTGTTGTTGCAATGGAAGCAGACGATGCCATGGCTGATTACCGGCCCCATTACAATATACAAACCGATTCACTTGTTTTTTATTCGAGGCTGGAAAAGGAAGACAGTACAAAAATACTCACTGATTCGATCTATATTGTATATAACTGTCCCGAATATGCGCTTGCAGGTGCTTATTTCGCTGTTAATAATTCACCCACACCTGTACTGAGCTCTTTTGACATCTATAACCGGGTTATAAAAAATTACAGGCAGCCTGACAGAACAGCTTTGATAAAGCGGATGAAACAACTGGATGAGAAATATTCGCTGTTGCATTATGAGGAAAGCAACAGCCTGGACAAAACCTACTCAGTGATCATAGAAGAGAAATATTTCCTGAGAGAGATCACTCATAGTATTGAAAATATTGCCCGAAAAAAATACTGGTGGAAAAATGGTAAGGATGAGGTGGTGAGGATCTTTTTCTATACCAGTTTTATCATCACCCTGTTATTATTTGTTTTTAGAAGCAGTACGGTAAAAACATTTTTTCTCTCCTTGTTTGCCGGGGTGATATTGCTGATTGGTACTGCCATTTGTGTTGCGGTTTTCAACGGTGATGAAGCAGCGGTATTTATCTTTATCTTATTGTATTATGCGCTGTTTTTCCTGCTGGCAGGGTTAATAAAAACGGCTGCTGTAAGAACTGCGGTGCAGGGTATCGCTTTAAACTTTACGGTGGTCATCACCAGTTTTATTCCACTAACAGCAGTGGGTTTGTATTTTAAATTATTGCAGACTTACAACCGGGAAAATATGATTGTGGATGAAGGGTTGTTCCAGCGGCAATCACAATATTTATTTTATGCGGAGCTGGGAGGCATTGTAATTTTTATGCTGTTGCTCGAGCCGGTGTTCCGAAAATTATATAAACGCTGGTATGCATTACCGGGAGAATAAAAATAAGCGGCAAAAACTGCCGCTTATTTTTTAATTGTTTATCCTATAATCGATAGCGTATGTTCAATCCTTTGAATGGTTTCTTCCCTTCCGATCATTCCTGCAATATCAAAAACCCCCGGGCCAAACTTACCGCCAACCAGCATGATCCTGAAGGGCAGCATCAGTTCTCCCGGTTTTAATTGATTGGCAGCAGCGATCTCTTTTAGTTCTTTTTCCAGCTCCGTATGTTCCCATACCGGCATTAGCTTATAGGCCCTGATCAGTTCTGCAAAAAACAATTGCTTCTTTTCATCCCATTTTGGTTTGATAGAATCAATATCAATGTTGGCTGGTGCCTTGAAAAAGAAAGATGCCTGCGTGAAAAAATCATTCAGTAAACTGCAACGGTCTTTTACCAATTCCAATACTTTTTCAAAATAGGTATCGTCCTGTATTGTAATACCATTGGCTGCAAAATGCTCCTTAACTGTAAACTGAAAACTGGAAACCGGTAACTTCTTTATCCACTCCTGGTTGAACCATTTGGCTTTTTCAAAATCGAATTTGGCGCCGCCTTTATGCACCCTGTCGATACTGAACTTTTCAACCAGTTCCTCCAAACTAAATATTTCCTGCTCGCTACCATCATTCCATCCGAGTACTGCCAAGAGGTTGATAAATGCTTCTGGTAAAAAACCAATTTCTTTAAAGCCTTTGGTCAATTCATTTGTTTTTGGATCGGTCCAATCCATAGCGTACACCGGGAAACCAAGCCTGTCGCCATCCCTTTTGCTGAGTTTGCCATTGCCATCTGGTTTTAAAATTAACGGCAAGTGCGCCCATTGGGGCATATTGTCGAGACCAAACAAATGCTTCCACAACAAAATATGCACCGGCGCACTGGGCAGCCATTCTTCTCCCCTAAAAGCATGACTGATCTTCATCAGATGATCATCCACCACCACGGCCAGGTGATAAGTAGGCATGCCATCGGCTTTTAAAAGCACTTTATCGTCCACGTTATTGGTATCAAATTCAATATCTCCCCGTATCATGTCAGTAAAAGAAACAAACTCGTTGGCCGGCACTTTTATGCGGATCACATAGGGTGTTCCTTTATCCAGCAAGACCTGTGTTTCTTCGGGTAACAGGCGCAGTGAGTTGTTCATTTGCATACGTACGTGATGGTCATATTGCAAACTGTTGCTGCCGGCAGTTTTGAGCCGTTCTCTCATGGCTTCCAGTTCTTCGGTAGTATCAAATGCATAGTATGCATGCCCATCCTTTACTAACTGTTCCGCATACTGGCGGTACAATTGTTTTCTTTCGCTTTGGCGGTACGGCGCATGTTCGCCTCCATGTACAACACTTTCGTCGGGTACCAGTCCACACCATTCCAGGCATTTGAAAATATATTCTTCTGCGCCTTCCACAAACCTGGTTTGGTCCGTGTCTTCAATTCTTACAATAAAATCACCACCCTGTTTTTTGGCAAACAGGTAATTAAACAACACGGTTCTTACACCACCTAAATGAAGCCCGCCGGTGGGGCTGGGTGCAAATCTTACTCTTACTTTATTAAACATGGCGCAAAGATATACGCCACTGCCCACCTTCCCAATTTTAAAGACATAGTTGCCTTTTTATGAAGGAGTTGGTAAAAATGAATGCAGGTTGCCAACCCTTCTGTAATTTGCCACATGTTTTATTTTGTAAAAACGCCCTGGTGGCTGAAGAAGCTGTATCCAGAATGTGTGTGGCAGATGCCCGGGCAGCAAAAAAAAATTTACCTCAGCTTTGATGATGGTCCGCACCCGGTAGCCACGTCCTTTGTGCTGGAGCAGTTAGAAAAGTACCATGCAAAAGCTACTTTTTTTTGCATTGGTAAGAATATAGAAGAGTATCCTTTTATCTATGAAGAGATACTGGACGCCGGCCATACAACAGGCAATCATACCTACAATCACCTCAATGGCTGGAAGACAGCAGACGCGGTATACATGGATAATATTGTACAGGCAAAAAAGAGGATTGACTCCCCTTTGTTCAGGCCACCGTATGGGAGGGCAACCAAATTTCAACTCAAATTATTAAAGGAAAAGGGGATGTTACCCATCATGTGGTCGGTACTAAGTGGTGATTTTGATCCATCGCTTACAAAGGAACAATGCCTGCTCAATGTGCTGCGGAATACCGGCCAAGGTTCCATTGTAATATTTCATGACAGTACCAAGGCATTTGAGCGGCTGGAATACGTTTTGCCCCGGGTGCTGGAGTATTTTTCAGCTAAGGGCTTTCAATTTGAAAAAATAACGGGGGATAAACTGCAAATTATGCAGTAAAAACCGGGAAGGTCATATAAAAAAATTGGGCCGGAGTAGAAACTCTGGCCCGTTTTTAATCCGTACCCTATGAAAACTGGTTGCAAGATAGTTTGATTTTTGATAAATCCAAATAATTTGTTAAGTATTTTTGGGGTCGGAATGCCCGTATTTAGTGATTGGCAGCACACAGGATGGTATTTTTTGCCACTTGTTGTTTTAAAAGATTAGAAAATGATTTTAATAGATACCCACTGTCATCTTTATTCTGAAGAATTTGCAGCGGAGATAGAAAGTGTTATTCAAAGAGCCGAAACCAAGGGGGTGCGGCAGTTCTATTTACCTGCTATTGACAGTAGTGCTACTAATGCCATGCTTCAGCTGGAAGCACGGTTCCCCGGAAAATGTATTGCGATGATGGGCCTGCATCCTTGTTATGTAAAAGACAATTACAAAGACGAATTAAAGCTGGTGGAAGAATGGCTGGCAAAAAGAAAGTTTGCCGCAGTAGGGGAGATCGGGCTGGATCATTATTGGGATAAAACCCACGTAAAAGAGCAGGAAGAAGCGTTTCGCTTGCAAATAGACTGGGCCATTCACTACGAGCTGCCCATTGTGATCCATACCCGTAATGCCATGCAGGAAACCATCAACATTGTAAAAGAGTATGTGCCAAAAGGAGTAAGAGGTATTTTTCACTGCTTTGGCGGTAGTGTAGAAAGTGCAGAACAGATCATCAACGCTGGATTTTACCTTGGTATTGGGGGAGTGGTAACCTACCCTAAGGCCGGTTTGCAGGAAACCCTGCAGCATATCGGGCTCGAGCACCTGGTATTAGAAACCGATGCGCCCTATCTTACTCCTATTCCTTTCCGGGGCAAACGCAATGAAAGCAGCTACCTGGAGTATGTGGTGAACAAGATCGCAGAGATCAAAAATGTGCCGGTGGAGGAAGTGGCTGCTATTACTACAGCCAATGCGCAAAAAATATTCGGCGTATAGGAAGTGAAACGCTATTTTTGCTGCCCGTTAAAAAAGGAGAGTTGTCCGAGTGGTTGAAGGAGCACGCCTGGAAAGTGTGTATACGGGAAA
>ENA-UOWO01003067-UOWO01003067.1-activated-sludge-metagenome-genome-assembly--contig:-NODE-3067-length-19853-cov-15.637135_pt1 | contig 19853 bp, 13 predicted proteins | sample MGYA00238148_ERZ761564 | MGnify/ENA primary metagenome ERZ761564 (study PRJEB28885, sample SAMN05720194) | activated sludge metagenome | isolation source: Anaerobic digester | place: USA... | reverse complement strand
CAGCGGTGCTGTTCAGTGGATTGTGCTGGCTCGTGTTCACGGTCCTGCATGGTGACCGCAGCGCAGGGACCCTGCCCGAACTGACCCGGCAATTTCTCGTTGCCCAGCGCTGGTGGCTGGCTGCCGCGGTGCTCGGGATCGGCCTGAGCGTGTTCGCCGGCATGCACGGCGCAGACTCGGGCTGGACGCGCGTTGCGCGCATCTACGCAGTCATCCTTGCCGCGCTCAGTGTGTTCAGTATCGGCTGGGGCATCATCGCGATCTACGTTTTCATCCTGCCGCCCGGCGCACTCTAGCTCGACTTCACCGCGAGCAACGGCCGAGGCTCAGGATGGCGCGGTCTGGCGTTCCAGCCTTTCGAGAAAGGCCATCGCCTCGCCCGCGTTCGTTCCGCACATGACCGGTTCGGGCCGCAACAAGCGGCATACCGCAGGGCGCTCGGCCCGGCCGAAAATCGCACAGGCATTGCTGTGCGTGAGCTGGATGCAGCGCACGCCAGCCGGCTTAACGGTTGGGCTGATTAAAGTAAACCTGAACAGAGCTCCCTCCCATTGCCCTTGGTAGATCTCGTAAGGGGTAGTGCGACCGGAGGGAACGCCCGGGGAACTCTTCCTGTGGTTCTTCATCAAAGATGTAGTGTAAAGTTAACTGTAAAGCCGAGGGGACTCCATGCCAGACAAACGCCCGCCTGTATTTTTCACCATTGCCGCCATAAAGCACGAACCTATGGCCGCCTTGGCGGCTTACATGCCTGCCATCCAAGATGATCTACGTAAGCGGGGGTACGCAGGCCCCTTTGTCACATCAACAATCTCAATAGAACCCATCGGCGACGATGCAATTGCTTCGCCGACTCCATCGCCGCCCGCACAAAAGACCTTCACGTTGTTTTCGCAGGATCGCACTTCGGCGTTTACATTTAACGATCAAGGAATCTTCGCCCACCACACTACTAAGTATGCGGCCCGGAAAGTTTTGTTTGAGCAGTTTCGAATGGGGCTAGAACTATTCCATAGACATGTGGAACTGCAAACAGTGCTCCGCGTCGGCGTGCGCATGCTCGATCTAATTCGCCCGGCGGATAGTAGTCATGTGATGAGCGACTATGTGCATTCGAGCCTATTGGGCTTTCAAAGTATCGACTGTGCAAAGGCGTGGACCCCCGGGATGTCAACTATGGATTTCCGTTTCGTCGATGGTGACGCTGAAGTGATCGCGAAGTTCGACTGTCTCCCAGATGGGTTTGGCATCCAGTCCGATTTGTTCGCGACATTGAAAGGCCATGCCCTGCCGACGCACGTAACAGGCCACCCTGGTTTGATGCATGGCATTCTTGATATCGACGCTGCGACACGATCGCTGCCGTCAGACGTCTCTAGGCCGTTCGATATTGAGACAATTATGGTGGAGCTCGGTACTCATAAGGATAGAATTAGCAAACTTTTCCGCGCAGCGGTGACGCCGCTGGCGCTGTCAGAATGGGGTTTGGTATGAGCACTTCACCCAGGATCCGGTACGAGGGTAATTGGCCGACGGCACGGACAGGAATCACCAAGTATGTGAGCAGCGCATTCTTGGTCGCTTTCACTTTCGCCCATTCCAACGGTTCGTCTCTGCAGCCCTATGACCGAGCGAGGGAACCAGTACCAATGCGGCTGTCGATGCTGCCCGTAGCAGAGACTAAAGGGAACGTGAGTCAGCCAAACGCTACGCAAGTAGCCAAATGGCTTCAGGAGCTGGAGTCCCAGCTTGGCGTTACGCGATCAGGTTTGGCAGCACTGCTCGGGGTCAGCCGCCAAACGCTCTACCACTGGTCAAACGGTAGTGAATTGCGTGAGCAGAATGCATCGCGCTTGCAAACTCTGCGCAGCGCTGCTCATCTTCTCCAGGCCAATACACCAGGGTCGAGCCTGCCAGCCTTGTGGCAGTATCAAGTACTGCCCTCGTTGGGGGTTTCATTCGCGCAAGGATTGCGCGAAGGGCGAGATCCCATGGCCATCGCCGAACACCTTACCGCTCTTTGGCGTAGTGATGCCGCCGAAGCTGCGGATATGGAAGCGATATTCTCTCGAGGAGTTTGAACTTTGCCTCGACTCTGGCGCCAAGGCGACGTGCTCCCAATGGCGGCAGCACTGGAGATCGATTCTGAATCGGACGGCACTTCTCGATGGCTCGTCTGCTCGCATTCCTGTGATCTGCAGGAGATGCAAGGCCAACTCTTAGCGATTGTCAGAGGCTACAAGGCCGAGCCTAACGGCAGCATGGTTGGCGGGAAATCGGTCCGCTACCTTCAACTAGAGTCTGTATCCGGTGACTTTATCCAATTCGACGTTGAAACATTACGTTTCGTCGATGTCGAAATTTTGGACCGGCATCGGCCGTGGCAGGAGGAGGCCCATCCCAGCGCTGTGCCGATGGTGCTCGCTCGCTGGCTCGCGCAAAAGTTCGATCGCCTCGAACTCCCCGACGAAATCGTTATCGCACTCCGCAGTTCGGGGGTTGAAGAGGCGCTTCTAAAGGCGTTGAAAGGCGCGGTCCATGAAATATTGGACGTCCGCGTATTCGTTTATGAGCCGGAGCAGCCGCCTTCGATCACCTTCCTATTGATCTACGACGCAGGTTGCGCTGGGGCACAGATGGCGGCGCAACGTGTCGCTGATGCCATCCTCGCGCGAGCCCTTCTGCGAGCAAAAGACCTTGAAGGGAAACTGGTGATCTCTGGGGCAAACGCCGTGTCGGATACAGCACTTACGTACGCGCAATGGAGAAAAACGCGCCCCTTTCGTGCCGAATATCTCTCTTTGCGAGATCATCCACCGACTCACGTTCCTCCACGCTGACCAGCTCGGGCTTTGTATCAGCATCACGCACCAATGCACGTAACTCATGAAACTTGATGAACGCCTGTCAGTACTGAGGTTGGGGCAGGTCAGCACTACATGACCGTATTACTAGCTTCCTAGTACTGAGTAAACACCATAGACAACTACTGGGTTGTTTGGCACCTCTCCGGGCCCGAGAAATTGAAATGCCTTGGACATTTTTGAGTTGGAAGCAACCAAGTGTTCATTCGCTGCTCTGACTTCCGGAACGTCGAGGAACACCATGAATTTGAGCGCGGCTTGATCTATGCCGGATGCCTTCGACTTCCCTTGGAGTAAAGAGTCGATGTCCTTCAATATCCCTCCCTTCTGCGCTGCTCCGTACTTAGTGCCCCCATTGATCGGGACGTTGCATTTCACTTCTGCAACAAAAGGAACGGGTGAGGTGCAGTGGATGTCGTAGCCGTTGCTGCTTGGCTTGGAGCGCAAGACAGTTTCGCGAATCTTCGATATGGAGACGGCGTCCATGGCAAATGTCTCGCAAGCCCAGTCCAAGAATCCTAGCGTTAGCCGCATTGTCACAGCGTTATTGATGTCCGAGAGTGCGGACTTTAGGCCGAGCATCGCCTTCAAATCTAGCCTGGCGTAGTAGTCGCTCTCGGGAAGATCGAAGGCGTGCTGCAGGAATGCATTTATTCGTCGTCGAAGCTCGTCGTCCTTTCGGTAGCCAGTGTTCATCTGATGGGATCGAGCTCCTGTTCTTGGACGCGTGCGTAAGCAATTCTGCATAGACGATCAACTAGCCAAACACTATGCCGATGCCGCGTACTTTGTAGTAGCAGCGTCGACCGATTCGAATTACCGCAGATTCCTCAGCAGTTTCGTCACGAATAGTTGCCAGCCATTGCACTCGCATAGAGATCGTTGGCGTTCTTCGCCGCGACTATTGCTGACCGGACATCCTTCCGGGTCATATCCAGTCTGCGCAGCGTGCCGCCAACTTCCGCGACTGATTCGATCCGGCGATATAGTCCGTTATGTCTTTCCGCGTACTCTGCCAAGCCAAGGAGCTTGGGCAACGCGTCGGCCAAATGCAGGCCATGCGGGTCGACGATATCCACGACAACCTTGCCATCCTGCTCAGCGTAAAACACAAAATCTGGCCGCATGATCCTCGTGTCGTCACCATCCCGATAGGCGATACCGAGGGAATCCTGGCTGGCGCGATCGGGATTGCGATACCAGAACTGGAAGCCTTCGCGTGCGGATTCCGTTTCGAGAACCTTTCGCTCCCAGCCCATCAATTCGGCCGGGTATAAACCCTTGGCGTCGCAAAGCAGATGCTTCGGGTACGTCGGAATACGGGATTCAGTACCGTCGGTCTCTCGAACCGCCGTCGGCTCAAATCGCGAGACCGGCCGTGCAAGATCCACGTCCTGCGGCTTGGTGCTCAGCGCGATGATCTGTCGATAGGCATCCTGCCGGTCGTGGGGTAGTTGCTTGATCTGGTCTTTATATTCATCCATCCACGCATCGGCCAGCTTTTCCGCCTCGGCATCGAACACGATTTGCAGGTTCTCTATCAGATGCAGGGCAGCTACGTCTTCGCGTGCCTCAATCAACGCATCGTCGAAATCATCTTCATCTCTGCGTTTGGCGCGTTCGATAGTGTAGGTTCGCGCGATATCCGGACTGATCATGCGTGCGCTGCGCCTAAAGGCATCGCCGACAACAGCCTCGTCCGCCGCGGTCTCAAATGGATCATCGCGGATCTCATTCTTGCGCAGGTCGGCGATGATGGTGCGGCCCTCGACGGTCAGCACTGATGCGCGTTTGTCCGCGAACAGTTTTGCGGGATCCGCAACAATGGCATCCAGCACCGCGTGCATCGCGGCGTGAGCTTTGCTGCCTGCACCCGGCAGCAGTCCATCGGAAGCCAACTCGTGCGCCAGGCCGGTCAGACGTACCGGAGGTTTCGCGCCCCGCTGCGGGCGCGTCTGTGAGGGCAGCGAGGTGAACTTCGCCCAAACCGACTCCGCCACATCCACGTTCGGCTTCATTTCCGCCGGATTGACGAGGACCCGACCCGTTTGCGGAATGTCGCCGCCGCCTTCCCGCAACGAGGTGACCACCTTCTCGACCGTTTCCCTGTCGAAGTACGGCAACAAACAGTCCACCGAATTTAGACGATCATTGCCGGGGATGCGCCGCGCCAATGGCGTGCGCACCATGCGGCCCAGCAATTGCGCAATATGCGTGGGATCGCTGGCTGGGCGGAACGACACCATCACCTCGGCACGCGGACAGTCCCAGCCGGTGCTAATCGCATCCTTGGCGATCAAGACGCGGATGTGAGTGTCGTCTTGCACACGTTCAGGCGCGACATGCGGCACCTGGTAGGGGCCAAAGCTTTGTGTCTTGTGCTCGCCAAGTACATGAGCGATGCAGGTTTCCGGCAAGTCAGGCCACTGCTGAAGGATCGTGTCCAGCCACTCACCGACCAGTTTCGGACTCGGCTTGTTCGGCACCTGCAACACCATCAGCGGCGTCACGGCTTCGCCACCCCCCTGCTGTGTGGCGTAGGCACTCCATTCCTCACTGGACTCGCGCAACTTGTCAGTTGCACGACGCACCAGCACAGTGTCGAACCGCCCGGCCTCATCGGGAATATCCAGCGCGATGATGTCTTTCAGCAGACCGGACTCCTGCACTCGGCTGGCGTCCACGGTCACGGCCGGCAGGAGGCTACGGCTTTGCGCGCCTTGCATCGCGGTGTTGAAGCGCTCCACCGTGGCGGAAATGCCCCACACCACGGGAATGCCAGGCACACCTTGCGCGCCGTTGATGAGGCGCTGCACGATGGTGGATCGTTCACCGTTCTCGCGGCCCATACCCCGATGCGCTTCGTCCAGCACCAGATAGAGAGTCAAGGCCGGGTCTTCGATGGTGCTGCGGATGGTGTCCCATATGGTGAAGGCCTGCGCATCGGGACGGGCCAGTAGATCGTTTTCACCATCGAAGCCGCGCACCAGCAGGCTTTTTTTGCCCAGCTTCTGCGTGTTAAGGAAATAGATCTTTCCGGCTTCAAACTTCGGCCGGCTGAATGGATGCTCCACCACCTTCAGGTCGGTGTGTCGCAAGCGGTCCGATGCTTCCATCAGACGAAAGCGGGTCTGCTCATTGAGCGAAGGATCATCACTGAACCAGATCACCACGGCGCCAGGATCGCGGTCAAACTCGAAACCGTCGTCGCCGTGGAACAGCGCCTCGAAGACTGCGGCCGCCATCACCGTCTTGCCGGCACCGGTGGCGGCAGTCAGCGAGAAGGCGGTTTTGCGGTTGCGCCTTCCATGCCAGTCCTCGTGCGCATCGCGAAGATTTGCCAACACGTCGCGGACGGCTTCGTCCTGATAGTCCTTGAGCGTGAACTTCATGCCTCATCTCCATTGGCGAAGCCGAAGTTGGTCAGGTACGACTCGTACAACCGCACCGTTTCCACACCATCGGGCAGGCGCCGCGCCAGCGTCTGGAAGCGGCGCTCATCGTCGGTAACGATGTAAGCGATGCGCGGATCAGCCGTCTTTCGCACGGCCTTGAGGAATTCCGAGGCGCAATCCAAGTCGACCAACAGGCCATAGGTATCAACCACGGCCCAGCCCTTTGCCGGCAGTTTGTCGATGCGGCGACCGCGACTGCCCGCGCGCAGCCAAAGCAACGGCGCGATGTGCGCAAACGCGGTCTGATAGGTCACCGCCAATGGCGATTCGTATGTCAGGGTGAAGAACTCTGCATTCTCCGTGAAGCCATCGGCCATCGGAAACTCGTCGGTGAACTTGTATTCACCCTTGATGGGTTCACCGTCTGATGTTTTGCCGGTGATCGCAGCCTGCACGCGCGGCTTGGTGATGTAGTCACAGATACCCAGAGCTTCCCACTCGGTATCACCGGCGCGTAACCCTTGCTCACGCAACGCCTTCTGCTCGTCTGCACCAACTTCGTTGTTGGTGACGCTGATGCACTGGCGGAGACCGCCGTCCTGCTTGTTGAGGCGCATCACAGCATGGGCGGTGGTGCCGGAACCTGAGAAGAAATCGAGAACGACGGCTTCCGGATTTTTCCCGAGAAAGAATCTAAGTGAATCCTCGATGGCAAACGGAGATTTTGGATATGGAAATCGGCGCGCTGGCAACAATGCTTTCAGAATTCCAGCGCCGTATTCACTCGCGCTGTGAGACACCATGCTCCAAATCGTGACAGGGCTCCGAGTTCCTGTTGAATCTGCGAACTTCAGCTCCAACGCGCCCTCGGGATCCTTGCCAACGACAACAACCTCGCCGGTCTCCAACATCCGTCTGATCCCGCGCTGCAAGTAGTAGGCAGGTCTAAGGGCGGTGTCCGGATCACGCCGGCCAAACTTGACATGCCCCATCCCGATGTATTCGCGCAGCGAGTCGGGACTGAGCCGCCACATCAGCTCTTGACCATTTCGATCCACTGGCCATAAGGCGACCGTTCCTGACGGAGGCCTGATGGTCTCTCGTTTTACTTTCAAGTCTGGCGGTTCACCTGCCGAATGAAACAAGCCCGATTTGGCATCAAGGAAAATGGGGAAGAACATGCTCGGAATCCGATCACGACGACTACCTTCTCCATTTCGCATAAGTCCAGCCCAACGAACCTCACGGTTAGCATCTGCATCATCGCGAAGCATGTCCGTTCGCCAGGGAGTCACTTCGGCTGATCCGAAACACAGGAAAAACAGATATTCGTCCACGCGGCTAAATCTACCTGCTCGCGACGAACCTTTCGGATTAATAACGCTGCTGACCATCTGGATGGACGCTTCCGGAAACAACTGCTCCAGCAATAGCCCAAGCCGCAAATATTCCTTCTCATCGATGGTGACGATCAACACCGAATTCACGGGATTCAACAACTCCTTGGCGACCTTCAGGCGGCGCTCCATCATCGCCAGCCACTTGCTGTGCCGGTAAAGGTCGTCGCCTTCGACGTAGTCGTTGTTGTACTTCCAGTCCTTGGCGCCGGTGTTGTACGGCGGATCGATGTAGATGGCGTCGATCTTGCCGCGGTGCGTCCAGGTCAGCGCCTTCAAAACGTGGTAGTTCTCGCCGTTGATGACGGTATGGCAGGGCTTGTCGCCGCCGCGCGACACATGACCCGTGCTCTTCAGCCCCGGATAGATTGTGTCGCGGAATTCCGCGACCACCACCAGATCATCAAGCCTGGCAGTTGTCGGCGCGCGCGGCTCGGGCGCGCCGACGGGCACCAGCTCGGCATGCTTCGCCTTGCCGACCTTCGCAATGGACTTGACCATCCAGAGCGCTGGGTCGCCTTTTTCTGTCGAACCGCGTTCCGGCAGGATGCGCACCTTGTCGCCCCTGCGCACCGACCGTTGCGGTAGTTCCACTGCTTCCGGCCGGTGCCGCTCGAAGTTCAATCCGAACGGCAGCCGCGCGGAGAGCACTTGGAATTCGCGTTCCAGATCTGCGCCCATCTGTGGGTCTTTGGTTTTGGCTTGCGCAATCAGGTCAGTCAGGCGGGACACAAAGTTTCCTTGCTATTCGTTGAAAGCCGCAGCGGGCTGCGCCGCACCAACACGCCGGTGTTGGTGCTTTCCCTGGCTCGCATAAGAACCTAGTTCTCGGATGGCTATTGCGCCAGGACGGTTGTTCGAATGATGGCTCTGCAAGTCTACAGCCTGGCTGGGCGCCGCCCAATCAGTCTTGGCGCAATCCGCAGCCGGAAGCACCTATCGAGTCAAGTCAATTAACTCCTATGCATGATTGGCTTGCCTATCGGTCTGGTTGATCATTCTCGTTAGGGTGGGGACCCACGCGTGCAGAGACGGATCGGTCGTTCAACCGTGGTCAAGTGAAGCACCACACGCTGGCATCAAGGGATCAATCCGGGTGGGACGGCTGAGCTTGCGCCTTATGGTGATGGAGCAGTCAACTCCTCAAGTTCTGCCAGCCATCGCAGAGCGTGAGTACGACTAGAACCACACATGCTCATTTCCGGCTGAAGCGAGCGACATACCTCGGGCCTGGCTGGATCGCCGAAAAGTGAGCAACGCGCATTAGCATCAAGATTGACGCACCTCACCCCTGCCGGTTTGCCATTGGGCATGCCCGGCATAGGCGTGGATATTGATGGAGCAATGCAGCAAGCGCCGCACCCAACGCGACATTTCATGTCGTTACCTTGAGGGAATTCAGTATGACTTGGCTTCGGAGCAGCCAACGGTTTTATTTCGCGGCGAGCCTTTAACTTCTACATCTCATTATCGATCGTGTCAGCCTGCCGGTTGGACACAGATCTCGACGACTCTAGAGGTCGAATTCTAGCCAGTGTAGATTGGACAGGCGCCGACTTCCTCGGGGTGTCTCGTAGCCCAATCTCTCTAGTCGCTCGGCGAGTCGTGCAAGTGGAAGCGTCCCTGCTGGGTCGTGCTCGGAAATGATTGGCGCCATACGGCGCGCATAGTCATCTGCTGCACGTTGGGCGGCGGCCACTGCTTGCCGTTCGGCATGCCCGGAATCGGCGAGGAAATCGAGGGCGCGATGCAGCAGGCGCCGCAGCCGCTGCGGCAATCGATCGAGGCGTCAGTCCTCGGCATTGCCGGGCAGATAGGCGCGCAGTTCGGCATAGATCGCGTCGGTCTCGGGGCGCTGGCCGTGCCAGATCTCGAACGCTTCGGCGGCCTGCTCGACGAGCATGCCGAGTCCGTCGAGGGCGTGTTCGGCTCCGATGCTGCGCGCCCAGGCGAGAAATCCGAACGAGGCCGTGCTGTAGGAAAGGTCGTAGCAGATCGCGCGTGCGGCGAGCAGGGAGGAAGGCAGGTTCAGCGGAGCATTGCTGTGCCCGGCCGATGTCGCATTGATCACGAGATCGAAGCCGCCCCAGTTGCCGAGATCGTTCCAGTAACGCGTGTGCACGCGCTCGGGCTGGCCGATCGCATCGGCCAGGGTGTCGGCATGTTCGGGCGTACGGTTGGCGATGGTCAGATCGGAAATGCCCGCGTCGAGCAGGGCGAAGGCGACCGCGCGCGCGGCGCCACCGGCGCCGAGCAGCAGGGTGCGACGACCGCGCACGTAAAGATGATGCCGCCCGCTGATGTCGCGGATCAGGCCGGTGCCATCGGTGCTGTCGCCGTGCCAGCCCTCGCCGCGACGCACCAGGGTGTTGACGCTGTCGGCGCGACGCGCGCGCTCGCTGATCGAAAGGCAGAGCCGCGCCGCGTTTTGCTTGAGCGGCAGCGTGACATTCGCGCCGCGGCCGCCGCGATCGGCGAAGTCGGCGAGCGCGCCGACGAATTCCTCGGCGGTGGCTTCGATCGGTCGATAGTCGAGAGGAATCGAAAGTTGCCGGGCGAACGTCGCGTGGATGCGTGGCGACAGCGAATGCGCGACCGGATGCCCGAACACCGCGTACATGCCCGGGCCTCCTTGCGCTGCGGTCAGCGTGGCGGTTTCCTCTTCGATCATTTGCATGCGCTTGCTCCGAGGGTTGCCGACCGGTCCGCGACTTGCCGGTACGGCCGTGGGGTCAGGTCAGTCTGCGCGCAACCAGCGCGCGGCATCAATTGCGTAGTAACTCAGGATCGCATCGGCACCGGCGCGTTTCATTGCGGTGAGTGACTCCAGCACGACGGCGCGCTCGTCGAGCCAGCCGTTCTGCGCGGCTGCCTTCAGCATCGCGTATTCGCCACTGACCTGGTAGACAAAGGTCGGCACGCCGAAATGGTCCTTCACCCTGTGCACGATATCGAGATACGGCAGGCCGGGCTTGACCATGACCATGTCGGCACCCTCGCTGATGTCGAGTTCGACTTCGCGCAAGGCCTCATCGCTGTTGCCGACATCCATCTGGTAGGTGTGCTTGTCGCCCTTGCCCAGGTTGCCCGAGGAACCCACCGCGTCGCGGAATGGACCGTAGAACGCCGATGCGTATTTCGCCGAATAGGCGAGGATGCGCGTATTCACGTGGCCGGCGGCCTCGAGCGCCGCGCGGATCGCGCCGATGCGGCCGTCCATCATGTCCGACGGAGCGACGATGTCGAAGCCGGCGTCGGCCTGGGCCAGGGCCATGCGGATCAGGGCTTCGATCGTCACGTCGTTGAGCACGTAGCCCGAGTCGTCGATGAGACCGTCCTGGCCGTGTGTCGTATATGGATCGAGGGCGACATCGCCGATCAGGCCGAGTTGCGGATGGCGTGCCTTCAAGGCGCGTGCCGCGCGCTGGAACAGGCCCTGCGGATTCCACGCCTCACGCGCATCCTCGCTCTTGAGCGAAGCCGCGACCGACGGGAACAGGGCAAGCGCCGGAATGCCCAGGGCCACGCATTCATCCGCAAGAACGAGCAGGCGGTCGATTGTCAGGCGTTCGACACCGGGCATCGAGGCGACCGCTTCGCTGCGGTTCTCACCATCGATGACGAAGGCGACCATGATCAGATCGGTACTTTCGAGGCGGGTTTCGCGCATCAAGGCGCGTGAAAACGCATCACGGCGCATGCGCCGCAGTCGGGTGTGCGGGTAGCTCATGGGGTACTCACGATCGGCATGTTCACAGTGTAATGAATGCGGCCGCCGTGCCGAAGTTGTTTTTCCCCGAGCTACCGCGTCCGATCGACGCGGCGTTCATCTTTTGCGCTCGTCCAGGCCGGGGCGTACCTTGCAAAGCGAAACGCGTGCTGGTCTGATGGCGCGGCGCCGACCGGGGATGGCAACGGCGAGGATTGTCGCGGGCGGGCTCGCGCCGGGATCCCGGTGCGCTCTCGCAGCGTGTCGTTTTGCCGATCATTTCGAGGCTGCCCTTGAGCGGAATCCTGCTAGTCGAACGTTCGACCACCCTGAGCCACCTGCTGCGGCGGACGCTCGCCGCGGCGGGGCTGCCGGTGCGCGCGGAAGTCGGCGGGTATCTCGAGGCTTGCGAGCATCTGCGCAGGATCGGCAATCCCGCCTCGAAGGAATCGCCCTATTCGCTCGCGATCATCGGTGCACCCGCGCGCGCGACGCGCGAATTCCGCGCCCTGCTCGACTACACGCGCGACGCGCCGGACGCACCCGCCACGCTGCTGATGGCGCACGAGGAAACTGCCGAGATACGCGCGTGGAACGCGGCCACGATGCGCGGTCATTTCCTGCTCTGGTCACAATTCGGGCGCATTCCGACCAGCGTTGCAGAGCTCGCTCCCGACGAAATGGACAACGAGGCCGCGTCGATCGACAACGTCGATCGCGTGCGCATCCTTTTCGTCGACGATTCAAGGAGCGTCTGCCAGGCGTACAGCGACCTGCTCGGACGCAACGGCTTCGCGGTCGACATTGCCGCGTCGATCGAGGAAGCCGACCAGCTCGCCGAGGCGAACGCCTATGACCTGGTCATCGTCGATTACTTCCTGCCCGATGGCAGCGGTGACGAACTCTGCCGTCGCCTGTGCGAACGCGAGAATGCGCCGATCGTTGCCGTCATCACCGGCAGCTACCGTGAAGACATCATCCGCCGCTGCCTTCAGGCCGGCGCCAGCGAATGCATGTTCAAGAACGAGGCGAGGGAACTGTTCCTCACGCGCGTGCGCACGCTCGCGCGAACGATTGAAATGCGCAAATCCGCCGAGATCGGGCGCGAACAGCTCGATGGCATCCTCGGATCGGTCGGCGATGGCGTTTTCGGTGTCGATGGCGAAGGCCGCATCAGCTTCGTCAATCCGACCGGCCTGCGCCTGCTCGGGTACGGCGATGACAACGACCTGATCGGCCTGCTCGCCCAGGCCGCCGTGCATCCGCAGGAATCTCCGCGCAGTTCGCCGCTGAGCCGTGCCTACAGCGATGGCGTCCCGGTCCATCATGTCGAGACCATGTTCCGCCGCCGCGACGGCAGCGGCGTGCCGGTCGAATACACCGTCCTGCCGCTGGCGGCGCATCGTCATGTGCAGGGCGCGGTCGTGGTTTTCCGCGACATCGCCGAACGGCGCACCGCGGAGCGCCTGCGCTGGGAACTCAGCCACGATCCGCTGACCGGCCTGCCGAACACGCGGCACCTGCGCCAGCGCCTGATCAGCGAACTCACGCGCCTGCGCGATCGCGGCGGCTACTCCGCGCTGATCCACATCGAGCTCGATCGCGACGACGACCACACGCCGCCGCGCGGCGATGAGCTGCTGCGCACGGTGGCGCACGCGCTGGCCCATCGGCTGCGCGAGGGCGACGTCCTCGCCCGTGGCGAAGGCGACAGTTTCCTGCTGCTGCTCGGCCAGGTGCAGGTCGACAACATCGAAACGCTCGCTGCAAGTTTCCGCCAGTTGCTGGCCGAGCGCGAGTACAGCGTCGGCAATGTCCAGCACCGCATCCGCGCGCGCGTGGGCGCCGAGCTTCTGACGACGCGCACCGTGACGGCCGACGAGGCGCTCGAAAGCGCGCGCGCGGCGACCCGGGTCGGTCCGTCCAGGGATGCCGACGCGCAGGCCGCGTTGCCCGCCGCGCTTGCCGAAGCGCCGGCCGTGATCAGTGCGCCGAGCGAGCGTCTGCGCCTGGCTCTCGAACAGGCGCGCTTCGTCATCCTCGTGCAACCGGTCGTTGCAACCTCGAACCTGCCCAAACCGGGCGAGCCGATCGATGAGCAGGTCGGTTGGCAATTCGATGCGCTTGAAGAGGATCCGCTGTTCGCCGTGCAACTGCGCATGGTCGGCAAGGATGGCCAGTTGATCCTGCCGCGCGCGTTCATCCCGCTCGCCGAACGCGTCGGCATGGTCCAGCGCATCGATCTCTGGGTGGTCAACGGGCTGCTCCTGCATCTGGCCAAGACCGGCGCCCGACAGGCACCGGTCGGCCTGATCGCACGATTGTCGCCGGCCACCGTGGCTGACCCCGATTCGCTCGAGACGATCGAGAAGGCGATCGTCGCCAACGGCGTGCCGGCCGAGCGCCTGCTGTTCGAGATCAGCGACAGCCCCGAGCTGGCCAACCTGCCGGCAGCCCTGCACTTCATCGCGCGCCTGCGTGCAATGGGCTGCCGGTTCATTCTCAATGGCTCCGATGCGGAAGCCGGCCTGCTGCCCTTCCTGCATGCCCAGCACCGACCGGGCGATCTTGTCCGCGTCGATCGCAGCGTCGTGCAGAACATCGCCAGCGAGCAGCGCGATCTCGACCGCGTCGGCTCGATCACGCGGCTGGCGCGCAGCCTGCAGATGCGTGTGATTGCCGGCGAGGTCGACGACGACGCAACCTTGCAGGCGCTGCGCGAGGCCGGTGTCGACTACATGCAGGGCAAACGTCTCGCTGAAGCGCGCTTGATCAAGCGCGTCGATTTCACCTTGCTGATGGCGCACGGCTGATCGAGTGGCGCCCGCCGATCCGGCCAGGATCGGTTGCTGCTACAAGTGCCCGGATCAGACGCGCAGCGGTACCTGCTCGTACAGGCGATCGCGCTGTCCGCCGATCACGCGCACGGCATACTGGTAGCCGGTCTCGACCGCGCGCTCGTAGGCTTTCCAGTCGAGCAGGCCGATGTCGCGCACCGGCGGTTCGAGCAGCAAGCTGGCGAGATGGCGGCGTTCGGCGCTGGCCAACTCGGCATTGACCATGCCCGAACGGATCAGGATGTCGAAGATGCCGGGTCGATTGCCGCGGCGGAAATCGAGCACGAGTTTCCACCACGGCGGCGTGGCGTATTCCTCCAGCGAGGTCCGCAGCGCATCGTCCGCACCGATGTCGACTGCAGCGATCGCGCCGGGCTGATACGCGCGCATCACGTCGGTCGGCAGGTTGTTCATCACGGCCCCGTCGACGTAGACCTCGCCGCGATGGCAGACCGGAGGCAGCACGCCGGGGATCGCGCAGGACGCGCGCAACCAGAGCCACAGCGGGCCGTCGCGGTGCGTGTCGAGCTGGCCGGTGCTGAGATTCGACGAACAGCAGAAATACGGCAACGGCAGGTCGGTGATGTCGCGCGAATCGAACTGCTCGCGCAGCAGGTGCGAGACGCGACGACCGCGGGTCAGCGCGACCAGGGGCAGGGTGTAATCGCCAAGTGGCCGGCTCGTGACGAAGCTGTGCCGGTAATTGTCGAACATCTCCTGGTCGGACCATTCGAGCGCGACCCCGGCGCCGATGATCGCGCCGATGCTGGTGCCGCCGACGCAATCGATCTCGAGGCCGGCTTCGCGCACGGCCCGCACGATGCCGATCTGGGTGAATCCGCGCGCGCCACCACCGGACAGCACGAGGCTCAGGCAGCGCCCGGTCAGCAAACGCGCGATCCGGCGCACATCGTGCGCATCGCGCACATGGTGGTGCGGGATCATCGGCGTCCTGGCGAGCCAGCGCTGGGCCGCGCCGCGGATGAGCTTGCCCGGATGCATGAGGATCAGGTGGCGCGGTCGCGAAAGTGCGCTCGAGGCATCGGCGCAGGCGCTCGGCGGCCACTCGCCGGGAGTCTCGCTGGCATCGGCGAGCAGGAGCAGGCAATCGGATTGGCGCACGCATTGCGATTGCCAGTCATCGTCGGCATCGGCGACATAGACGACGTAGCGCGTTTGCGCTTCGAGCTCGTTGAACCAGCTGCTGAGATGGCCGTTGCCGCGCTGCTTGTCGATCAGCGCGCTATCGCCGAAGACGCTGAGCATCTTGACCAGTTCCTCGGCGAAGCCATGCACGTTGACGCCGGCGTTGTGACGGAGCACGGCGAAGGTGCGTGGCGCGGACACCGCGCCTTCCTCGTTGCGCGCCGACAGCCTGCGCACTGCGAGTCGGGCCATCGCCAGCATCGATTTCGGATGGTGGTTGACGAGTTTCTCGAAGTCGGCGCGCGACAGCCGCAGCAGTTCGGAGTCGCGCAGGGCGCGCACCGAGGCATTGCGCGGCAAGTCGACGATCATGCCGACCTCGCCGACGGTTTCGCCCGCCGCAACCACGCCGACGAGGCGCGGCACACCCTTCTCGTCATCGCGGAACGCGCCGACGCTGCCGCTTTTCAGCACGTAGAATGCATCGCTCGGATCGCCCTGCTCGAACAGCGACGCGCCGCCGGGAAGGGCGAACCATTGCAGTTCGTCGCCCAGTTCGGCCAATGCCTCATCGTCGAGGTGCCGGAACAGCGGTAGCGCGCGCAGGATTTCGCAGGTCTGTTTGGCGTCCTCGCTGTCCATGCAATCCGTTCGGCTCGGGTCTGGCGCTTGATTTTGCGCCATCCGCGCTCCAAGTTCACGATCCCGCCGATTTGTCGCTACCCCTCAGCCACGGAATCCCGCATGACCAATCCACTCCTCGCGACCACCGGCCTGCCGCGCTTCTCCGCAATCCTGCCGGAGCACGTCGAGCCTGCGATAGATGCGATCCTCGCCGACTACCAGGCCGGCATCGATGTACTGGTCGCGTCGACCGGGCCGCGCACGTTCGACGCGGTCATCGGCGTCGGCGAACTGCTGGATGATCGGCTTTCGCGCGCCTGGGCGCCGGTCAGCCACCTGCATGGCGTCAAGGATTCCGAAGCCTTGCGTGAGGCCTACTCGGCCGCGCAGGAAAAGATCGTCGAATTCACGACCGCGCTCGGTCAGAACCGCGACCTCTATGCAGCGGTGAAAGCCGTTCGCGAATCGGCGGAGTTCGACGCGTTGCCGCGCGCCGCGCGCACCCTGGTCGAACACGAGCTGCGTGATTTCGTGCTGGCCGGCGTTGCCCTCGAAGAGCCCGCTCGGTCACGCTACCGCGAGATATCGAGCGAACTGGCGAAGCTGTCAACCGAGTTCGAGGAGGCCGTGCTCGACGCGACCGATGCGTGGAGCGAACACATCCTCGATGAGGACGGTCTCGCCGGCATTCCTGATTCGGGCCGTGCGGTATTGCGCGCCTATGCCGAAGAAAAGGGTCTCGATGGCTGGCTGGTCACGCTCAAGCAACCGAGCGTGCAGGCGGTGCTGACCTACGCCGACGATCGCGCCCTGCGTGCCCGCGTTTACCGTGCCTATGGCACGCGTGCCTCCGAGAACGCCGACGACGGGAAATTCGACAACACGGCACGCATCGAGAAAATCATGGCCCTGCGCCACGAATCCGCGCAATTGCTCGGCTTCGCGAATACCGCGGAGGAATCGCTGGCGACCAAGATGGCCACGTCGGCCGACCAGGTGATCGCCTTCCTGCGCGATTTCATCGCCAAGGCGCGACCGATGGCGGAGCGCGACCTGGCCGAATTGCGCACGTTCGCGGAATCGCAATTGCAGATCAGGGATCTGCAGCCCTGGGATGCCGGTTATGCATCCGAAAAACTGCGCGAACGCAAGTATGCGTTGAGCGAAGAGGAACTGAAGCCGTATTTTCCCTTGCCGGCGGTCATGGACGGGTTGTTCGCGGTGATCGAACGCGTGCTCGGCGTCCATGTGCGCCTGCGCGAGGACGTCGATGTGTGGCATGCCGATGCGCGCTACTACGATCTGCTCGATGCGAATGGCAAGGTCTTCGCAGGCGCCTATGTCGACCTGTACGCGCGAACCGGCAAGCGCGGTGGCGCGTGGATGGATGTCTGCACGTCGCGCTTGCGCACCAAGGCCTCGCTGCAACTGCCGATCGCCTTCCTGACCTGCAACTTCGCGCCGCCGACCGCGTCGATGCCCTCCCTGCTGACCCACGACGACGTGATCACGCTGTTTCACGAGTTCGGCCACGGCCTGCATCACATGCTGACCGAGGTCGACTACGCGGGCGTCTCGGGGATCAGCGGCGTCGAATGGGATGCGGTCGAACTGCCGAGCCAGTTCATGGAGAACTTCGCCTGGAAGCGCGAAGGGCTGGACCTGATTGCGCGCCACTGGCAAACCGGCGAGCGGCTGCCCGATGAATTGTTCGAGCGCATGCAGGCGGCGCGCAATTTCCAGTCCGGCATGTTCCTCGTGCGCCAGCTCGAATTTGGCCTGTTCGATTTCCGTCTGCACCACGAGTTCGATCCTCTGCGCGGCGCACGCACGATGGAGCTGCTCGATGAAGTGCGCGACGAAGTGGCCGTGCTGGTTCCACCGCATTGGCATCGCTTTCCGCATGCGTTCACGCACATCTTCGCCGGCGGTTACGGTGCGGGCTATTACAGCTACCTGTGGGCCGAGGTGCTCTCGGCCGATGCGTTCGAACGCTTCGAGCAGGAAGGCGTGTTCAAGCCCGAGGTCGGCAAGGCCTGGCGCGACGCGATCCTCGCCGTCGGCGGCTCGCGGCCGGCGCTTGAATCGTTCATCGAGTTCCGCGGCCGCGAGCCGAGCCCCGATGCGCTGCTGCGCAGTTATGGCGTTGCGGCATAGCGCGTTGGCCTGAACCGGGCGACCGGCTTGCGCGCCGATTCTTGACGGATCGCGACGACGACCCGACCATCGGCGCCATGCAATCCCGTCCCGTGACCGAGGCTTCGCTACCGCTGCAGACCGCGCGCCTGGTCCTGCGCGAACTCGACATCGATGACGCGGCGTTCATGCTCGAATTGCTCAACGACGCGGATTTCCTCGGCAATATCGGCGATCGCGGCGTGCGCACGCTGGAGGACGCGCGTCGCTACATCGTCAACGGATCGATGGCCAGCTATGCGCAGCACGGCTTCGGTTTCTGGGCCGTCCTTCCGGTCGGAACCGACACCTGCATCGGCATCTGCGGGCTGGCCCGGCGCGAGAGCCTCGACGATGCTGACATCGGCTATGCCTTCCTGCCGGCCTGGCGTGGCCAGGGTTACGCTTTCGAGGCGTGCAGCGCCGTCATGCGCCTGGCCCGCGAACACTTCGGCCTTGAGCGCATCGTCGCGATCACCGCGCTGGAGAATCCGGCCTCGGCCCGATTGCTCGAAAAAATCGGTCTGCGCTTCGAGCGGCTGATCCATCCGCATGACGAGGCACAGGCGCTGCGCCTGTTCGGCTGGAACGCCTGATCGGCCGGCGCGCTGGACAGGCCACGGACTGCCAACGAAACTGTGCGGATTGATCGAACGAGGGATTTGACTTGCCGATACTGGGTCTGGGCCTGCATGTCATCGTCGCCATCCTGTTCGCCGTGCATGTATGGCGCACGGGCCAGGAACGATGGTGGTTGCTGGTATTGTTCATGTTTCCCTTGCTCGGCAGTTTCGTCTACGGATTGACGGTCTGGCTGCCCGAGATGAGCCGTTCGCGCGGCGGCCGCAAGGTCGTGCGCGGTCTGCGCAACACGCTCAACCCGGGCCGCGAACTGCGTGAGGCGCAGGACGCGTTCGAGCATTCGGCGACCATGGCCAACCGCGTCCGCGTCGCGGATGCCCTGCAGGCAAGTGGCCGCAACGGCGATGCGATTGCCGCCTATCGGGAAGCCTTGCGCGGCGTGCACGCCGATGATGCGGATATCCAGGTCAGGTTGGCGCGGGCCCTGCTCGAAAACGACGAGGCACCGGCGGCGCGCGAGCTGCTCGAATCGCTGATCGCACGCCGCCCGGATTTCAAGTCAGCCGAGGGCCATCTGATCTATGCCCGCGCGGTGGCCGCCAGCGGCGATCGCGCACGCGCACGCGAGGAGTTCGAGACCCTGATCGGTTATTTCGCCGGCATCGAACCGAGAGCGCGCTACGTCGAGATCCTCGACGGATGGGGCGAACATGCGGCGGCGGCCCGGCTGGTCGAGGAATCCCTGAGCCATATCAAGCACATGCCGGCCGGTGCGCGACGCCTGAACGAAGAATGGATCCGGCGCCTGAAACACGCATCGGTGCGCGCCGTGGCGCCGCCATGACGATTGATCCGGCCAGGCAAATACCGTTCGCCCTGAGCCTGTCGAAGGGTCGCCACAGCCGGGCTTCGACAGGCTCGGCCCGAACGGCTTTCAAGCTATTTGCGGACCGGATCAACAGGTGGTCGCCGAACTGGCGGCGCTGATCGGGGTCCAGGCCTTTTCTGCAGGCGCGCGGGAGGATTCGACACGCGATACGTGCGCGACATCGCGACGAAGCAGGCGCCGACATCGCATGGTCGGGTAGAGTAGACGGATGTATCTCGAGTATTACGGCCTGCGC
>ENA-UOWO01003066-UOWO01003066.1-activated-sludge-metagenome-genome-assembly--contig:-NODE-3066-length-19860-cov-7.817773_pt1 | contig 19860 bp, 19 predicted proteins | sample MGYA00238148_ERZ761564 | MGnify/ENA primary metagenome ERZ761564 (study PRJEB28885, sample SAMN05720194) | activated sludge metagenome | isolation source: Anaerobic digester | place: USA... | reverse complement strand
ACATGCGCCTCGTGTGTCGCGCGCGTCGAGAAGGCCCTGCTGAAGGTGCCCGGGGTCGCATCGGCGTCGGTCAACATCGCGACCGAACGCGCCACGCTCGAAGCGCTGCCGTCCGTGCCGGTGGCGGCGTTGCTGGCGGCCATCGAGAAGGCCGGCTACACCGCTCGCGAGATCGGCGAACCGATCAGCCAGGGCGTCCCGCGATGGCCCGCCTGGTGGCCGGTGGCGCTGAGTGCCGCATTCACGCTGCCGCTGGTCGCCCCGATGCTGCTGCAGGTCCTGGGCGTGGCGTGGATGCCGTCGGGCTGGCTTCAGCTGATGCTGGCGGCACCGGTGCAGTTCGGGCTGGGCTGGCGCTTCTACCGCGCAGGCTGGATGGCCGTGCGGGCCGGCGCCGGCAACATGGACCTGCTGGTCGCGCTGGGCACGTCGGCCGCCTTCGGCCTGTCGGTCTACCTGCTCTTCGAGCACGCGGACCACGGCATGCCGCACCTGTACTTCGAGGCGTCTGCGGCAGTCATCACGCTGGTGCTGCTCGGCAAGTGGCTGGAGGGCCGCGCGAAGCGCCAGACGACCGACGCGATCCGGGCCCTGAATGCGCTGCGACCGGCCACGGCGAAGGTGCTGCGCGGCGATGCCGGTGCGGAAATCGAGGTCGAGGTGCCCGTCGGGCAGGTTTCGGTCGGAGACCGGCTGCGGGTGCACCCCGGCGAGCGGATCGCGGTGGACGGTGAAATCACCGAAGGCCGCAGCCATGTCGACGAATCACTGATCACCGGCGAAGGCATGCCCGTGACCAAGGGCATCGGTGACCGGGTCACCGGCAGTTCGCTCAACGCCGAAGGCGTGCTGACCCTGAAGACGCTGGCGGTCGGAGCCGAGACCACGCTGGCCAGGATCATCCGCATGGTCGAGTCGGCCCAGGCCGCCAAGGCACCGATCCAGCGGCTGGTCGATCGCGTCAGCGCGGTGTTCGTCCCGGTGGTGCTGGCGGTGGCACTGCTGACGCTGATCGGCTGGGTGGCGACAACGGGCCGCTGGGAACAGGCGATCGTCAACGCGGTGGCCGTGCTGGTCATCGCGTGCCCGTGCGCCCTGGGCCTGGCCACGCCCACCGCGATCATGGTCGGCACCGGTGTCGCGGCACGGCAGGGCATCCTGATCAAGGACGCGCAGGCCCTGGAGCTGGCGCATGCGGTGACCACGGTCGCCTTCGACAAGACCGGCACGCTGACCGAGGGACGCCCCGCGCTGGTCGCGTTGCAGCCGGCCCCCGGCCACACGCGAGAGCAGGTGCTCGATCTGTCGGCGGCGTTGCAGCGCACCAGCGAGCATCCGCTTGCCCGGGCGGTGACGGCCGCTGCGCTTGCCGAAGGACTGACCCCGCCGAACGCACACGACGCGCACGCCCTGCCGGGTCGCGGCATCGAAGCCACGGTGAGCGGACAGGTGCTGGCGCTGGGCAGCAGCCGGCTGCTGCGGGAGCTGGGCCTCGATGCGCAGGCACTGACGACCGAAGCCGATCGACTGCAGGCCCAGGGCTGCACGATTTCCTGGTTGATGCGCAGGGCAGCCGGGGACAGCGCCCCCGCCGAGCTGCTGGGCCTGCTTGCGTTCGGCGATGCAGTCAAGCCATCGGCGCGCGCTGCGGTGGCACGCCTGCATGAGCTCGGCATCCACACCGTGATGCTCACCGGCGACAACCAGGGCAGCGCCGAAGGGGTGGCCCGGCAGCTCGGCATCGAGTCGTTTCGCGCCGAGGTCCTGCCGGCCGACAAGGCCGCGGCGGTCCAGGCGCTGCGGTCCGGCGGCCAGATCGTCGCGATGGTGGGCGACGGCATCAACGACGCCCCGGCGCTCGCCGCTGCCGATGTCGGCATCGCGATGTCGACCGGAACCGACGTGGCGATGGAAACCGCCGGCATCACGCTGATGCGCGGCGACCCGCGCCTGGTCGCCGACGCGCTCGATGTCTCGCGGCGCACCTACTCGACGATACGGCGCGGCCTGTTCTGGGCCTTCGCCTACAACGTCGTCGGCATCCCGCTGGCGGCCTTCGGCCTGCTGAATCCGGTGATCGCCGGCGCCGCGATGGCACTCAGCAGTGTCAGCGTCGTCGGCAACGCGCTGCTGCTGCGGCGCTGGCGAGCGATGCCGCAGGATTCCGAAACCAGCGTGCCGCCCCGGACGGCCTGAAGAGCACCCGCGGCCGAAGCGCCTGCTCGGCGCGGGCTCACTTCACGACATCGATCTCCGTGATGGTGAGCTTGCCGCCTTCGTCAACCGCCCTGAACTTCACCTTGTCGCCCGCCTTCAGCGCGTCGAGCTTCGCCTTGTCCCGAACGGCGAAGACCATCGTCATCGGCGGCATGTCCAGGTTGCGGATCTCCCCGTGCCTCAATGTGACCTTGCCGGCCTCCCTGTCGACCTTGCGCACCTCGCCAGGAGTCGGGTCGAAAGCAGGCACGCCCTGATCAACGTTCATGCCTTCACCGCCGGCGGCTTGCGCGGTCGGCGGGGCGGCGAGCGCCATGCAAAGCACGGCAAGCAATGCGGGGGCTGGGTTCTTCATGGTCGGCGATTCACCGGTTGTAGGACTGATAGGGGATCGCACTGCCGTCCTTCCTGACGAGCAGCACGTCGAACGGATCCCGGCGGCCGCCGTACTCCGGTCCGTCCATCCCGGGTGAGCCGAGCGGCATCGCCGGAACGGCCAGCCCGACGACGTCGCGCGGCTTCTCCCTGAGCAGGCGCAGGACTTCCCTCGCGGGCACGTGGCCTTCGATCGCGTAGCCGCCCACTTCGGCGGTATGGCACGAGCCCAGCGCCAGCGGCATGCGCAGTCGCGCCCGGGCGTCGGTGTTGCCGATCTCGTGGGTCTGAACGCGGAAGCCGTGGGCCTGCAGGTGGGAGATCCAGTCCTTGCAACAGCCGCAGGTCGGGCTCTTCCACACCGTCACCAGCGGTCCGTCGGTGCCGGCTTGCGTCATCGGTGGCACACCCAGCAGGAAGGCGCCTGCTGCCTGCAAAACCAGCCGACGGCGCATCATCGCGCGGCCACCGAGATCTTGCCGATCATCCCGGCCTGGTAGTGACCGGCCATCAGGCAGGCGAAGTCGAACTCGCCTGCCCGGTTGAAGGTCCAGACGATCTCGCCGGTCTGGCCCGGCGGGACATGGGCCATGTAGGGCTCGTCGTGTTCCATGTTCGGGAACCTGACCATCAAGGCGGCGTGCTCGTCGTTCTTCGTCCGGGTGCCGATGACGAATTCGTGCAGCACCTGTCCGTCATTGCGAACCCGGAACCGCACGGTCTCGCCCTGCTTCAGGTCGATGTGATCGGGCGAGAACCGCATCGCGTCGAACATCGTCACCTCGATCGTTCGCGTGGCGGTCCTGGAATCGCCGGCGATTCCCCACTCCTGCTGCGCTTTCTTGGCGACCTCGCGATGCCTTGCATGCCCGCCACTTTCGTGCGCGATCGAGAAGCCTGTAGTCGCGAGCATCGTTGCGAACAGCGCGGTCTTGATGAGTGACATGGGTGTCCTTTTCGTTTCGAGAGGGATTCGAGACAGGCGGCGGTCAGTGACCGGCGTGGCCGCCCTGCTTCATGGCGGGCTTGCGGACCTGCACTTCGATGTCCTGCTCCGGCATGTTCCTGGCGGGCATCGTTTGCCCACCCTGGGACTCGGAGCGTTGCGGAGGCTGCAGCGCGCCGTTCCATTCGTAGGCCACCGTGCCTGCCGGGTGCCGATACCAGCCGGGGTCGCTGTAGTCGCCAGCCTTCTGGTCGCGACGCACCTTCAGCAGGCTGAACATGCCGCCCATCTCGACCGAGCCCACCGGGCCGTCGCCGGTCATCATCGGCGCGGTGTTGTCGGGAATCGGCATCTGCATCTCGGTCATGTCGGCCATGCCGCGCTCGCTCATCACCATGTAGTCGGGGATCAGACTGGTGATGCGCTTCGCGATGCCCTGGTGATCGACGCCGATCATCGTCGGCACGTTGTGCCCCATCGCGTTCATCGTGTGGTGGCTCTTGTGGCAATGCAGGGCCCAGTCGCCGGGCTCGTCGGCGACGAACTCGATCTGCCTCATCTGGCCGACCCCGATGTCGGTCGTCACCTCGGGCCAGCGGGCGGTCTTCGGCACCGCGCCCCCGTCGGTGCCGGTCACCATGAACTCGTGGCCGTGCAGGTGGATCGGGTGGTTGGTCATCGTCAGGTTGCCGATACGCAGGCGCACCTTGTCGTGCTGGCGCACGACCAGCGGATCGATGCCCGGAAAGACGCGGCTGTTCCAGCTCCACAGGTTGAAGTCGAGCATCGTCATGATCTTCGGCGTGTAGGCACCCGGGTCGATGTCGTAGGCGTTGAGCAGGAACACGAAGTCGCGGTCGACCTCGTCGATCAGCGGATGCCTGTGCTTCGGGTGCGTGATCCAGGTGCCCATCATTCCCATCGCCATCTGCGTCATCTCGTCGGCGTGCGGGTGGTACATGAAGGTGCCGGGACGACGCGCGATGAACTCGTAGACGAAGGTCTTGCCCGGCTGGATCGCCGGCTGGTTGAGCCCCGCGACGCCGTCCATGCCGTTGGGCAGGCGCTGGCCGTGCCAGTGCACGGTGGTGTGTTCGGGCAGCTTGTTGGTGACGAAGATGCGCACGCGGTCGCCTTCCACCACCTCGATCGTCGGGCCCGGCGACTGCCCGTTGTAGCCCCACAGGTGCGCCTTGAAGCCGGGCGCCATCTCGCGCACCACCGGCTCGGCGACGAGGTGGAATTCCTTGACCCCCTGGTTCATCCGCCAGGGCAAGGTCCAGCCGTTGAGCGTGACGACGGGGTTGTAGGGGCGTCCGCTGTTCGGCACCAGTGGCGGCATCGTGTCGGGCTTGTCCTGCAGCACGGGCTCGGGCAGGGCCGCCATCGCGACCTTGCTGACCGAAGCCGCCGTGACAGCGGCCGTCGCTGCTCCGGCATGGCGAAAGAAGTGGCGTCGTGAAAACATGGTGGCCTCGATTCAGTGGCTGCCCGCCGCGCCGTCGGGGGCGGCAGACGGGGTAGACATGGCCTGCGACAGGCCCGACCCGGCAACCGGGCCGAGCTGCGCACTGTCGAGATCGGCCTGCGCCAGCCAGAAGTCGCGCAGCGCCTCGATGTAGCCGTTGACGCTGGTGATCTGCGAGCGGGCATCGGCAAGCAGCTCGAACACGCCGATCAGCATGCCGTTGTAGCGAAGCAGGTTCTCGTCGGAGATGCGCTTCTTCAGCGGCACGATCTCGTCGCGGTAGTGGCGGGCGATGTCATGGCGAATGCGGTAGTTCGCATATACGCCGCGCACCTCGCTGCGCGCATCGACGGCCGTCTGCGCCGCACGGTTCACCGACTGCATGTAGATCGCCTCGGCGCGCGCGACACGCGCGGTGCCCCAGTCGAACAAGGGCAGCTCGACGCTGATCTCGAAGCCGCGTTCGGTCTGATCCTCGCTGAAGGAATTGCGCATCACGCCGAGCTCCAGCGCGTTGACGAAGCGCGTCGCGCGTGTCAGCCCCAGGCTCTTCGCCACCTGCTCGGTGCGCAGCCGGGCGGCCTGCACATCCATGCGCTGCGCCATCGCCGTGCGTTCGATGTCGGGCAACTCGCTCGCCGATGCAGGCAGTTCGGGCATCCGTTCGGGGAGACGGAAGCGGGTCTGCTCCCCCCACAGACCGAGCAGCCGCGTGAGTTGCTCGCGTGCCTCGCCGCGCACCTGCTCGGCACGCGCCAGGTTCAGCGCCGCATCGGCATAGAAGCCCTGCTCTCGCGCCTGCTGCAGCTTGTTCCAGTTGCCGGTCTGTGCCTGACGGCGTGCCAGCTCGGCACCCGCTTCGGCAGCAGACTGCACCTGCAGCATGTAGCGCACGGATTCCTCGGCAGCGAGCGCGGTGAAGTAGGCCTTGCGCGTCCGTGACGCCAGCGACAGCACGCTGATGATCGCGGCGCCGCGCGTCTGCTCGAGGCGCTGCCCGGCGATATCGCGTGCCATCGGCATCGTCAGCAGGTGCGAGAGATTGAAGGTCAGGGAGCGATCGATCTCGCTGCCGGCGCCCTGCCGCAACCGCCCGAAGGTGAACCCCGGATTGGGCAGGAGGCCGGCCTGCACTCGGTCGGCGTCGGCGATGCCGAGTTCGTCGAACGACGCCTGCAGGCCCCGGTTGTTCAGCAGGGCGATCTGGACCGCGGCCTCGGCCGACAGCGGCGTCCCGAGCAACTCGGCAACCCGCTGATCGGCGGCGATGCGCTCGGCTTCCGTGCGCACCCAGGACACGTCATGGCCCAGCCGGTCCCGTGCGGTGTGCTGGACGGCATCGAAGCCTGAATCGGGGCTCAACGAGGCGCAGCCCGCCAGAACCAGACAGGCCGCGATCGTTGCGGCAAGGTGCCCCGGTCGATGGAGGTGAGCGATGGTGTTCATGCGGGTCGCCTCATTTCATCCGGTGACTGGCATCCGGCGATGCCGGGGTCGTTGCAGGAGCGGAAGCGGATGCAGCCGCGGGCCCGCTCGCCTCGCGCGCGTAGGCGCGCCAGCCGCCGCGCTGCCGCACCGTCTCGTTGCTTTCGCGCCAGGGCGCCACGGTTGCTTCGGAGAACGACCGATAGCCCGCGAAGGGCGATCGATACGGCACGTCGGCCACTGCAGCCGCAGGATCGGCCGCCCGTGGCACGCGGGACGGGCCTGTCGCAGGCTCAGGCTGAGCCTGTGCGGACAGCGTGATGAAGTGCAGCCCCGCGAGGGCGCACACCGGCAGCCAGGCCGCCTTGGAAATCGCAGACATGAGGAACCCCGTCCAGCGTGCCGGAGGCTTGCCGCCTCCAGGCACAGTCAGTGAAGCGCACGCGCGGCGGTGTCGGTGACTCCGCTTTCCCGCCGCGAACATGCACGGCAGAAGGCGCGTGCGGCGCCCGTCAGACGAGGAAGGATCGAGGGGGTCGGTCCGGGCCGTCGGTCAGGAAGCCGACAGCGCCCATCGACAGCAGGGAGCTGGGCACATCCGCCGTCGCCATGGCGGCGAAAACCAGCGCGGCCGCCGGAAGCGCCGCGCTCACGCAGCAGGCTGCGCAGACGCTGCACTTGGACGCCTTGTCGGCGTGGTGATGGTCACCCGGAGCGCCATGCTGGTGGTCATGGTCCGATGCGGCAGGAGCCACCTCCTGCAAGGCCGCGACCGACACCGGATGGTGGCTCGGACCGCAACCGAGCATGCTCGCCGCGGCAAATCCCTGGAAGGGAAGCGCGACCAGCAGCACCCACATCAGCACAGCGCGAAGCCGGATCACCATGCGTCGATTGTAAAAAGAATGCCGCACCGGAAATCGCTCGACTACGGCCGATCAGGGGCATTGCCTGCCAGCAGGTCGGGGGTCAGCTGGGCAATGGCCTGGTAGTGGGTCAGGAACACGCGCCCGGTCAGGCGCTCCATGAACTCCGTCTTCTGGAGTCGGTCCATCACCGGCCCCTTGACTTCGGACAGGTGCAGCGCGATGCCGGCCTCGCGCAGCCGCTGTTCGATGGCTTCCAGGCTTTCAAGGGCGCTGGCGTCCACGTCGTTGATGGCCGAGCACTGCAGCACGACATGCGCCAGCTGCGGGTGGGCAGCCACGGCATCGTTGATGCGGTCTTCCAGGCTGCGCGCATTGGCAAAGTAGAGGCTGCCATCGACGCGCAGGCTCACCAGCCTGGGGCTGATCAGCACGTCGTGACGCAGCACGTTGCGGAAGTGCTCGGTGCCCGGAACCAGGCCGACGGTCGCGATGTGCGGCCGGCTCGTGCGCAAGAGGTACAGCGCCAGCGACACGCCGACCCCGACCACCAACCCGAGCTCGACGCCGAGCGTCAACGTGGCGACCAGCGTCGCGGCGACCGCAGCGAAATCAGGCTTCGAATACGCCCACACGCGCTTCAGGATGCCGAGGTCGACGAGCGACAGCACCGCGACGACGATGGTCGCAGCCAGCGAGGCCTGCGGCAGGTAGTACAGCGCGGGCGTCAGCAGCAGCGTGGCGAGCAGGATGCCCGCCGCGGTGAACACGCCGGCAGCCGGCGTCTGCGCGCCGGCGTCGAAATTGACCACCGAACGCGAGAAGCCGCCGGTGACCGGCAAGCCCCCGGTGAATGCAGCCGACAGGTTGCTGGCGCCGAGGGCCACCAGTTCCTGATCGGGTTCGATGCGCTGCCGGCGCTTGGCCGCCAGCGTCTGTCCGACCGAAACCGACTCGACGAAGCCGACGATGCTGATGAGCAGCGCCGGCAGGGCGAGTTCGCGCCAAAGCGCGAGATCCCAGGACGGCAGCGTCAGCGGCGGCAGGCTCTGCGGAATGGCCCCGACGATCTTCATGCCCTGGCCCTGCCAATCGAGCGCCCAGGCCAGTCCGGTGGTGATGGCGATCACCGCGACCGGTCCGGCCTTGGCCGTCACATCGGCAGCCTTGTCGGACAGACCGAAGCGCCGCAGCAAGGGCTTCAGGCCCTGGCGCACCCAGAAGAGGAAAGCGGTCGCCAGCACGCCGACGACGAGCGTCAGCACATGGGTGTTCGGCAGCTGATGCCCCAGAGCCCACAGCATTTCGACGAGGTTGTGGCCTTCGGCCTTCACACCCATCAGCGTCTTGAGCTGGCCGGCTGCAATCAGCAGGCCCGAGGCCGAGATGAAGCCCGAGATGACGGGATGGCTCAGGAAGTTGGCCAGGAAGCCCAGCCTCAGCACGCCCATCAGCACCAGCATCGCACCCGACAGGAAAGCAAGCGTGATCGCTGCGCTCCAGTACTGCGGCGAACCCGCCACCGCGTGGTTGCCGATCGCCGCCGCCGTCATCAGGGAGACGACCGCCGCGGGGCCCACCGCCAGAACCCGGCTGCTGCCGAAGATCGCGTACAGCAACAGCGGCGCCACGCTGGCATAGAGCCCGACCTCGGGCGGCAATCCGGCGAGCTGCGCATAGGCCAGGCTCTGCGGTATCAGCATGATCGTGACGATCAGGGCTGCCACCGCGTCGCGGGTCAGGGTCTCGCGGTCATAGCGTCGCCCCCATTCGAGCACCGGCAGGCTCGGCAGCCAGCGCCTGCCGGCCCCCGACGGCCGGGTCGTCGCTCCAGGTGTCATCAGCCCACCATCTCGGGCTGGGCCAGCCACTCGCGGCCCTTCAGCATGCCTTCCCAGTACAGCGGCGGAAGGAGGCGCTCCTTCAGGTACCAGGCCAGACGCGAGGGACGGGTGCCATCGATCAGCCACTGCGGGAAACTGGGCGCCAGCTTGCCGCCATAGGTGAACTCGGCCAGCACGATCTTGCCGCGTTCCACCGTCAGCGGGCAGGAGCCGTAGCCGTCGTACTTCGCTTCACCCCGGGTCGCTCCGCGGGTGGCGAGCAGGTTGTGCGCCACCACGGGAGCCTGCTTGCGCGCCGCGGCAGCAGTCTTGGCGTTGGGGGTGTTGCCCACGTCGCCCAGGGCAAAGATGTTGGGGTAGGTCTTGTGGCGTAGCGTGGCCGGATCGACATCGACCCAGCCTGCCGCATCCGACAGCGGGCTCACCCGGATGAAGTCGGGCGATTTCTGAGGCGGGACCACGTGGATCATGTCGAATTCTCGGGTGATGATGTCCTTGCTGCCGTCGGCGTTCGCCCTGCTGAACGTGGCCTTCCTGCCCGGGCCGTCGACGGCCAGCAGAGTCTGACCGAAGTTCAATCCGATGTTGTAGGCCTTCACGTACTCCATCAGTGCGGGCACGTAATCGGCCACGCCGAACAGGACCGCGCCCGCGTTGCAGAACTGGATGTCGATGTCATCCAGCACGCCCGAGCGGCGCCAGTGATCGGCCGACAGGTACATCGCCTTCTGGGGCGCACCGGCGCACTTGATCGGCATCGGCGGCTGCGTGAACAGCGCCTTGGCACCGCGCTTGTCCTGTCCGAGCTGCTTCACCAGTTGCCAGGTGTAGGGCGCGAGGTCGTAGCGGTAGTTGGAGGTGACGCCGTTTCGTCCAAGCGTGTCCGTCAGCCCAGAGATGCCGTGCCAGTCGAGCTTCAGGCCCGGACACACCACCAGCTGCTGGTACTTGACGACACGACACCCGTCGAGGATGACCGCATCGCGCTCGGGTTCGAACGCCGCCACCGCCGACTTGAGCCAGTGCACGCCTCGCGGCAGGACCGAGGCCATCGTCCGGGCGGTCGTGGCCGCGTCGAACACGCCTGCGCCCACCATCGTCCAGCCGGGCTGGTAGTAGTGGATGTCGGCCGGGTCGATGATCGCGATATCGAGGTTCGGGGCGCGCGCCAGCAGGCTGGCCGCAACGGCGATGCCCGCTGCACCGCCACCGATGATCACCACATCGTGTGTCGCATCGGCCACCTCCACCGGAGTCCGGCCTCCGTTGACGATGCGCCGCACCACGCCCTTCAGGTCGAAGCCGGCTTTCGATGACAGCTCGATGATCTGTGGCAGCGGCATCTTTCCGGCCTGCGAGAGCGCCCACATCGTGGTCGATCGCATGCCGGTGCGACAGAAAGCCAGCACCGGTTTCGGCAGCTCGGCCATCAGCGCGCCGAACTCGGCACCCTGTTCGTCGGTGACCTTGCCAGATTCAGCAGGCAGGTAGCGCAGCTGAAGGCCCCGCTCGACGGCGGCGCGCTCGAGTTCGTCGCAGGTGGGCTGGTCAGCCCCCTCGCCATCGGGCCGGTTGCAGATCACCGACCGGAATCCGGCGTCGGCGACCGCCTGCATGTCGGCAGCCGCGATCTGCGGGGCGACCGAAAGCTCGCCCGTGAGTGGTCGAATGTCCATGGGACTTGTCTCCTGAAATCGCGGCCTCTCGAGGAGGCTCTGGGGCGCGCTGCGGTCAGACCGCGTTCAACGGAATCTTGATGTAGCGGGTACCGTTGGCTTCGGGCTCGGGCCACTGGCCGGCGCGCATGTTCACCTGCACCGACGGCAGGATCAGCGTCGGCATGTCGAGTGCCGCATCGCGTGCGCTGCGCATCGCCACGAACTCCTCTTCGCTGATGCCGTTGCGCACATGGATGTTGCGCTCGCGTTCCTCGCCCACCGTGCTGACGAACTGCACCTCGCGGCCACCCGGCTGGTAGTCGTGGCACATGTAGAGGCGAGTCGCGGCGGGCAGGCTCAGCACCTTGTTGATCGAGCGGAACAAGGTGCGGGCGTCACCTCCCGGGAAGTCACATCGGGCGGTGCCGTAGTCGGGCATGAACAGCGTGTCGCCGACGAAGGCAACCGTGTCCTCCCCATCGATGACGACATAAGTCATGCAGGCCGGCGTGTGCCCCGGCGTGTGCATCGCACGCGCCTGCAGGCCGCCGATCGCGAATGCCTCCCCGTCGGCAAACAGGTGGTCGAACTGGCGGCCATCGCGTGCGAACTCGGCTCCTGCGTTGAACAGGCTGCCGAAGACCTCCTGCACCTTCGTGATGTGCTCGCCAATGCCGAGCTGGCCACCGAGCTCCTTCTTCAGGTACGGCGCTGCGGACAGGTGGTCGGCATGGGCATGGGTCTCGAGAATCCATTGCACCTGTGCGCCCAATTCACGCACCCGGGCGATCAGGCGGTCGGCGCTCGCCGTCGACGTGCGGCCGGACTTGGGGTCGTAGTCGAGCACGCTGTCGACCAGTGCGCACTGGCGCGACGGCCGGTCGAGCACGAGATAGCTGACGGTCCAGGTGCCGGGATCGAAGAAGCCCTCGATCTGCAAGTTGCTGTCCTTACCCATGGGTTTCTCCTCGCCCCGCGGCGCCTTGCGCGCGGGGGCCTCCAGGTTGCTTCAACGGCGTGCCACTGGGCAGGTGTTGATGCCGAGGACCGTGTACAGCGGGCACATGCCGATCGCACCGGTGAGCAGCGGCACGACGCCGATATAGCCCCACATGCCAACGGTTCCGGTCGCGGCCAGGCCGATCAGTACCAGACCGCCTGCCACGCGCAATGCCCGGTCGATGGTGCCTTCGTTCTTCTTCATGGTGTGTTCCTTTCTAGGTGGGTTCAGCAGCGCTCGCGACGACCTTCGCCGCGACTGCATGCTGCTGTTCATTACAAGAGGCGTGCCATCCGTGGCATTTGCGACAGATCAATGCCAAGGCATTGATCTGATTGAATTTTTTCCAGGATGGCCGAATACCGCAGTCCGCCTCGACTGCCACGCAACCGCAGTTGGCAGATCTTCGCTGCCGAATTTGGCAGTCATGGCAGTTGGGCCCAGAATGCCCCGGCAGGAGCACCCGCCATGGCCGACACCCACCGATCCGATCCGAACACCGACCCTTCGGATTCCGGCGACCTGCATTCGGACCCCCAGGTGCAGGCCCTGGTCTCGTTCCTGGAGCACGAGGCGCAGCCCATGATCGTGCTCGACCCCGACTACAACATCCTGGCCGCCAACACGGCCTACCGTCGGCAGTTCGGCACCGTGGACAAGCCCTACCTCGGCCACAAGTGCTACCGCATCTCCCACCACTACGACGTGCCGTGCGACCAGGCCGGCGAGCACTGCCCGATGAGAAAGGCCTTCGAGGCCAAGGGCCCCGACCGCGTGCTGCACATCCACCACACGCCACGCGGCCCGGAACATGTGGACGTGGAGTTGCGACCCATCCTCGACGGCGACCGGAACGTGGTCGCCTATGTCGAACGGTTGTCGACGGTGCGCAGCGCGTCCGCACGCCCCAGCGCGGAAGGCTTGGTCGGCGGTTCGCCGGCCTTCAACGCCGCGCTGTCCGCGGTGCAGCGGGTCGCACCGGCGATGCTGCCGGTGCTGCTGCTCGGCGAATCCGGCACCGGCAAGGAACTGTTCGCACGCGCCGTGCACGAGGCCAGCGAACGCGCGCACGGCCCCTTCGTGGTCGTCGATTGCTCGGGTCTCACCGACACGCTGTTCGAGAGCGAAGTCTTCGGCTACGAGAAGGGCGCCTTCACCGGCGCCCACGCACGCAAGCGAGGCCTGGTCGAGACCGCCGAAGGGGGAACGCTGTTTCTCGACGAGATCGGCGACGTGCCCCTGAGCATGCAGGTCAAGCTGCTGCGCCTGATCGAGTCGGGCACGTTCCGCCGGGTCGGCAGCATCGAGACCCAGAAGGCCGACTTCCGGCTGGTGGCCGCGACGCACAAGCCGCTGCAGCAGATGGTGGCAGACGGCCGCTTCCGGCAAGACCTGTACTACCGCATCAGCGCGTTTCCGATCCACCTGCCGCCGTTGCGCGAACGCGCGGACGACATCCCGATGCTGGTCGACTCGTTCCTGCAGCGAGGCAGCTCCAGCAAGCATCGCGTGTCGGTCGAGGCCCGCGCGATGGCACGCCTGCAGGCCCACGACTGGCCCGGCAACATCCGCGAGTTGCGCAACGTGCTGGAGCGAGCCCGCCTGTTTGCAGACGATGGCATCGTGCGCGCCGAGCACCTGCCCGAAGGCCTGGGCTGCGAAGGCCCAGCGCATGCAGCCCCGGAGCGCCACGCACCGCCGTCGGAACGGGTCCGCGCCGGTGCCGACGATGCCGAGCTGAGACGCCTGGCCACCAGCTTCACCGGCACCCGCCGCGAGCTGGCCACCCGGCTGGGCATGAGCGAACGCACGCTGTACCGACGCCTCAAGGCCATGGGCCTGGCCTGAGCGCGGTCGGGCCGGCGCGCACCGCGCCTACTTCAACCGGGTGCCATGCAGGTCGAAGATGGATACCTTCACCGGAAAGGCCTGGCTGACGCTTTGCGTCACGGTGCAGTAGTCCTCGAAGGTGGCCAGCACGCGGTCGAGATGCTCCAGCGCGTCCGCCGGCACCCCCACGGTCAGCGTGACCTGCATCGACAACACCCGCAACCGGCCCTCGGGACTGCGCCCCACTTCGGCCTGCGCTTCACAGGTGATCGGATCGGGCTGCTGCTTGAATTTGCGCAGTGAAAACAGCAACGAAGCGCTGAGGCAGCTGCCGACGGCCGATGCGAGCAACTGAACCGGCGACGGCCCGGTTCCCTGGCCCAGCGGTGCGGGCTCATCGAGCCGGATCGGCGGACGCTCTCCTCCGAAATCGGCGTCGAACTGGTAGTCGTGCACCTGTGTCAGGCGCACAGGCTGTGTTGCAGCGGTCATGGCGATCTCCTTCATCGAACGGGTGTGAGTGACAGGCCGCAGCGGTTGTCTGCGGACTGTCGGCGCCGGCGCCGGCGCCCGAGACGGCTCACAGTCTGAGCCCTCTCGGGTGGGGCGTTCAGAACCTGAGGCTCATGCCGATGTCGAACGATCTGCCCTGCCCCGGCAGCGGTTCGATCTGCGTCGCCGACGCAGAAGCCTTGTAGGCCGCCAGGTTGGCGCCGCCCAGCGGCAGGTCGTACTGCCGATCGAACAGGTTGCGCACGCCGGCCTGCACGGAGAACGCCTTGTTCATCTGGTACCGCGCACCCAGATTCACCAGGCTGTAGCCAGCTGTTCGATCCTCGTCACGGCGATCGTCGACCGCCGACTTGCGAGCGACCGCCTGAAGCTCGGCGGACAGCGTCAAGTCGCGCCACCGCTCTTCCAGGCCCAGCGACAGGTTGACCGGCATCTGGTGATAGAGGTCACCGCCGTCCTCGCGCCGGCCCCGGGTCACATCGAGCTTGCCCTTGACCGTGCCGGTACCCCACGACGCGTCGTCCCAGGCGACCGCCGACCAGGACAGGTTGACGCCGTAGAGGTGTGCATCGTGGTTGGCGAACTGGAGCAACGCCTTCGACGCCCCCATGCGCATGTAGGGCTTGAAGGTCCCGATCACATTGACGTCGATGTAATCCTCGACATAGGTGTAGTAAGGCGTGAGGGAGACTTCCCATCGCGCCTTCGCTGCATCGTGCCAGTTTACGGTGGCGCTCACGGTGTGCGCCACTTCGGGCTTGAGGTCGATGTCGCCCACGTAGCCGTTTCCATCGCCGAACCAGCCCACCATCATCATGGCCATCATGCCGCGGCCCCAGCTGTAGCGCTCGTAGAGGTTCGGCGAGCGCTCCTTGCGGGCGAACCCCAGCTGGTACTCGACCTCCTGCGAGGACGCATAGGTGGCCAGCGCCGTCAAATCGATGTTGTGGTCACGCTGCTTGCGGCTGCGTGCATTGAATGCGGCCGCAGCGGCATTGTCCGGAGCGCACATCATTCCGCAGCCGTAACCCTGCACGTCGCCCGCATTGCTGCGAACCGACTCGTGGCGCACACCCAGCAGCGTGCTCCACTTCGCGCCGAGCCGGGCTTCCCATTCGGCAAACAGCGCCATGCGGTCCCTACGACCATCGACGATGTTTTCGTAGGTGTTCGGGGACATCATCATCGAGCCAGCCACCGGCGGCCACCAGTCGTCGAGGCGGAACCGATGGAATTCATTGCCGATGCGCAGCTTGCCGTCCTGCCACGGCAGCTCCGCCTGCAGCTTGTAGCCCGCATCCCGACCGTGCGTTTTCATGGGCATGGTGCCGGTCTTCTCGCGCGTGAAGAACCCCATCTCGTGCCGCGTGTCCTGCCCATAGATCTTGGCTTCCAGGCGCCCCCAGTCGAAGCTGCCTTCGTAGGCCAGATTGGCAAAGACCCCGCGGTTGTCCGTCATGTCCATGTACTGGTTCGGATAGCCCTGGTACGGAATGGACTGCCGCCCGACCTTGAAGACCAGACGTTGACCTTCACCCTGCGCGGCCAGCGTCAGGGCGTGGTTGTTGCTCTTGTAGAGGGTATCGAGCACCTTGTCGCCGTGCCCGTCGCGGTAGCTTTCTCCCTTGGCCAGGGCGCCGCTGTACTGGAGGCTCAACGTTTCGCTCGCCACGCCAGCGGAAAGTTGCAGCGTGCGACTGTCGTCGACGCTGCGCCTGAGGAACGCGATCTCGCCCTGGGTCAGCAGCCCCTCGCCCGCCCGCGCGAAGACCGGAGCGGCGGATTCCACATCGATCACGCCACCGATGTTGTCGCCCCCCAGGCTGACCGGCGAAATGCCGGCGACCGCCCGGGCCCTGCTGACCTGGCTGGGCTCGATGTAGGAGAGCGGGGCGTTCATGTGATTGGCACACGCCGAGGTGGTTTCGGCCCCGTCGATGCGGATCTTCAGGCGGTCGTCTGCCAGTCCGCGCAGGGCAGGCAGACCGGAGACTCCGCCCGCGCTGTAGGTGCTGGCGCCGGGCTGGCTGTTCAACAGGGTGGCACTGTCGCTGGTCGACAGGCTGCGGCCGGCTGATGCATCGGAGGCGACCGCGCCCCGGATCACGACGGGTGGCAGGACGGCCTTGTCGGCGGCGGTCGCCATGAAGGGCTGAAGGCCGATGGCCAACAAGATGAGGCTGTTGCGTTTCATAGAACAGTGATGTCCGGAAAATATGAATGGGAAAAGGAAGGCCTCGCGCATCGGGGTGCGGCAAGCAGACCGCACGCGGAACGACGCGCTCCGGAGGGCCGCGGTCGATCGCGGCGGTCTGCCGGGCAGAAGACAGGGACAAGGGGGATGAAGCCGACCGGCCGAGGCCCCGCAGCGACATCCACCGGCCAGCCGGCGGTGCGCAAGCGCGGATCGGCGCGGCAAGGCGCCGCCCTGGCTACGACGAGGACGTCAGCAGGTCAGGAAATGCGAGGGGGGGGCGCGGGGCTGCGCGCTGGCCCACGCATGGAGCGTGTGCTTCGCCCGCAGAAACAGTCGAGGCACCTCGAACCGCAGAGTGTCCGGCAAGCGGACCACCAGCGGCTCGCTGGGCAAGAGTGAATCGTGACCCTGGCAAATGCAGAAAGCGCAGTGCGCGAGGTCTCCCAATTCAGACCGGGGAGCAGGCGAACCGGAGGACTCCCGTCCGGAGTCATCGACTGCTTCGACACCCGTCCAGAGCACCCCTGAACTGCTGCAGATGGCGCCCACCCCGGCATCGCCTGCCGTGTACAAGGCGTGTGAGACGGTGGGCGCCAGACTCGCGAACCAGACGACGAATATCGCGATCCAGCGTGTGCAGATGTTGGTGAGCAGGCGCGAGCGCATGGGGAAAAGTCTATTCCCTCGCACGTGCGATTCGCTTGACCCACGTCAGTTCGGCGGAGCCGGATCAGCGGTTCAGCTGCGCATACACCTCGCTGACCAGTCCTCGGACCTCGGCCTCGCTGCCGTCAGCAATGAGTGCATAACCGTAGCGTTCCTCGACCCAGTAGAACGAGGTTCGCGTTCCGTCGCGCACCAGACGGAACGCGGTCTCGGACGGCGCCGCATCCGCAGTGAAGGCGGCGACGAACAGCGTCACCCGCGAGCCCTGCTGGTTCTCGTACATGAACTGCGCTCGCGGCGTGCCCTCGCCCGGCAGCAGCCGACCGCCGAGCAGGTGGTAGCCGTGCGCGCCCAGCGACGGCGCCTTGAGCGGCGCGCCGAGCCGACGGCTCAGCCACTGCACGAGATGGGCTTCGTCGGCAGCCGTGACTTCGACCGGATGGCGCTTCTCGGGCACGAAGACCGCATGCGCAGCCGCGGCCTCGCGCACGAACAGCGGGGCCGCGGCCAGCGCCGAGCCCGAGCCGGGCGGCCGGCCACCTTCCACCGACCGTTCGATGGCCATCCCCGCCATCAGGCCGACAGCCAGCAGCACCGCGGCAGCCGCACCTTGCTGCCAGCGGGCAAGCCGTCGCGCATGGGTTGCCGCACGCATCACCCCGTCGAGGAGCGCCGGCGGCGTGTCGCCTACATCGACCGACCGTGCCAACTGCCGCAACTGGGCGCGCTGCAGTTGCCACTGCGCCACGCGGGCCGCGTCATCGGGATGGGACTGCAGCCACGCCAGCACCGCCGCCACGCGGTCGGCATCGAGCTGCGCATCCACGTAAGCATGCAGCTCGTCATCGGTCACGGCTTCGGGCGCGGTCTTCATGGCTTCACCAGTTGCAGTGGATGCGCACGGGGCGTCTCGCCGGGGTCGCTCATCAGTTCGCGCAGCCGCTCGCGCGCGCGATGCAGGCGTGACATCACCGTGCCTACAGGCACGTCGAGGATGCACGCAGCCTCCGCGTAGGTGTACTCCTCGACGGTCACCAGCAGCAGCACTTCGCGCATCGACGGGGGCAACGCCGCCAGCGCGCGCTGCAGGTCCAGTCGCTCGCCGAGGCGCGCCAGCGGCTCGTGCGCCGGTTCGGGCACGTCGTCGAGCGCTGCATGGCCGTCGTCATGACGCCAGTCGCGTCGATGGTTCAGGTGCAGGTTGTGCATCAGCGACAGCAGCCAGCTGCGCAGCACCGAGCCCGGCTCCCACAGCGACCACTTGACGCAGGCGCGCTCGAGCGTGTCCTGCACCAGGTCATCGGCGCGCGCGGCATCGCCAGTCAGCAACCGGGCATACCGGCGCAACGCCGGTATGTGGCCGAGGGTCTGTTCGATGCCCACGCGCAACGAGACCGATCGCCGGACTCAGGGCCGTGCGAGGTGCCAGACGTTGTTGACGCCATCGCCGGTGCGGTCGCCCGCCTTCTGGTCTGCCGCCCAGAAGTAAACCGGCTTGCCCTTGTAGGCCCACTGCCGGCTGCCGTCGTCGCGGATCACCACGCTCCAGTCGCCGCGGGCCACGGCATCGGACGCGGCCGCGAGCGGCGGCCATTTGGCCGCGCAGGGGCCGTTGCAGACGCTCTTGCCCGAGCCGGCGGCGTCGCGGTCGAAGGTGTACAGCGTCATGCCGTTGGCACCGACGAGCACACCATCGGCTTCCTGGGCCGGCGCGGCCTGGGCCATCACGGCGCTGCCACTGGCCAGGGCAGCACAGAAAACGAGTGCAGACAGAAACGCAGGTCGGGTCATGGAAATCTCCTCGAGTGGGGGGGGTGACATGACGGTGAACACCGCAGCGGCCGGAAGTATTCCATCCGTTGCGCGAAGGTCATGCTCCGATCCTCTGCTCCGCATGGGCGCTGCCACTGCCATGGCCGCGCCAGACAACTGCCAGCCCCCGCCATCTTGGCAGCTTCGCGTGGCCGAAGTTGGCAGACGGACACCATCAAGAAATCACAACCCCCTGTCGCACAACAGGTTTTCCGAATGCCAGGCGATGGCACGGAACTTGGGTTGATCAGGGCATGACACCCGATGAACGCCGCCTGGTACGCCACCTCGTCACTGCCGTGCTCGTCAAGCTGGCGGTGCTGGTGGGGCTGTGGTGGGGATTCGTGCGCGATCAGCGTGTCGAGACGGACACCGCACGGACCGCGGCACACCTCGGTGCCACAACCCCCGATCCCGGAGCCACCCCTTGATATCCGAACAACTCGTCGATCTGTCGCGCCTGCAGTTCGCGGCCACCGCGATGTACCACTTCCTGTTCGTGCCGCTCACGCTCGGCATGGTGTGGCTGCTCGTCATCATGGAAAGCGTCTACGTGATGACCGGCAAGGTCGTCTGGAAGGACATGACGCGCTTCTGGGGCAAGTTGTTCGGCATCAACTTCGCGCTGGGTGTCACCACCGGCATCACGCTCGAGTTCCAGTTCGGCACCAACTGGGCCTACTACTCGCACTACGTGGGCGACATCTTCGGTGCGCCGCTGGCCATCGAGGGCCTGATGGCCTTCTTCCTCGAATCGACCTTCATCGGCCTGTTCTTCTTTGGCTGGGATCGCCTCACGCGCACCCAGCACCTGATGGTGACCACGCTGATGGCGGTGGGCACCAACCTGAGCGCGCTGTGGATCCTGATCGCCAATGGCTGGATGCAGAACCCGGTGGGTGCCGAGTTCAGCTACCAGACGATGCGCATGGAGATGGTCGACTTCTGGGCGATCGTGTTCAACCCGGACGCGCAGGCCAAGTTCGTCCACACCGTGTCGGCCGGCTACGTGACGGGCGCGATGTTCGTGCTGTCGGTGTCGA
>ENA-UOWO01003065-UOWO01003065.1-activated-sludge-metagenome-genome-assembly--contig:-NODE-3065-length-19863-cov-4.650293_pt1 | contig 19863 bp, 15 predicted proteins | sample MGYA00238148_ERZ761564 | MGnify/ENA primary metagenome ERZ761564 (study PRJEB28885, sample SAMN05720194) | activated sludge metagenome | isolation source: Anaerobic digester | place: USA... | reverse complement strand
AGTTATAATCAAACAATAAGCAATTTCTCCCATCCCGCTACATATGGCCTGTTCCCCACGCTTTACCTGGCCACCGGCAATTACTATGTCACCGGAAGTTATTATTGGACCTACGATCCCAGCATAGGCATGCAAAATTTGGGCAGATATTATAATTATAGCTCTTACTACAACGATTTTGCGGAGATACCCTGCGGCAACGGCAAGGCTATGGTTCTGGGCGCTGCCTCCTTCCTCTATGCCACAAACGATATGAAGACCCTGGCCGGCAGGATCATCGACTATTTGCAGACCGTATCTTTCGACAATAATACTCCGCAGATGCTGGTAATATCTGTATCGTCCGGCAACCTTGAACTCCACTGGGATCCTTTTCCAGGAGCCCAATCTTATAATGTTTATGCCTCTGACACCCTGGAGGGCCCTTTCGAATTGATCGCCGTTACCGGTGAAAATCATTATGACCTGCCCCTGGAGGGCAACCATAGATTTTTCCGGATAACCAGCTCAACCGAGCCGATATCACGGATTATTGAACAGCCAACCAGTTCTAAACATTAACGCTGATCCTTGGATCCGGATGATCAGGACTCGATATAGAGGGCCAGGAGGCGCAGGGCTTCGTTGAACTGGTCGCGGTACTCCATGTTTTTGTCGAGGGCGATGGTGACCTTGAGGCCTTTGGCGGCGTCGAAACGCAATTCCTGCTTTACTTTGGCGCTGAAGGCGAGGACCTTTTCCCGGGGCGGTAACTCCTCGGGCTTGAATTCCAGTGTGAGGGTGTGATGGCGGACATGGCAATTGACCAGTTTGGCCTGTTTGGCCAGGATATTGAGCCGGAAATACATCAGCAGCCAGGCGGCCTTTTCCGGCAAGGCTCCGAAGCGGTCGGTGAGTTCGGTTTCGAGGTCTTCAATGCCCGCCAGTTCCTCACAGGCGCTGAGCCGGCGGTAGATCGTGAGGCGCTGTTCGTCGTCGTTGATGTATTCAGGCGGAAAATAGAGGTCGATCTCGGTGGTCAGTTTGCGCCTGGTTTTGGGCGTTTCCAGTTCGCCGGAGATGCCCTTGCCTTCCTGCACGGCGGTGATAGCGCTCTCTAAAAGGCTGTTGTAGTAATTGAAGCCGATGGATTGGATAATGCCGCTCTGTTTGGTGCCGAGGATGGTTCCGGCTCCGCGCAGCTCGAGATCGCGCAGCGCCACCTGGAATCCCGCGCCGAGGTAGTCGTATTGGGTGAGGGCCTCCAAACGCTGGCGGGCAACGGTCGTGGTACCCTTGGGAATCAGCAGATAGGAGTAGGCGCGGCGATTGCTGCGTCCCACGCGTCCGCGCATCTGATAAAGCTGCGCCAGACCAAAGGTATCGGCGCGGTCAATGAGGATGGTGTTAGCGTTGGGAATATCGATGCCGTTTTCGATGATGGTGGTGGAGATGAGGACCTGGAACTCGCGTTTGATGAAGGCGTCCATCACGTCCTCCAGATGGCGTTCCGGCATTTGGGCGTGACCGACGATGAAACGGACCTCGGGCAGGAGTTTGCGCAATTCTTCGGCAACGTGCTCGATGGTCTGGACGCGGTTATGGATGAAAAAAACCTGGCCGCCGCGGTCGATCTCGCGCCGGATGGCGTCTTTGATGACCTCGCTGTCGCGCGGAGTGATGATGGTGCGGATGGGCAAACGCTCCTTGGGCGAGGTCTGCATCAGCGAGATTTCCTTGAGTTTGGCCAACGCCATGTTCATCGTTCGCGGGATCGGGGTGGCGCTCATGTAAAGGGTGTCCACATTGGATTGCAGTTTACGCAGGCGCTCCTTGTGACGAACCCCGAAGCGGTGTTCCTCGTCGATGACCAGCAGGCCCAGATTGGGAAAATGGATGTCCCGTGAAAGCAGGCGGTGCGTGCCGATGGCGATGTCCACCCGTCCGGAAACGATGCCGGCTACGTCTTCTTTGAGTTGCTTATCGCTGCGGAAACGGCTGAGCATGGCTACGCGGACCGGGTATTGGGCTAAACGTTCGCGGAAAACGCGCCAATGCTGTTCCGCCAAAAGCGTTGTGGGAACGAGCACCGCGACCTGGTAACCTGAACAGACTGCCTTGAAAGCCGCGCGGATGGCGACCTCAGTCTTGCCGAAACCGACGTCGCCGCAAAGCAGCCGCTCCATCGGGGCCGGGCTTTCCATGTCGGCCTTGATCTCGGAAGTCGAACGCTCCTGGTCGGCGGTGTCCTCGTAGATGAAGGACTCCTCCATTTCGCGCTGCCAGAGAGTGTCCGGCTGATGGGCGATCCCGACGCGCGAACTGCGTTCTGCGTAGAGTTTGACGATGTCCGCGGCGATGAGTTCGATCTGCTCGGCAGCCTTGCGCCGGGTGTTTTGCCACTTGGCGCTGCCGATGCGGTTCAAAACTGGCGCGGTACCTTCCTCGGCAACGTATTTTGTGACCAATTTCAGCTGGTAAGTGGGCACGTAAACGCGGTCGTCTCCGGCGTAGCGCAGTACCAGGCACTCGGTGTCCTGCCCGTCGAGCCGGATGATGGCCAGGCCTTCGAAGACGCCGATGCCGTGGTCGATGTGGACGACGTAGTCACCGGGTTTGAGGTTTTCGTAATCGACGATCTCCTCGCCTGGCGAAAAGCGCGGGGCATAGCGTTTGCGCTTGTAGCGGTTGAAGATCTCGTGGTCGGTCCAGATCGCCAAGCCACAATCGAGGATGTGGAAGCCTTCGTGCAGGACACCGATGTGGCCCTGCGGAGAGCAGTCGAAATCGGCCAGCAGTTCATTCATGCGACGGCTCTGGCTGGCATTGTCGAAGAGAAGAACGGGTTCGGTGCCTTCCAGCGACAGTTTTTTCAAAGATAAAGCCAGCAGGTTCAGATCGCCGTTGAAAGAGGGCTGGGGCTCGCAGGGGGCCTTGACGTTCTCGGTGGCGAAGGGCAGGACGAATTCGCTCTGGGAAAGGAACAGGCTGAACGCGGGATCCAGCAGCTGTAGCAATTCCTGTTCATCTGCGATGAGTTTCTCCGGCGGGCTGAGCTTGGCTTTGGTCTTGTTCTTCAGTTCGCGCTTGTACTGCTGGTGGACCTGCTCGGCCAATTGCTGGAATTCCTCCTCGACATAGACGTAGTTGTTAAAAACGAGCAAGCGGCTGGTCGGATCGAAATAGTCGGCGAAGAGGCTGAGGCTGTCCAGAAGCAGGCTGTATTGGTTTTCGATGCCTTCGTAGAAACCGTGGGTTTTGATCAAACTGGCCAACGGCGAGGTTTTGCGGATGTCATCCAGGCAAAATTCGCGGGCTGGGATCAAGGTATACGACGGCACCTCGCCCGGTTCGGAGCGCTGGGTGTTCAGCGAAAAATGGCGCATGGTGATGATCTCGTCGCCGAAAAATTCGATGCGAACAGGCTTCAATCCGGGAGGGCTGAAGATGTCCATGATCCCGCCGCGCCGGGCGGCCTGGAAGACCTTGTTCACCTGGTACTGGACCTCGAAGCCCATGAAGACGAGGTCGCGGATCAGTTCATCCGGCGGGTACTCCAATCCCGGACGCAGGACCTTCACGTGGCGCTCGATATTGGCCAAAGGCGGCAGATAGCGCAGTAGGGCGCGGATGGACAGGCTGTAAACGGCTGGATCGCCCTGCAGTACATTGTGGACGCACATCATGCGCGTGGCGCGGATCGAATAGTGGGGTGAGCGTTCCTCGTAGGGCAGGATCTCGTAATCGGGCAGGTAATGCGCGTTCGCGGTGCCGATCAGAGCGCAGAGGTCGTCCCAGATGTCCTCCGCGATTATGTCGTCCTGCGAAACGATCAGGACATTCTTACCCGTTTTGGCCCATAAATGAGCAGCAGCGAGGGCCCGGGCGCTCTGGTTGAGGTGGTGGATCTGGATCCGCTTTTCCGCAGGCAGCGCCGCAGCCAGGCTCTGGAAGAAGGGCGAGCGCTCCAAATCCTCTTTTATCTCGGTATAAAGCATAAATCTATTAGGGTTCGGTGCTGACGAAGGTACCGATGATCTTAGCCAGTTTGCCGCTGGAAAATGAAATTGTCAGCCGGGCGTCGGGTCCCGTCCCGTCAACACTGAGGACGATCCCCGGTCCGTATTCGGAATGCCAGACCTGCTGTCCGATGCGGAACTGCTTGTCCTTTTCCGTGACGCGGTGGCGGATCTTTGGTTTAGCGCGCTGGGCGGGCGCCAGGTCCGCCGGGTCGTTGTCGCCGGCGAAAAGCGAATCGTCCAGTTCCTGCAAAAAGAGGCTGGGTTTGGTGTAATAAAAGGTATCGTAGAGGCGGCGGCATTTGGCATAACTGAGCAGCAGCCTGGTTTTGGCGCGGGTGACGCCCACGTAGAACAGGCGGCGTTCCTCTTCGATGGCTTCGCGACTGTCCAGGCTCATGCGATGCGGCAAAAGCTCCTGCTCCAGCCCCACGATGAAGACGCAGCCGAATTCCAGGCCCTTGGCGTTGTGCAGGGTCATCAGACGTACCGAGTCAGAGTTTTCCTGCACCAGATCGAGATCGGTCTGCAAGGCGACGAATGGCAGGAAATCTGCCAGTAGCGTGGGTTTGTCGTGTTCGGTAGCCCAGCGCTCGGAAAACTCGCTGACTGAGCCGACAAACTCGATCAGGTTTTCCACGCGGGAAATGTCCTTGGGATCCTGGCTCTGCTTGTAAAGGTTGATCAAATCAAGGGAGTCCATGATGTCCTTGACCACCTCGAGCACCGGGGCTTTGAGGGCAAGGCGGCGCCAGTTTTCCAGTTTGCCGGCAAACTCGGCCAGCCGCGTCCGCATCCCGGAATTGAGATCCTCGATGGCCTGATAATTTTGCAGCGCCTGCCAGAGCGTGACGCGGGTCTTCCCGGCAAAGGCCAGCAGCCGGGAAACTGTTGTCTGGCCTATGCCGCGGGGAGGTTCGTTAATGATCCGCAGCAGGCTTTCAGAATCGGCGGGATTGGTCAGCGCGGCGAGGTAGGCCAGCAGATCCTTGATCTCCTTGCGCTGGTAGAAATGCAGGCTGCCCACGATGGTATGGGGGATCTTGCGCTGCAAGAAAGCGTACTCGAACACACGGGACTGAGCGTTGGTGCGGTACAGGACGGCCATCTGGCTGAAGGGAACTCCGTCGGCGTGTAGTTTGAGGGCTAGTTCGGCGGTTCGGTCAGCCTCGTCCGTCTCATCCTGATAGGTGAACAGCTCCGGCTTATCGCCCTCACCCAATTCGGACCAGAGATCCTTGCTGTGGCGGTTGCGGTTGTTTTTGATGATGGCGTTGGCCAGGGTCAGGATGCGCATCGTACTGCGGTAGTTCTGTTCGAGACGGATGGCATGGACGTTCTGATAATCGCGTTCGAATTCCAAAATATTGCGGATGGTGGCGCCGCGGAAGCTGTAGATGGCCTGGTCGTCGTCACCCACAACGCAGACATGCTGGTGTCCGCCGGCGATCTGGCGCACTATCTCGAACTGAGCCTGGTTGGTGTCCTGATATTCGTCGATCATCACGTAGCGGAAGAGCTGGCGGTATTTCTCGCGCACGGCGGCGTTGCTTTGCAGAAGTTTGGCAGTGTAGAGCAGTATGTCATCGAAATCCAGGGCCTGATTCAGCAGCAGGCTTTGCTGGTAAAGTGTGTAGATGGTGAGGAACTTGCTTTCAAAATCGTCATGGTAGCCCTTGGAGTGTGCCACTTCAGATGCGTCCGGAGCCAGATCCTCCGGCAGTTGGAGGCGGTTCTTATATCTGCCGATGCGTCCCAGGACGCGCTGGAAAGGGTATTTTTGCTTGTCGAGGTTGTGCTCCTTGTAGATCTTCTTGAGCACTGATTTCTGGGCGTCCTCGTCATAGATGGAGAAATTGGCGTTGAAGGGCAGGTGGGAAGCCTCAGTGCGCAGGATGCGGGAGCAGACGTGGTGGAAAGTGCCCACCCAGAGCGAGCGGACGGGAAAGCCCAGCAGTTTTTCCAGCCTCTCCTGCAATTCCCGGGCGGCCTTGTTCGTGAAGGTAACTACCAGGACATTCCAGGGCGGGATCTGTTTTTCTTTCAAAAGCCAGGCGCAGCGGTAGATGATGGAGCGGGTCTTACCGCTGCCTGCACCGGCCAGGACCAAAAGCGGACCTTCGGTGTCGGTGACAACCTGGAGTTGCTGCTCGTTCAGCTCCGCGCTGAAATCGGCCCTCATGGAGAAAATCCCCTAATTGGGGACCACGACGGGCCTGGCCTCGCTCAGCCTTCCTTCCAGGCGGCCCAGATACAAACCCTCGTCGTTGTAGATGTCCTTAAAGGCAGATACTTTGTACCAGTAAATGCCCGGCAGCACTTGATGCCAGGGCTCCGAGCCGTGGTAGCAGCTATTGGTGAAGACCGTGTCCACGACGGCATAGGAAGCGCTGTAGCCCAATCCGCGGTAAACGAAGTAACCGTCGGTGGTCAAAGAACTGTTCGCGTCCCAGCGCAGATCGACGTATTTATTATCGGCCCCGGCGGGAGAAACGCCGTAGATGATCAAATTGGAGACCGTCTGCGGAGTCTGGATCTCCGTATTGCCGATGGGATCGAGGGGATTGGTGCGCTTCAGGCCGCAGGAGGCCAGCAGCAGCGTTATGATCAGCAGCAGGGCGATTGATCTCGGTTTCATGATCGCCTCCTAAAACCTTACTCCGATGCCTTGCGGGCCCAGGGTGACTTTTTTGCGGGCGTATTTGTCCATGATCTCCTGCCAGACCTCGACGTTGTAATCGTCCGTGGTCTGTATCACGTCGAAGACATTATAGCCCCAGATCACCGCGCCCAGGCCCAGAAAGAGCAGCGAGTACTGACGCGGGTTTTGCGCGGCGTTGTAATAGGATTCGATCTCCTCCACCTGCGTGGCCTGCTGGTATTTGTGGTAGTAATACTGGCTGCGGTCCCAAAAGAGATAGGCCGTGCCCAGGGCCAGGAGTTCGCTGCCCAGCAGGATCGAGCCTTTGGTGCCGGCGTTGCTGTCCATCTGGCCAAGGCCGGGGATCAGCAGGGATTTGATGATCGTCGTGCGTATGGGGCTGGCTTCCATTTCGTACATTTGCAGCAGTTGCTGCCGTTCCAGGATGTCATCGCGGTAAGCTACGCGGTCGCGCCAGTCCTGCCAGCCGTATTTGGTACTGTCGGAAAAAGCCCGGATGTCGAACTCCCCCTGGGCGGCGAGGGCTGCGTAAGCGAGCAGCAGCAGTAAAAGTAGCGTTATCTTCCGGGACATGCTTACCTCATCAGGTTTTCGGATATCTTGTTCAAAGGGATGATCTCCCGGTCTTTGAGGTTGACCTGCCAGACGTAGAAATAGGAAATCGTCGGCGTGACGAGGTCATAACGGGCTTCGTACTTGTATTGGCTGGAGGAGATCATGATCTTCCAGCCAGTGTCGCGGATCTCGTTGGGATCGAAAGATTCAAGGAGATCCTGCTTCTGCCGGCGGATGCGGGTATTTAGCAAACCTCCCTTGTAATCGTTGATGATACGCTGGGCAAAGGCGACGGGATTGGCCTGGGCGTCCATCATGTTTTGCATTTGGGAGGCCTTGTTGCGGTATTCCGCCCGGGCGTCCAGGCTGTTGGCCTGGCGGTAGAGATTGAGCGCCTCGCCGAATTTGCCGGCCAGTTCGGCTTTTTCGGCTTGCGAATAGAGGCTGGTGGCGCGTTCGATATCGGCCTTGACCGCGTTCAACCGCGCGATGGCCTGGTTGGCCAGATCGTAATCTGGAATGATGTCGTAGGTCTTTTGATAATGCAGCAGGGCGTTGTCGAAATCCCGTTTGGCGAGGTATTCGTCCCCTTTGCGGATGAAGAGCCTCACCACCTGTTCCAGCCGCTCGTTAATCTCTTCCTTTTTAGCAGGATCGTATTGAATGGCGATGCGGAAAAACCTGTCCGCCTCCAGGTAATTTTCGCCTTTTAGATAGCTTTCCGCCTGGCCGATGTAAGCCTCGGCGATCATGCGGTTGTTTTCCTCACGCTCCACGACCGGGTATTTTCCCAATTCAAAAAGGATGCGCAAACCCTCGCTGTAATAGCCGGTTTCCACCAGCCGCCGCGCGTATTCGATCTTGGCCGGGACGACGCGCATGATCTGCTTGCGGGCGGACAGTTCCTGGGCGTTGTTGGGATAAGTGTCGTATAACATCATGTAGGTTTCCCAGGCCCGGTTGTGGTCGATGAAGGTATCCAGCAGGAAAGTGATGCGCCGGGCCAGCATTTCCGGCGTCAGTTCCGAACCCGGGATCTCGCGCAGGATGGCCTCCACGTAATACATGGCGGTATATTGGTTGTTTTCCGCCAGCGCTTTTTCCGCCAATTGCTTATACAGGTTGCCCAGGGCCTGGTCGGCCTCGCCCGAATTGGAAAGTTTCAGAAACCTGATGGCCAGGTCATAGCTTTCCCTCTGCAAAGCCAGCAAACCCAATTCGTAATAGCATTTGGCGCGCAGGATCTCGCTGCGGGTGATGATGGCGCCGTTTTTCCCTTTCTGGATGTAATCGTCCAATTCCTGGATCGCCGCAGCATAGCGCTTGTTTTCGTAGTGGTCTTCCGCGCTGTTGTATTTGTTGATCTCGCAGCCGGCCAGCGCCAGTAAGGACAGCGCGCAGGCCAGCGCTTTAATTGTGATGCGGTGTGTCATCCGAGTGTGTATACCTTGTTTTCCATAGCTAGTTGAAAAACCTCCGCAGCGTTTTCCGGTATGGCAGCCAGCAGTTCCGGGCGTGGCCTGTGGGTGAGCAGGATCCTGGGGATCCCGGCGTATTGGAGTTTAAGGATCTGTTCCGGTTCGGGATGGAAGGCATCCACAATCGCGGTGTGGCAGTCCCTGAGCAAAGGCAGCACGCAGTCCGTGGTGTTGATGTCCGAGCTATAGACCAGGTCACCTTCCGGCGAGGAGATCCGGAAGGAGTAGGAATTCATCGGGTTGGGCATCTGATCCTCGGCTATGCTTTCCTCGTAATTGCGCAGATGGTCGGTCAGGGCGGCCGTCACTTCCTTGTGGTAAAGATCGGCCTCCGTGCAGGGCAAAATGTGTAATTGGAAGGAGAAACGATGCGGAAAGGTGTAGAGATACTGCAAAAATTCCACCATCACGGCTGGACGCTCGGGCAGAAAGAGCTGCAGCGGCTTTTGCCTCATCTGCAAACGCAGCATCTGCAACACCATAAAAAGACCGGAAACATGGTCCGGGTGGTAATGGCTGATGAATATCGCGTCCAGGGCGTCTCCCGCCAGGTCGTGATGCAATAGTTGATAGGAGCATCCTTCGCCGCAATCGAAGAGGAATTTCTTCTCCACCGTCTGTACATAGAGGGCGCTTTGGTGGCTGGTAAGATCCGGCAGTCCGGAACCGATCCCAAACAGGATGAATTTCATTTGCTCACCTTGGGCGATTTTTGCTGGTTGCTTGGCACAACGATGGGAACCTGGTCCAGCTTTCTGCCAAACACCATGAAGAGCACCGCGAACATGACCGTGGTCACCAGCAGCAGCACTCTGTTTCCGGTTTTGAAGATAATGATGGTGGTCAGGACGATCAGCACATTCAGCGTGTAAATGATCACCGCCGTCACTTTCACCGAGCCCAGGGCGGTGTTGATGCGGTGCGTGGAATGGTCCTTGCCGCCTTGCATCACGTGCCGTCCGTCGCGCTTGCGGGTATAACTTACCAGCGAAATGTCGAAGATGGCGTAGCTGAGCAGCAACACCGGCAGCAGGTAAAACATATTGTCCTCGCGGGTCAGAACGGCGTATTTGGCCATCAGGATGCCCATCGAGGAGAGGAAATAACCGATGAACATCGAACCGGCGTCGCCCAGAAAGATCTTGGCCGGATTGAAGTTATACGGTAAAAAACCCAGCGCCGAGCCGGCAAAGCTGAGCGAAATAAGGCCGATGAAAGCCATCTCGCTGCCGTTGGAACCGGTCGTATTGGCCAGTCCAAAAGCGAAGAAGCCCAAACCCAGGATCCCGGCCATGCCGCTGATGATGCCGTCCATGTTGTCCAGAAAATTCAGAGCATTCATCAGGCCGACCATCCACAGCACCATCACCGGCAGGGAGACGAACACCGAGCCGAACATGTTTTGCAGGTCCTGCTCCAGGAAGTTGCTGCTGATGAAGATCAAACTGACGACCAGCTGCCCAAGCATCTTGATGACCGGATTCATGCCTTTGAGGTCGTCGATCAGGCCGATCAGGACTATAATCCCCGCCCCGGCGAGATAACCGATCATCGCCCTGTCGAAATAGCGCGCCGGAGAGATAGTCACGTCATAGAGGCAGAGCAGAATAAAGCCGATGAAGACGCTCAGGCCCCCCAGCAAAGGCACGCTTTGCAGGTGTATCTTGCGGGCTTCCGGTTTATCCACGAGGTTCAGGCGCCGCGCCATCTTGATGATAAACGGCGTGAGGCCATAAACGAGCAGCCAGGACATAATGAACACGCTCAGGTATTCCCATGTCCTATTGTCCATAACGACACTCCATGATTCGATATTGTTTCATTATCTCCGCCAACGGCTTTTTGTCAATGCAAAATCCAGGCTGCCAGGCTCTGCGGATATCCGCCCGCGCCGGCCTGGTGCGGAAATCCTTTCCGGCCATGAAACCTGGCGCCAACGCCTCTGATTTGTTCCGCGCCGGCTTCCCGCCAAACGGGCAGGAACTCGGGCAGTTGTAAGCCGGAGGCAAATCAGCCGGGTGTCGGAGCGGGATCACATTCAATCCGTTGGATAACCTTCTTGTTATTAACTTGTCGAGATCGGCCGGTTTCCCCGGTGGCATGGGCGACACGGTCCCGGAGCGTTAGCTCGCCGCCAATGGGAAAACAGATAAAAACCGACTAAGAAGGGACCTCTACCGGGAAAGCCCCCTGTCCGCCTGCCGGATGAACTCGACAAAGATCTGCTGTTCGGGAGTCAGTTCGCCCGAGGCCTCCGCCTTCTCCAAAGCCTGGGAAGTGTTCAGCCCCTCGCGGTAAAAGAGATTGTACATCCGCTTGATGGCGGCCACAGCCTGGGTGGAAAAGCCTTTGCGCATCAGCCCGACACTGTTCAGGCCGACGGTCTTGTAAGGATTGCCCTGCCCCCGTGTATAGGGAGCGATGTCTTTCTTAATCGCGGAAGCCCCGCCCACAAAGGCGTGCGTCCCGATATGAACAAATTGGTGTACAGCCGTCAAACCCCCGATCGAAACATGATCTCCGACGACCAGGTGCCCTGCCAGCTGGACAGTGTTGGCGATCACGCAAAAGTTGCCGATATGGCAGTTGTGCGCCACATGCACGTATTCCATCAGGAGGTTGTCGTCGCCCAGGATCGTTTCCTCGGCTGCCTGATTGGAGCGATTGACGGTCACAAATTCGCGGATGGTGTTGCGCGAGCCGATCCGCAGGCCCGTCGGCTCCCCGTTGTATTTGAGGTCCTGGGGATCGGTGCCGATGACGCAGTAGGGAAAAAACCGGTTTTCGTCGCCGATGTGCGAGCGGCCGGAGATAACGACATTGGAGTAGAGGGTGTTGCGGGCCCCGAGGACGGCCTCAGGTCCGATCTGGCAATAGGGTCCGATTACGCAACCTTCGCCGATGACGGCCTCTTCCGCGACGATCGCTGTGGGGTGGATCGTGGTCATTGGGATTCCTCTTTCTTCTGCAGCATGGCCATGAAATCTCCTTCCGCCACTTTTTCGCTGCCGACAAAGGCCTCGCCGCGCATCTTGGACAAATTACGCTTGAGCGAGATCACTTTTAGTTCGTAGCGCAAGGTATCTCCGGGCAGGACGGGCCGGCGGAATTTAACGTTGTCGATGGAGGCGAAATAGGCCACATACTGCGCGGGATCTTCCATCTGGTTAAGCAAAATGATGCCGCCGGTCTGCGCCATCCCTTCGATGATCAGCACTCCCGGCATGATCGGATGCCCGGGAAAATGGCCCTGGAAAAACGGTTCGTTGATGGACACATTCTTGATGCCGACGATCGATTCATTGGGTTTGAGGTCGATGATCTTATCCACCAGCAGGAAGGGATAGCGGTGCGGAATGATGCGCATGATGGCGTTCGTATCGAAGACCACGTCCTTGGTGTTGTCTTTCTGGTACTGCCTTTTCAATTCCTGCTTAAGCTGGATCTTGCGCAGTTTCTTGACTAGTTCGACGTTTGTCTTGTGGCCGCTGCGCGCCGCCAGGATGTGGCCACGGATCGGCACTCCCAAAAGCGCGATGTCCCCCAGCAGATCGACCACTTTGTGCCGTACGAATTCATTGTAATAACGCAACGGATGGCCGTTCAGGATGCCTTCTTTGGAAACGGTCACCTCTTTGTGGTATCCGAAAACGTCCTGCAGGTGTTTGAGCTCCACCTCGCTGATGTTCGGTTCGGCGATGACCAGCGCGTTTTCCAGCGAGCCGCCCTTGATCAGCCCCATTTCCTTGAGTTCCAGGATCTCGTTGATAAAACAGAAGGTGCGGGCGCCGGCAAACTCCTTTTCATAGACCTTCAGGCTGGGCAGCCAAGTGTATTGCGTGCCCAGATAGGGGTGCTTGTAGTCGATCATGAAAGTGATCTTGAGCTCGTTGGAGGGAACGATGACGATGTCCACGTTCTCCTCGGGCGCGGAATAGCTGATGGCTTCGTCGAATTCGAAATAGACGCGTTCGGAATCCTGCTCTTGCAAGCCGGCCTGCTTCAGCAGATTAAAAAATACGATCGGGGAGCCGTCGGCCACCGGGGCTTCCGGGCCATCGATCTCGATGCGGATGTTGTCGATGGCGAGGCCTTTGATCGCGGATAAGACATGTTCGATGGTGCCCACGGTGGCGTTGTTGATGCCGATTGTGGTTCCGCGCGAAATATCCACGACGTGGTCGATGTCCGCCGGGATCTCAGGTTTGTCCGGCAGATCGGTGCGGATAAAGATTATGCCTTCGTCCTTTTTGGCGGGTTTGAACCGGATGGTGGAAATTTCTCCGGAATGCAGGCCGATCCCCGTGTAGAAAACCTCCGAACGTATAGTGTGTTTGTATTCGGTCATCCTTGATCCTCGTCGTCGTTGCCCTTGCGATGTTTCAGATAAAACTTGTAGATCTCCGGCAAGTGTTTTTGCATGGCGAGCAGGCGTTTCATCTCATTGGCATGGGTGGCCGGATAACCGAACCAGCGAGCATCCGCGGGAACGTCCGAAGAAACGCCGGATTGCGCTCCCACCATTGCCCTGTCACCGATCGTGATGTGGCCCGCAGCCCCGACCTGCCCGGCCAGATAGACATAATCGCCGACTACGGTGCTGCCCGCCAGGCCAACCTGGGCGCAGATGATGCTGTGCTTGCCGATCACGCAATTGTGGCCGATCTGGACGCAATTGTCGATCTTGGTGCCTTCGCCGATCACGGTCGAACCCAGCGTGCCGCGGTCGATCGTCGTATTGGCGCCGATCTCGACGTTGTCGCCGATGGCTACGTTGCCGGTCTGGGGTATCTTGTGTTGTTTGCCATCCAGCAGGATAAAGCCAAATCCGTCGGCTCCAATTACTGCTCCACTGTGAATGACGCAGCCGGATCCGATCTCGCAGCCGGTATAGACCACCACGTTGGGATAGAGCCTGGTGCCGGCTCCGATGCTGACATCCTCGCCCAGGACGCAGTTCTCGCCGATGATCACATTGTCGCCCAGACAGCAGTTTTTGCCGATAACGGCCTGCGCCGCGACGCGCACTGCCTTTCCCAGTTGGGCGGATGGCTCTACCAAAGAGGAGAAATGGACTCCCGGAGAGGGTTTGTCGGCTGTTTTATCCAGCCACCAGGTGAGCAATTGCATGAGGGCGAAATACGGCTTGGGATGCAGCAGCAGATTGCGTCCTGGCAATTTGTCCGCTCCCTCCGGCAAACAGAATATCAGGCCAGCGGAGGATTTTTCCACCACGGAAAAATACTTGTCCTGCTCCCAAAAAACGATGCTGCGTTCATCCGCCTGCGCGGGATCGGCGACGCTGTCCAGTTTCAGCTCGGCAGCGCCTCTGTATTCCCCGCTGCAGATGGATAAGATATCGCTGGGAGTCAGGACCAGGCTGAATTTCTTCATGGTTTGTCGAATTTAAAGTCGTCTTTCGGGAAATTGTCCTTGTTGCCTTCTTCAAAGCCCTTGTCCGAAGTGTCTTCCGGTTTGGTTTCGCCTTCATCCGTGGGCTTGACGGTGTCCTTGTTCAGTTCCAAAAGGATCTGGTCGGTCAGGTCGATCGTCGGCACGGCGTAGAGGACGGTGCCCATGCTGACGTCGAAGATCATGGTGTAGTCTTCGGCTTCGGCGGTTTTCTTGATCAGATCGTGGATCTTCTGGGTCAGCGGATCGATCAGTTCGCGGTAGCGCTGCTCGGCCTTGCCGCCGTCGCCGAAGTACTCGTCGAGCATCTTCCCCGCCTCGGCTTTCTTGGCGTCGATCTTGCCCTGGGCCTCGCGTTTGGCGGCTTCCGTCTTGGTCAGTTTGTCGATCTCGAAATTGCGTTCCATTTGCTTGATCTGGTCGTTCAGTTGTTTGATCTGGTTGGACCAGTTTTGCTTGTCCAGATTGAAGAGCCGCGAGATCTCGGCCGCTTCGTTGCTTTCCAACAGCAAGCGGTCGGTATTCACGTAGCCGAGTTTGACTTCCTTGCCCCAACACGCCGTCAGCGCTGCCAGGCTCAGGATCGTTATGATCAATGCCTTTTTCATTAATTCTCCTTTGGTTAAAAGTCCGCGCTAAGCTTTGGCCTCATTCCTGGATGGGAAACACGGGATCGAGCACTTTGACGGCGCGGACGTCATCCACCCTGCGCACCGGAGTGTTGAGCGGGGCATCATGTAATAATTCAGGATGCTCGCGGCATTCCTGCGCGATTTCTATCATGGCGGCTGCGAAAGCATCCAGCGACTGCTTGCTTTCGGTCTCGGTGGGTTCCACCATCATCGCCTCCGGGACGATCAGCGGGAAATACACCGTCGGAGCGTGGTAGCCTTTGTCCAAAAGCCGCTTGGCGATGTCCAGCGTGCTGACGCCATATTCCTTTTTCTGCCAGCTGCTGTCGGCCACGAACTCGTGCATGCAGTATTCAGGATACTGGATGTGAAAGTGATCCTTCAGCAGGGCCATCAGGTAATTCGCGTTGATCACGGCGTTTTCGGACACCCGGCGCAAGCCCTCTGCGCCCAGCGTCATGATGTAGATATAGGCGCGCAACTGGATGGCGAAATTGCCGTAGAAAGTGTGCACCTTGCCGATCGAAGTTTCGGCGTGGGCATAGTCGAAGAAATATCCGTCCTCGTTTTTGCCGATCATTGGGACAGGCAAGAAAGGCGCCAGTTTTTCCACGACGCCGACCGGTCCGCAGCCAGGGCCACCGCCGCCGTGCGGGGTCGTAAAGGTTTTGTGCAGATTGAAATGCATCACGTCGAAACCGATCTTGCCGGGCTGGACGATACCCAGCAGGGCGTTGAGATTGGCGCCGTCCATGTAGATGAGGCCGTCCACGCTGTGGATGATCTCAGCGATCTCTTCGATCTGGTCTTCAAACAAACCCAGCGTATTGGGATTGGTCAGCATGAAGCCGGCGGTCCGGTCGTCCACTATGCTGCGCAGGTGATCAAGGTCGCACCTGCCGCGGGAATTGGATTTCAGTTCCACGGGTTCAAAGCCGACCAGAGCGCAGGTGGCGGGATTGGTGCCGTGGGCGGAATCCGGGATGATGATGCGGGTTTTGTGGTGGTTGCCTTTGGCTTTGTGGTAGGCCGCGACGATCTTGATGCCGGTAAATTCGCCCTGCGCGCCAGCCACGGGCTGCAGCGTTACTTTGTGCATACCGGAGATCTCTGCCAAAGCCTCCTGCAAATCGTAAAGTATCTCCAAAGAGCCTTGCAGAGTGCATTCCGGCTGGTAGGGGTGCAGGTTGTTGAAACAACTGTGGCGGACCAAAGCCTCGTGCAGTTTGGGATTGTATTTCATCGTGCAGCTGCCCAGCGGGTAGAGGCCTTTTTCGATGAAGTGGTTTTTGTGAGAAAGCCCGATGTAGTGGCGCATGGCGTCCAATTCGCTGACTTCCGGCAGCCGGGCTGGTTTCTGCCTCAACTGCTCGGCCGGGATCATCTTTTCCAGGGGAGTGTCGATGTCGCGGCGCGGCAGGGTGACGCCCTTGCGGCCGCTTGAGCTGTATTCGAAAATGGTCTTACTCATAATTCATCTCCCGCAAAGCGTCAGCAAATTCGTCCAGCTGAGCCTTCGTCTTCTTTTCCGTGACGGCGACCAGCAGCTTGCGCTCGTGTCCGAAAGGCTGCAGATCCACTCCGGCGTAGATCCCGCTGTTCAGCATGTCGCGGATGATCTGTTCTGCCGGAACAGGAGTGGTGAGTGTAAATTCCTTGAAAAACGGCGTCAGGGGCCAGGCCAGCGCAAAGCCCGGCAGCGCGGACAGTGTGTCGGCCAGGTAATGCGCTTTCTGGGCGGATTGCGTGGCGACCTCCACCAGGCCTTCGCGGCCGATCAGGCTCAGATAGACCGTGGCGGCCAGCACGCAGAGCGATTCGTTGGAGCAAATGTTGGAAGTGGCTTTTTCGCGGCGGATGTGCTGTTCGCGGGTCTGCAGGGTGAGCGCGTAGGCACGTTTCCCTTCCTTGTCCAGCGTTCCGCCTACGATGCGGCCTGGCATCGAACGCGCCATGTCCAGTTTAGTGGCGAAAAATCCGAAGAGCGGTCCGCCCATATACATGCTGTTGCCCAAAGCCTGGCCTTCGCCGACGGCGATATCCGCGCCGTATTGGGCTGGCGGGATGAGGATCCCCAGCGAAATGGGATCCACGGCCGCGATCAAGAGAGCTTTGGGGTTTGTGTTTACAATCTCTTTGAACCGCGTGACAGGCTCCAGGTTGCCGAAGAAATTGGGGTTCTGGACCACCACGCAGCCCACGCTATCATCCATTTTGGCGGCCAGGTCGGCCAGGTCCGCCACTCCGTCTTTTGAGGCGAAAGTGACCAGTTCGACCCCGTTGCCCTCGGTATAGGCCTTGATCACTTTTACGTATTCGGGATGCAGCGTCGCTGGGAGGATGGCCTTGGGCAGTTTGTTTTTACGCAGGGACATCAGGATGGCTTCCGCGATGGCCGAAGCGCCGTCATACATCGAGGCGTTGGCAATCTCCATTCCGGTGAGTTCGCAGATCATTGTCTGGTATTCATATATGTATTGCAGCGTGCCCTGGCTCACCTCGGCCTGGTAGGGCGTGTAGGCGGTGAAAAACTCCGGCCGGGAAACGATAGTGTCCACCGCGGCGGGGATAAAATGGTCATAAACGCCCGCTCCCAAAAAGGAATTGGCGTTTTGCACGCAGACGTTGCCGCAGGTGCGGTCATGGATCAAGCTGCTGATCTCCAGTTCGGACAGCGCTTCTGGCAAGTTCAAAGACTGTTTCAGCCGCAGTTCTTCCGGGATCGCCGCGATCAGTTCCGCAAAGGAACCCACTCCGATGCGCGCGAGCATTTCCCGCCGTTCAGCATCGGTATTGGATATATAGGGCATTTTCTCTCCTTTGGTATCAGGCATCGAAAATTATGCTTTTTACTATGATTTTTCGGGTGCTTATTGTGTCAATGGCAAAGTTGGGAAGCTCTGCCCGCAAGAAAAGAGGCCTAATAGAACTCTGATGACAGGATCGACATGATCTGCCTGATAAAGACCATTGACTGGTACAGATCCACACAGTCCCGGAACGGTAGGCGTCTCGTCTGCTGTTCCAGGAAACGCTTGCATTTAATCGCTTTTCTTTATATCTTGGTGTCCCAGTGCATTTATGTTTACTGCTCCCCGTCGCTCGACTCCAGCGTTACGCCAGCCCTTTTTCCCTCTGCAATTCGTGAAAAATCGTATAATTCGTGGACAGTTCTTTTCTCTGCTGCCTCCCTCTCTGTTTTCTCTGTTCCTCTGTGGTGAAAATAATCTCTGCTGCCTCCGCATAACTCCGCTTTTCTCTGAGGTGATAATTCTCTTTTTCTGTGTTTTCCTGCGTCTTTTTCCGTGTTTCTCTGTGACCTCTTTTTTACGTTTTCAGCTCGCGGTTTTTTGGCAGCGGAAATTGCGCACGCAAGAGCAAAAACCGTGGAAAATGGCGCAGACGCCGCCGAACAGGCAAAATATCCCCCAAAACAGCGGTCTGCCGAATATTCCCAGCAGGCTGGGAGGACTTACCGGCAGCAAATAAAGCCCCCAGGTGATGAGGTATGCTCCCACAACGATGCAGGCATGTCCCAAGATCACCATTGCCGTGCGGTCTCTTTTCCAACCCGTGTAGATCAGCGCCAGGCCGATCAGCCCGGAAGGACTGATGATCAAAGCCCGGAACATGAAAAATATGGGCATTACGACCAACCCCACTCCCAGCGCGATGGTGATATAACTTCTCTTATGCATGGCGTTCCCCTCTTGGTTTGTTGATCTCCGGTTTGTTCATGAGCCTGGCGTATCACACCTGGCTCTGCCATAATATCTTTTACAACCAAGTTGAAATTGTAAAATCATCTGTCAAGCGGAATCTGCTGCCCACAACCATTCCCCGAAAACAAGGACATATAGTGCATTTAATCATCTCTGGACATGCCGGATACAGATATCTTGTCTCTGCTACACTGTGGTAGTATCTCTCTGTTTTTCTCTGATCAACTCCGCTTTTCTCTGTGGTAAAATATCTGTGTCTCCGTGTCTCTCTGTTTGACTCTCTGTTAATCAGGTAAATCATGTCGATCACGTCATCAGAGTTCCATCAAACCTGACAATCCTCTTTTCCTGAAGAGCTGCGTTCTCTTTTGGTTTCTAAAGACTCTTGGGAGCCGAAGCAGACTATCCCCAGAGTATAAGCAGGAGCACAGAGGTGAAACTGGGTTATCTCTTTGTCTGATATAAAGTTAGATTCGTTGAAGGTATCAGAGGATCCAGGCCTCAAGCAAATCAGGTATGTGCCTGTGACAGAATGTGGAAGATGCCCTGGGGCTCTTGGGGGTTCAGATAAGAATATGGGTTCTTACTTATTTTTTCAAATCATATCACCCTTTTTTCAATTCGGTGATATCGGAGACTGGGGATATCACGATTATTTCAAATGGAATTCCATGACTTTTTCATATGCATTCCTTAAGCTTGTTATGTGGAATATGACAACTACAAACACGGATTTCAAGCCAAGAAAAAGCCTCCGTATTGCGGCGGAGGCTCAATCTATGTTTACGGTTCTACAATCAGCCTTGCATCAGGCGCATATTGAACTGGAACTTGGTTTTTTTGCTCACGCTGAAACTCCAGTTCTCCACGATGGATCTGACGTCCTGCAGGAAGCTGGGACTGAAGGAGCCGTTGGGCGTGATATCGGCGACCACGCTGCCGTTTTCGCTGATGTACATCATAACGGAAATGGAGCCGGTTTGGGACTTTTGCGCCGCGGAACGCCTGTAGGCCTGCATGATCTGGTTGCGTTTGGGTTTTAATTGGTCGTAAACGTTGTCGGTATCGGCCGCTTTGCCGGTGGACGAACCCAGGATGCTGGATTCGGAAAGCGCGGCGACGGTGGGTCCGACAAAGGTCTGGATGATGCTCGAGGCTCTGGGGGTGCGAGGGATAGGTCTGTTCGATGGGGCCGGTTCTTCCAGGCGGGCTGTGTCACCGGTATAGGCAACCTTGGCAGCGGCGGCCTTGGTGCCTCCGCCTCCGCCCGGGGGAGGCCCGAAAACGAGATTTTTACCCAGGGCAACCAGATTCGAACGGCCAGGAGCGTTGGGATCATAGGCTTCCTGGTAACCGCCGCCGGCCGAATAGCTGGCACCGTTCCCGGAACCGTCAATTCCTCCG
>ENA-UOWO01003061-UOWO01003061.1-activated-sludge-metagenome-genome-assembly--contig:-NODE-3061-length-19876-cov-7.511074_pt1 | contig 19876 bp, 10 predicted proteins | sample MGYA00238148_ERZ761564 | MGnify/ENA primary metagenome ERZ761564 (study PRJEB28885, sample SAMN05720194) | activated sludge metagenome | isolation source: Anaerobic digester | place: USA... | reverse complement strand
GCCTTTGGCCACCGATCCTGGGCCGCATTTCACTCCGAATCGCTGGTGGTTGACACAGGCATTGGCGAAGCGCCGAAGGACTCACTACCTCAGGTGATCGGAAGGGCGGTTCAACTGCAGTATGAGCAGAACGCCGCGCGTGCGATGGCCGAAGCGCTTTTGAACTTTGCGCATGAGCGCCAACTGGGGGCTCTCGGTCGGAAGGCCTTGGAGGAATCGCTCCGGCCTCCACCTCGATACGTGGATGAAGACGGCGAGGACGATGAGCCCGAGGATTGGACGGAGGTGGCGGCGAAGAGCGTTCCGTCCTGGTTGCCGTCACGCGAACGCCTCTTGGGTTCTTCCCTCTTGGTGAGCAGCCTGGAGCAGGAAGCGGCGTCGAAGCCGGAGCGGCATCTTCTGTTGGCAGCCCTGTATCGCTGCGGCAAGCCGAACCCATATCTCTACGACGAGTCACTGAAGGGCAGAGTGCTGACTTCCGTCGAGCGTGGATGGGCGGATGAGTACTTGCGGCTGGAGCCCCGGTACCGGAAGTACGAAGAGCATCTCAAGCAGGCAGCTCTGGGCGGCGTACGCGCGGCGGCACTTGAGTACGGCAAGGTGTTCAACCGTCCGGAGTTCTTCGCGCTGGCGGAACGGCTCACGGGAGAAGTGGATGCATTGGAGATGGCGCGAATCGCGTCGACCTCTCAGTCCCGTGCCTCGTGGCTGCGCAAGGCGGCAGAGCAGGGATCCCGATCGGCGTTGGAGGCGCTTGCTGACTTGGGTGAGGCCTGGGCTGAAGAACGCATGGCACAACAGGGCGACACCGGCTGGATGCGAGGTGCGGCCGAGCGGGCGTTGGCGCATGGCGATGCCTTGCGGGCGTGGACCTGGCACTATCTGGCGCTCGAGCATGGCGTCGACCTCACCAAATCATCGATGGCCGCATATCACGATGGCGGTGAGAACGACGGGCAGTTCTACGACAGCGATTTCGGCGGTCCAGCCTATGTGTCCGGCGAGGTGGGTCTCGAGTTGCCTGAGTTGAATCTCTCCGGTCATCGAGAGGCGAGGGCGAAGGCACTGGAGATTCTCGAAAGAGCGTCCTAGTCGATGCCCCCGCCCAGGCGTTGCTGCCTTCGCGGGGGCTTACGTCAAGACAGATCTTCGGTGTCCAAGGCCGACCACAACGTAAGCGGTGTGCCTTGCGAGATGACTCTGGTCCGGGTCAGACATGCAAGCCTCATTCGTGCCGAGACGCCGGGCCACTGTTCCAAGCCGTGTCCATAGCGGAGAAGGCCGCGTGCACCCGGCCGAAGCTCACCAGACAGACGTCAAGCCCTTCGAACTCGACAAGTCTCAGTGCGCGATCGATGGCTTCGTCAATCCACCGGTCGTCATTCCCGAAGGCGCCACCGCCAAGGCGCGTCAGTAGCACTGTGCGTGAGCCTCCCTCATTCCGTTGCTTGCAGGCAGCCAGCAGGGTAGCTTCGTAGGCTGCCTCCAAGACAAGGCGCGCAAACGGTTCCCAAGCCGCAGTTGGGATGTGCGTGTATCTCACCGGCAACGCAGAACAAAACGCTTGAGAAACGGTTGGCCTTGTCGGCTGCTCGGAGTCCGTCACCTCGACTCGCCAATGCAGGCCAATCGCGAGTTGCGCACGCAGGTGATCGAGTGTGGGTTCAGTCGATCTCCGCAGGTATTCGCCTATGGATCTCAGCCCGTCGAGCGTACAGATCGCATAGCCATTTCGCATGGTCCACAGGGCGTGTACCGGGCGATTCAGTTGGTGGGACAACGCTTCGCCCATTGGGGCGAGCGCATCGATCTGCCGCACTGCAGTCTGGCCACGACCCTCACCCACAGGAGCAAAGTAGTTGCGGTAGATCGTGGCCGCACCGGCCGCGATTGCGCACGCCGGGCCTTGGGTTCGATCGTGGGCATAGCGTGCCACCCCATCCTCGGGCGAGACGTTAGGGGACACCATCTCCAGCAGGTTGAACTGCGATGCCACCTGAAAGAGTGCACCCGAGAACTCGGGATCGGAATGCAGTGCTCGAACATCCGCCGCGAGGCACCGGACTGTAGTTCGTCGAACGCTGCCTGAAGTGGCCCCGCGATGCACCCGAAGATCATTCAATGACGCGAGTTCGAGTTGCCCCACGCCGCATCGTCGCTGGCTGAACGGTGACACCAACAATCCGTTCTCGATTGATAGGCGGGCGCGGGTCTCATCGTAAGTGCCCTCGCGGAAGCCAGTGATCTTCTCAAACCAATCGAGACTGCTTGAGCTTTGTGTCATGTGAAGGCTCTCTGCCACTGAACCCGGCGAATGCTTGACTGCGGCATGGGCTGCGCACGGTTTCCCGATGTCCCGGCGTTAAGAAGCCATCCTGCTCGCTCTGTTTGCGCCAATGGCGATGGAGGACAACCGGACAAGCGCCCATAGGAAGAGTAGTGGCAGGAACACCGTTTGGAGCGCGAACAATGCCATCAGGCGTACAACGTGCTCAACGGTCCGATCAAGCCAAGACTTGACACTCTCGAAGCGCTCTTGCGTTCGGCGCAGCTTCGCTTCGATGTCGACCGAATCAGGTAACTTCTTGATCCGTTCCCAGAGGGTTTGAGCACCTGCCTGATCTGGCGCGAGACTGAGAGAGTCGGTTGCGGAGGTATTGCGCGCACCTTCTGCGAAGGCCTCTACCTTCTGCTGCGCTGCCGAATACTCGTCCGCCAGTACATAGCGGTATGTGGTCTCGGAAGCAATCGCCAACAGCGGCACAGCAAAGCGCAGGAAGACAAGTCCAACAACCAATGCGGAAAGAAGTCTTGGAGCTGTCCACTCTCGCCACCTTGCCGCCAGCCATAGGAAGACCACCAGCGTAAGCGCCACATTGACGGCTGTGGATCCGCCGATGTTGAGAAGCATGAGTTGGATGCCGAATGAGACACACACCGCGAGCATCACGCTTGCGAACTGTTCGACAAGGTCGTTGACCGGATCGAGGAACTGCGCTGGCGCCAACGTGACCCCTAGACCCCCCGGCTGGAGTGACACTGTCGATTCCTGCACCACGGACACGATTCCGTTGATCGTCCTGGCGACAGCGTAGGTCACCAGTGCGCGCTTGAGGCCCGCTTCGGTTTCGGCCCTGGCCCGTTCATCGAGTGGCTTGAGCCAAGCGACGGAAAGCACCAGCAGAAGGAGAGCGAGCGTAAGCCAGCGCAGGGTTGCCGAGCTAAAGGGTGACTTGTCCACCGCGTTGCTCTCCAGTAGGTGCTTGTTCTGGTTCATAGATTCCCAGGGGGCCGGTAGCTTCGCACTCACGAGGCATAGCAAGTGACTTTAGCGTCCTAAGAGAATGAAGAACCAGCGGTTTCGCGCGCCAGTCCGTCTTGGCGCGCGACCTGAATTAATCAGGGCCTTCGAAAATGGCGCGAAGGAGAGACGGACAAGACCGGACGGCTACGGCAGATCACCCGGACAGGCACGTCACCGAAAAGAACTCGACGATCGAGGCAACCATCGACGCACAACTCCTGCAAGTGTTCGCGAAATAGCTGCCTCCAGTGAGAGTCATCGCGCAACGGTTCGCCAGCATCTGCGATTCCGTCATCGCCTGTGAATCCCAGGTACAAGAGCACGATGGGCACACCGTCCGAGGCGAGCTTCCACGCAAATGCCAAGCGATTCGCGAGCTGGTAGTGAGTGTCTCGAGTGAGACGGGCCTCCGGCGCCACTGATCTCCAGCCTGTGTTGGCCTGGTCAATGGCGTGACCGATCTGCTCGTGGTTCTGTTGGCTACGTTTAGAGGCGCCTGGCGACGTTGGCTTGCCAGCGCGAGAGAGTTCCGGCACGTTGGCCTTGGCCTCGACAAGCACCAAACCTGGCCGGCCTTCGATCCTTGCTGTCACAGCGATATCCCAGTTCGGGGTGTTCGCTCCCTTGGGATGCCGCAACCACCAATCCGCGACGCGACCCCAGGCCGGGTGGCCGGGGAGAACGTCCGGGCCGAAGCTTTCCAAGCGTGCTTCCGCTGGTTTCCCGTAGCCGCAGGGCATGTACCTCGCGCCCACGACGTCAACTTCGGGAGTCGCCAGCAGTTCCGAGAACTCGCGCAGGAAGTCGGGGCGTGAGGTCCAGTCCAGCACATGCTTGTGACTGCCCCGCGCCGCTGCCGGCAATGAATCGGGCACTGGTTGATTCACAGGACTCTGCTCGAAGTTCATCGGCACTCAAGGCAGCACTCGCGCCATCGCTTTCCGAAGTCGATGCGTACGCGACGAGCTCCAGCCATCGAGTCCGTACTGACCGAGCAATCGCTCAAATAGTTCAGAGCACCGAACCTGAAGCGATGCGTCCACGGTTCGGAGCTGTTCGGCAAGGCTGGCCTCGACGAACGCACTCTTCAATCCGTCCTCGCGGGCATTGACCCAGTTCGCCAGGAGCAGCATGGCAACTCCTTCGCTGACGCCCAAGCCTCTGACTTGCAACATAGCGTCGTGCAGGTCAGGGTGGATATCAAGGTACGCACAATGGGATGGCAAACCCTGTACCTGCCCACCGTTAGCCATGTGTTCAACGACTGCCAACGCGAAAGTTCGCAGCGAAGCCGGTCGCTGATGGTCAGCCTGCTTGCGAAGGAAGGCCGGAATGTGATGGTCATCACTGTCGATGACGCTCAGCTTCACATCTGCGCTGCCAAATGCGGCCGTGCTGCGCCAGAGCATCGGAGAGCTCAGTCCGGAGACGTCCTGGCACATCAGAGATGGAGCTGACAGGCGCGTCGAGGTTGCTCCCCATCCAGCGGCAAGCATCGAGTGGATCCGACGAAGTTCGGCTTCGTCGGTAGCCCGATCGTTGTCGGCGCGCTGGTGAACCAGTATGCAGTTGGTCTGCTTGCTCATGATCTGGTACTCGATGGCGAGCGACAGCGACGGCTCTCCTTCGGTACCGGCGATGCGACGTGCCGCGGCGATCCTCGCCAGGCTATCGCCAGGGCAGGGCGCCTGCGCTTCCCCTCGCGCCAGTTCAACGTTCTCGCCGACTTTGGGCTTCGACATCAACCGCGCCTGCGAAACAGTAGGCGCAGCCGCCATCCCTGCGATGGCAATGACCGTGTCTCCACCAAACACCGATGTCGGTGGCTGAACCTCCCAAAGAGTGGTTTGGCCCCAGTCAACGAAAACGCCTTGCCATGGCACCTGTCGGATGCGGCCGATCATCCGTCTTGCAGCGGCTTCCAGCGACTCGCCCGGCGCAGCGAACTCGCAAGCACCTCCCGTTGATTCGGCCAGCGAGCGCAGGACGGCCTCGGCCGGCGAGGAGCCCACGCCGATCGCAAACACCCGGTGTCCGCTTGCCTTCGCTGCAGCTGCTGTCTCGCGGGCCTGCCAGATCTCTCCATCGGTGATGAGAAGGACGTCGCTGTCGATGCCTTCGTTGCCAGAGCCCAGTTCGAAGACGGAGCTCAATGCTGCCTCCATTTCAGTCCCGCCGAGGTCGGCCTGGATCGCGTCGACAAGCGAGGAAAGGTGAGCCAATGCCGAAGCCGAGTAAGACGTGGATGCGAGGATGTGCTCGACAGTGCTTCCGAAGCGGCTCAGGCTGACTCTGTCGCTATCGGTCAGGTGAGCCAAGACGCTTCGCAGTGCCAACTTGGCCGAAGCGATGCTGTCACCACCCATCGAACCCGAGCAGTCGACCAGGAGCTTCAGCGAGATCAGCTTGCGAGATGCAGTTGCAGGCGGCTGAAACGCAGCCATCAGTACGACGGGCGCTGCGGACGAGCGAGTGTCGCGCGCCTGAACAACTAGAGAAGGGCGTGTTTCGCGCGGCGTCACGATGATGGCGACGTCGCGATCCAGGCTTGCACCAGGAAGCAGATCCAGCCGGACGCCGTCTTCCACTTCGGTCCGCGTGAACTTGTGCGTCGGGCACTGGATGTCTTCGCCAGACAGCGAACCGCTGACCAAGACGGACAGGGAGAGGGGGTACTCGGCATCCAGCGAGGCTGTCGGCACCTGCTGCGGCAGAAGGCCAGCAGATTCCGCGTTGCCGTAGCGAGGGGCAACGGTTGTCGGAATGGCTAACCGCAGGCGCCCCTGCTCGAAAGAAAGAAGTTGAGCAAACCGCACATCGAGGACGATTTCTTCCCCCGGCTTGAGATTGCCCAGGTTGGCTGTGTACAAACCTCCATCAAGCGCCTCCAGCATCACAGGCGCATCTCCTTTCAGCAAAGCTTCCTCGTACTGACGCTCCGCCTCGCGCTTGGCCGTGATCACGCCTTCCGTGCGTTCCCCATTGAGCTCGGATGCGAAGGCGAGCAGAACTGCCTCGCACGGGAGTGGGAATGTGTAGACCACTTCGAGGTTTCGATCGCTTGCGTTGCGATAAGTCTGTCGCAGGGCCAGATTGAAGAGCACGCCGTCCAGGCGGCCGGAGGCTGTCACGCCAGTCAGTACCGGGGCGGGTGCTCCGGGATCACTGACCGATAGAGCGAAGGCTCGGGACTCGATTTCCATCATTTCTCTCCCTGTTCGTGCTTGACCGATATCAGGCGTCTGCGCATGACGCTCAGGATTGCGTGCCGGACCGCACCTGCCGATAGAGCCCGGTGACGCTGCGCACCAGGGCGCGCACTTGCTCGGGCGAAAGTCCGGCCCGGCCGGGCTCCAGATGCACCTCCAGCCCGTCGGCCACGGTGATGCGGCTCCAAACCTCCACTGAGCCAGGTGCGGCCGCGCGACGAGGCGGATCCTCCGGTGCACCGTCGAGCAGCTCTCGCACTCGATCGAGGCTCAAGCCCGCTTCTGTCCAGCGGCGCACCAGCAGCAGCTGTTCGAGATGGCGGCGCAGGTAGTGCGCCCCGCGCTTCTCGCCCTGTGGTCGCTCCAGCAAGCCCTGAGCGATGTAGTAGCGCACCGTCCGCGGAGTCACGCCGGTCAATGTCGACAACTCGCCGATCGAGTAGCGCTCCTTGGTCTGAAGTGCCGCCGGCAGATCGGTCTGAGAGGTCATGGCTCACTATGGAACACTTATATCGTACAGTCAAGTGTCTTAAATAACCGCCCCGCGCCATGCTTGAAGTCAAGTGATCTGAATGAGGCATGGCATCAGCATCTGGCACATGAAGCTCAAAGAACGAGCTACCAACGTTCAAGGGGAAACCCGAGTCCTGGCCAATAGTTCATCTTCTGACCTTGCAGCTGAGGAATATGTGGCGATGAGCTTGGTGGAGGGCCCCTCGGTTGCGGGTCATTTGTCTGAATCGCGTTCATCTGCCGTTAGAGCCGGAGCGGCGCAACCAATGAGCGGCTCTGTGCTACACGATGACGAAGACCGCCCGCGTCGACTAGGTCGAGATGCTCATACGCAACCGATGCCCCGCGGAGCATGCTGAGTTACGTGCTTCACGACGTGGTCTTGAGGGTCGGCGACCTTGGCTTCGACACGCCTGGAAGTTCGCTGTGGCCGCCAGGGACTTTGAGCGATCCAGGACCAAGTCGTCAGCCAGAAACTTAGCCGCTCAGGGACTACGAGCGTCTCGCCCGACCTGCTTGGCGCACTTCGGCATGCGGCATGTGTCACCCTGGCACAGCTCGGGCCCCATCACGTCATTGGTGGCGTAGCCGTCGTCTCCGTTGTCGCCGAACTGACTGCATGTCGGCGTCTTCAATAGTTGTTTCGCATGAGTGCAGTTCCGCCACGGCGAGGTGGGATCGCCAGTGCGCACAAGACGGACCGAAGTAGCTCAGGATTTGAGCTGCTAGCGTGTCACTCTCCTGCCAAGGAGAATGCATCGCATGGGAGATGAAAAACAAGCAGGCCTGCTCGTCCTGCACGGCAATCGCCTGGAACTCTTGGCCGAAGCCGTGTTTACCTGGCTGGCGTCGAATCCGCTCGCACCGCTCGAGCAGGAAACCATCTTGGTCCAGAGCAACGGTATGGGCGAGTGGTTCAAGATGGAACTGGCTAGCGCCCACGGCGTCTGCGCGTCAACTACCGTCGAGTTGCCGGCCCGCTTCATCTGGCGTGCCTACCGCGCCGTGCTCGGCCGCAATGCGGTGCCAGGGGCTGCACCACTCGACAAGCTGCCGCTGACGTGGCGGCTGATGCAGCTGCTGCCGAGGCTTGCAGACCAGCCAGGCTTCGAGCCTGTTCGCGGGTTTCTGGCAGACGGCGACGCGTCGCGACGGCTGCAACTGGCACAGCGGCTCGCTGACATGTTCGACCAGTACCAGGTCTATCGCGGCGACTGGCTCGAGGACTGGGGTCAAGGCCGTGACCTCATTCGCAAGGGTGGTCAAGGCGGGGCCCGTGCGGCCGATGCCGTACCGCTGGACCAGCTCTGGCAGCCCGCCCTGTGGCGCGAGCTGCAGGCCGCGTTGACGCCGGCCGAGCGTGATCTGTCGCGTGCCGGGACGCACCGGCGCTTCCTCGACGCGCTGGAGCGACCGCAGGTCTCCGGCGCCAAAGCCTTCCCGGAACTGCCGCGCCGCCTCGTCCTGTTCGGCACCACCCACATCCCCCACCAGACCCTGGAGGCTATCGCCGCGCTGGCCGCGCATTGCCAGGTGCTGATGGCGGTGCCGAACCCCTGCCGCTACCACTGGGCCGACATCATCGAGGGCCGCGAGCTGCTGCGCTTCGAGCGCCGCCGCCTGCCGCTGCGCCGCGACCAAGACCTGTCTGCCGTGCCCCTTGAGCAGATGCACGCCCACGGCCACCCACTGCTGGCCGCGTGGGGGCGCCAGAGCCGCGACTTCGTGCGCCAGCTCGACGCCTTCGACGACGTCCAAGCCGCCCGCCAACGGTTCCAGCTACCCCGCGTGGACCTGTTTGACGAGGCGCCCGGCACCACACTGCTGCAGCAGGTGCAGGCCGCCGTGCGCGACCTTCTGCCGCTGGGCGAGCATACGGGTCAGGGTGCGCGGCTGGACGACCGCTCCATCGTCTTCCACGTCGCTCACAGCGCGCAACGCGAGGTGGAGATCCTGCACGACCAGTTGCTGGATCTGCTCGCCAACCCGCCGGGCGGGCAGGCCTTGAGCCCGCGCGACATCGTCGTCATGGTGCCGGACATCGACACCTTCGCACCTGCCATCCGCTCGGTGTTCGGCCAGTATCCGCGCTGGGATGCGCGGCACATCCCGTGGGGCATCGCCGACCAGAAGGACCGCGGCCACCAGCCCCTGATGGTGGCGCTCGAATGGCTGCTGCGGATGCCACAGGAGCGCCTGGGCGCCAGCCAGATCCGCGACCTGCTCGACGTTCCCGCCGTCGCCAGCCGTTTCGGGGTCCAGCCCGAGGATCTCCCCACTCTGGCGCAGTGGATCGAGGGTGCCGGCGTGCGCTGGGGCCTGGACGCGGCCCACCGCGACAGTCTGGGGTTGGGCGCTGGCGGTGAACAGAACACCTGGGCCTTCGGCCTGCGGCGCATGCTGTTGGGGTACGCGACGGGGGAACTTGCCGGGGCGCCGGGCTTCGCCGGTATCGAGCCCTATGCCGAAGTGGCCGGCCTGAGCGCGGGCCTGGCTGGCGCACTGGCCGATCTGCTGCACCAGCTGGCCGATTGGTGGGCTGATGCATCCATGCCGCGCACGCCGCAGGGATGGGCAGACCGCCTGCGCAGCCTGCTGGCTGACGTCTTCGCTGCCACCGACGACGCCGAGCGCGCAATTCTGGCCGCGCTGAGCGATGCGCTGGCGCAGTGGTTGCAGGCGTGCGAGGCCGCCACCTTCGACGAGCCGATGCCGTTGGCCGTCGCTCGTGAAGCCTGGCTGGATACCGTCGACGAGCCCGGTGTGTCGCGACGCTTCAAGGCCGGCGGGGTCACCTTCTGCACGCTGCTGCCGTTGCGCGCCATTCCTTTCCAGGTGGCGTGCCTGCTGGGCATGAACGACGGTGACTACCCGCGGCGAGGCAGCCGTAGCGACTTCGACCTCATGGCCTTGCCCGGCCAGGCCCAGCCCGGCGACCGCTCGCGGCGCGACGACGACCGGCAACTGATGTTGGATGCTCTGCTGTCGGCACGGCGCGTGCTCTCCGTCAGCTGGGCAGGCCGCAGCCCGCGCGACAACCAGGAGCAGCCGCCATCGACCCTGGTGGCACAGCTGCGCGACTACCTGGCCAGCGGCTGGGGCGCCGAGGTGCTGGCGCAGCGCACGACGGAACACCCTTTGCAGCCGTTCAGCCGCCGGTACTTCGAACCATCGGCGGCCGGCGATCCAGGCCGCCTGTTCACCTATGCCGGGGAGTGGCGGACGGCGCATGACGATCGCACGCCGAGCGCGGTGCCGGTTGGATCGGCAGCGTCGGCTGAGGGCGCCGCCCTCGGCGAGCGCGCCCTGCGGCCGTTGACGGTCCAGGGCCTGGCCGCCTTCCTGCGCAACCCGGTGAAGGAGTTCTTCCGCCACCGCCTGCAGGTGTCGTTCAGCGAGATCGACGTTGTCGACGAGGACGATGAGTCCTTTGGGGGTGACAAGCTGGAACGTTGGGCGCTTCTGGACGACGTGCTGCGCGCCTGCCGGGGCTGGACTGAGGCTCCAGCTGAAGCGCCACCGCCGTTGCCGGATTTCCTGGCGCAGCAGGTGGCACGCTTGCAACGCGCCGGGCGCCTGCCGATGGCCGGGCCCGGCCGTCGCACTCAGGATGGGCTGCTGCAGACACTGCTGCCGGTGGCCGCCGCCTGGCAGCAGGTCCTGGCCGAACATCCATTCGTGCGCGAGAAACAGCCGATGCGGCTGGTGCATCCGCAGGACGATCGCCTCGTCTTGGACGACTGGCTGGTCGGCCTGCACGCCGCGGATGCGCACGAGCCGCCAGTCTGGATCGAATTGCAAGCCAGCAAAGTCGCGGACGCGGGCACCAAGAAGTCCGGTCCGATCCCGCGTGCGGACAAGTTCCTCACAGCTTGGGTGCGCTGCCTGGCCTCGGCCGCGTGTGGCTGTCCGGTGGATGGCATCGTCATCGGCGAAGGTGCGATGGTGCGCGTGAGCCCGCCTGCGCAGGCCGAGGCGATGGCGACCTTGACCGCACTGATGCAGACCTGCCGCGATGGCCTGGGCGGTGACAGTCCGATGCCGACGGCGCTGAGGACTGGTGTGGCCTGGCTGTCTAAGCCCGAGAGCGCTCGTGCAGCCTACGAAGGCCAGTTCCGCAGCCCGGTGCCCGGCGAAGGCCAGGAGGCCTGCCTCGCGCGGATCTTCCCGGACTTCGCCAGCCTCGCGGGGCATCTTGACTTCGACGCCGCGACACAGCGTCTGTACGAGCCGTATCGGCAATGGCTGGCGGATCACGTCACCGTGACGATGTTGAACAACGAAACGGCGGAACAGGGAGCCGGCGATGAGTGAGCCCTTGGATCCGCTAAACCTTCCGCTGCGAGGCAGCCGGCTCATCGAGGCCAGCGCGGGGACGGGCAAGACCTGGACCATCGCGGCACTGTATGTGCGCTTCGTGCTCGGGCACCGCTGCGAGGCCCGCTTGCCGGCAGAGATCCTGGTGATGACGTTCACGAGGGCGGCCACGCGTGAGCTCTCCGACCGCATTCGGCGCCGCCTGGTAGAGGCCGCGGCCTGCTTCCGAGGCCAGCCGGTGCCGGCGGACGACGCGTTCTTGCGCAGCCTGTTGCAGGACTTCCCGGCCGGGCCGGCCCGCGAACAGGCGGCCTGGCAACTCAGCGTTGCGGCCGAGGCCATGGACGACGCGGCGGTGCACACCATCGATGCGTGGTGCCAGCGCATGCTGCGCGAGCACGCCTTCGACAGCGGCTGCCTATTCGATGAGGAGCTGCAGGCGCAGGAATCCGCGATGCGTGCCGAGGCCGTGCGCGACTACTGGCGGCAGCAGGTCTACCCGCTGGATGACGCGGCGCTGGCTGGCGTGCTGGCGCAATGGGAAGGCGTCGATGCCCTGGCCAAGGACCTGAAGGACCTGCACGACAAGCCCCTGCCCGTCGATGCCGGGCAGGGGACGCTGCTGGACGCGGCCACGCGCGCCATACAGCGGCGGGCTGAACAGCTGGCCGAGTTGAAGCACGGATGGGCAGAGCGGGCCGACGAGATGCTGGGCTGGCTGCGTGCTCAATGGCAGCGCAAGGACTGCCCGATCGACAAGAAGAAGCTGGGCGAAGCCAACGGTACCAAGTGGCTTCAGGCGCTCAAAGGTTGGGCCTCGGACGCTGCGGCGGATGTTCCGAAGCTGGGCGTGGGCGCCGAGCGGCTCACGCGCCAGGGCGTGCTGGGTTCGATCAAGCCTGGCATGTCCGCCGAGGTACCTGACGTTTTTGGCGGTATCGAGGCACTGATGGATGCGCTGATCGCACTGCCCGAAGTCGCTCCCGCGCTGCGCCTGCACGCCGCGGCGCACGTGCAGGGTCGCATGCAGCAGCTCAAGGAGCGTGCGGGCACCTTCGGCTTCGCGGACATGCTGAACCGCCTGGATGTCGCCCTGGACGAAAGCTTGTCTGGCGCCAGCGCGCTGCGCCTGCGGCAACGCATCCTGGCCCAGCACCCGGTGGCGCTGATCGATGAGTTCCAAGACACGTCACCGGTGCAGCTGCGCATCTTCGATCGTCTGTACCGCATCGCCGACGACGATGCGTCGCGGGCGCTCTTGTTGATCGGTGATCCCAAGCAGGCGATCTACGGGTTCCGCGGCGCCGACATCTACAGCTATCTGGGGGCGCGCCAGGCGACGGCCGGTCGGCATCACGCGCTGGGCACCAACCACCGGTCGACGCAGGCGCTGGTAGGCGCCGTGAACGGCCTGTTCGGCGCGGCCGAAGCACGAGCAGGCGAGGGGGCCTTCATGTTTGGCGCCGCCGCCACGGCCTCGGCACTGCCCTTCGCCCCCGTGCAGGCCCGGGGCCGCGCGGAGCGCCTGGTGGCGAGCGGGCAGGAGATGGCAGCCCTGACCCTGACCTTCGACGAACCGCTGCGCAATAAGGAGGACAGCCGCAGCCTGTTTGCTGCCCTGTGCGCCGAGCGCATCGTCACCCTGCTCAACGACCCGCAGGTCGGCTTCGCGGAAGAGGGGGAGCCCTTCAAACGTCTGCGGCCGGCCGACATTGCCGTGCTGGTGCGCAGCCGCACCGAGGCCGACGTGGTGCGGCGCGAGATGCGAAGACGCGGCCTGGCCTCGGTCTACCTCTCCGACAAGGACACGGTCTGGCAGACGCCCGAAGCGGCCGACCTGCTGCGGCTGCTGCAGGCCGTGGCCTCACCGCGCGACGTGCGGCTGGCCCGCGCGGCATTGGCCACGACACTGCTGGGCCACACGATGGCCGAGCTGGTGGCACTGGCGAGCGACGACGTGCTCTTCGACCGGCAGTGCGAGCGACTGCAACAGCTGCACCACACCTGGAAGGCTCAAGGGGTGCTGGCGATGGTGCGAAGGGCGCTGCATGCCTTCGAGTTGCCAGCGCGTTGGCTGGCGCCGAACGATCCCAATCAGCAAGGCGAGCGCCGCCTGACGAACGTCCTGCAGCTGGCCGAACTGCTGCAGGCCGCCTCGGCGCAAGCCGAGGGCGAGCAGGCGCTCATCCGCTGGCTGGCGCAGCAAATCGCCGACGCTGCCGAGGGCCTGAATGGCAGCGACGACGCTGTGCTGCGCCTGGAAAGCGACGCCGACCTGGTGAAGGTAGTCACCGTGCACAAGTCCAAGGGCCTGGAGTATCCGCTGGTGTTCCTGCCCTTCGCAGCGCACTTCCGCGAGCTGATCACGGCTGGCGAGAGCGCAAAGGACGCCGTGTTGCTGCTGCCTGGCGCGGGTGGCGCGGACGGCGGGCCCGGCGGTCTGGGCGGCCGGGTCCTTGTGGTGTCGCCGACCCAAGCCCAGCTGACCGTGGCCGAGACCGAGCGGCAGCGCGAAGAGCTGCGGTTGCTCTACGTCGCGCTGACCCGCGCACGGCATGCACTGTGGGTCGGACTGTCCGGGCTGCAGGTGGGTACCGGCAAATCCTATGTCTGGCACCGCAGTGCCATTGGCTATCTGCTCTCGGGCGCTACCGAGCAGCCGCCGGAGCAGCGCATCCAGGACGTGCTGGCCTTCGCCACCTCGAGCCAGGGCGTCGTTGTCGAGCAGGTGCCGGCGGCCGAGGGGCTGCCGCTGCCGTCTGTCACGGCACTGCAGCGGCGCCAAACACTGCCGGACTTGGCGCAGCCTCCGGTCTATAACGCGCAGTTCGACCGCGAGTGGGCCATCAGCAGCTACTCGGCGCTCGTGCGCGACGCGGCATGGGGGCCGTCCGGGTCGGGATCGGTGCCGGCGCGAGTCGTCCGTGACGATGAACCCGGCGAAGCTGTAGCCGCTGCTGTGCCCGGCAATCCGGGCGGCCAGGCCTGGCATCGCTTCCCCCGCGGTGCACTGGCCGGAAACTTCTTGCACGACCAGCTGGAGTGGCTGGCAGCGGAGCGCTTCGCGCTGGACGGGGAGGACGACCTGCAGCGCGCGTTGGTCAGGCGCTGCGAGCGGCAGGGATGGGGCCACCGTGCCGACGATGTAGTGGCCTGGATGCGTCAGGTCTGCACCACCCCGCTGCCTGCGCTGGGCGTGCCGCTGGCGGCGCTGAGCACGCTCGCACCCGAGATGGAGTTCTGGTTTCCGAGCGACGGACTGCAGGCCGGCCTGATCGACAGCCTGTGCCGACAGCACGTTCAGACCGGCCGGGCCCGGCCCACGCTGCCCGAGCGTGAGCTCAAGGGCATGTTGATGGGCTTCGCCGACCTGGTGTTCGAATACGAAGGCCGCTACTGGGTGCTGGACTACAAGTCGAACACCTTGGGTTCGCGCGATGCCGACTACACGCACGAAGCGATGGAGTCCGCCATGCTTGAGCACCGCTACGACGTGCAAGCAGCCATCTACCTATTGGCCCTGCACAGGCTGCTGCGTACGCGTTTGGGTACGGCCTATGCGCCTGAGAATCACCTGGGCGGTGCGATCTACCTCTTCCTGCGCGGCATGCACAGCCCTACCGCCGGCTGCTGCCACGTGGCGCCGCCGCTGGCCCTGCTGAACGAACTGGATGGGATGCTGGCGTCGGGCGCGCGCGCGACGACGGGGGAGGCCGCATGACGCCCACCGAGATGCTGCATCGGCTCGACGACTGGCGCGATAGCGGCTGGCTACGCAGGCTGGACGTGGCGTTCGCGCGCTTCATCCACGAACTGGATGCAGACGCGCCGGCGAGCCTACTGCTGGCCGCGGCGCTGGCCGCGCACCTGGAAGGGCGTGGACACAGCGCCTTGCCGTTGGCCGAGCTGGCAGCCAGCTCCGACGCACTGCTTTGCTGGCCGCTGGAGGGCGGCGCGGCATTGCGCCAGGCCTGGGCTGAGCACATGGCCCACAGCGAGGCGGGAGCGCCGCCGGCGGCGTGGCAGTCGAGGTCCGTGCTGGAGATCGATCCTGAGGATGACACGGGCGCATCGCCCCTGGTGTTGTGCCGGGGCCTGCTCTACCTGCGGCGCTACTGGCGCTACGAGTCCCGTGTGGCGGTGCAGATCAACGCGCGAGCTGGCCAGGGGACGGAACCCGGCGAGACGGCTGCGACTGCGATCGATAGGGCCAAGGCTCGCCACCTCCTGGACGACCTGTTCGCAGCTGCCGGTCCTGAGGTCGATTGGCAGAAGATCGCATGCGCGTTGGCGTTGCGCAGCCACTTCACGATCATCACGGGCGGCCCCGGCACGGGGAAGACCTACACGGCGGCACGCCTGCTAGTGCTGCTGCAGGGCCTGCATGCCGGAGCTCAGCCCTTGCGTTTGGCGATGGCGGCTCCCACGGGCAAGGCGGCAGCGCGCCTTCGCCAGTCGATTCAGAAGGCGCTGCACGGCCTGCGTGAAAGCATCGGCGAGTCGGTCGGGATCGGTGAGTGGGCCGACCAGCTCGTGCCCGCGCGAACCCTGCACGCGCTGCTCGGAACCCTGCCGGGCACGCGCCGGTTTCGGCACGATGCGACGAACCCGCTGGACGTCGACCTGCTGATCGTCGACGAGGCCTCGATGGTGCACCTGGAAATGATGGCGCAGCTGCTCGAGGCCCTGCCGGCGGGAGCCAGACTGGTCCTGCTGGGCGACAAGGACCAGCTGGCCTCGGTCGAGGCAGGAGCGGTGCTCGGCGACTTGTGCCAGGGCACTGCCGCTGACGACGACGCGCACGGATACGGCACCGAGACCGCAGCCTGGATCCGCGATGTCGCGGGACAGGCCCTGCCGCCGCCGACGCGCAGCCAAGGTGCAGGGCTGACCCAGCAGACGGTGGTGCTGCGCAAGAGCCGACGATTCGACGGGCCGATCGGGCAGCTGGCACTGGCCATTAACGCCGGCAATGCTGCGTCAGCCGTCGAGATGCTGGAGGCGCGCGCGGATGGGCCGATCGCGATGCGACTTGTCGCCAGTGCTGGTGCCGTGCTGCCGGTAGCTATCGACGGTCGCGATGGGGCGCCTGGCGGCTATCGCGCCTATCTCGAACATGTCTCCCAAGGGCCCGCATCCGGAGAGGCATTCGACGACTGGGCCAAGGCCGTACTGAGCACTTTCGACAGCTTCCGCGTGCTCACGGCTGTTCGTGAGGGCCCGTGGGGTGTGGCGGGCCTGAATTCAGCCATCGAACGTGCACTGTCCGAGGCCGGGCTGCTGCAGCGGCGTGGTGAGTGGTACGAAGGCCGCCCGGTCATCGTGACGCGGAACGACGCGTCGCTGGGTGTCTTCAATGGCGATGTCGGCGTCGTGCTGCGGGGCCCGACGGGCGACTCGGCGTTGCGTTGCTTCTTCCTCGATGGCGACGAATTGCGCTCAGTGGCGGTGGGCCGCCTGGCCGATGTCGAGACAGCGTTCGCGATGACGGTGCACAAGAGCCAGGGCTCCGAGTTCGCACATGTGCTGCTGGTGCTGCCCGATGAGGATGCGCGAGTACTGACGCGGGAGCTGGTCTATACAGGTATCACCCGGGCGAGCGCTGCGTTCACTCTGATGGGAAAGAGTACCGAACAGTTGACTCTTGCCACTCATCGATTGACTCGCCGGGTCAGCGGTCTGCGACAGTTGCTGGCCAAGGACAAAGAGTGACCTGAAGGATCCCCAACGCCGCGCCTCTCGTCTTTCCCATTGAGACCCACTTCACCCAATCGACATGACCGTCCACTCTTGCGGTAAACCAATAGCGCACATCAACGGTAGAACCTACAAGGACGCGCTGCATGAGCTGGGAGGCGACGAAAGAACAATCCGCCGTGATCAGCTGACCGATTGGGTTGCAGTCTGCCCACGCTGTGATCGACTCAAGCTGGGTGCAACGAGACCAGTTGGCTGGCCGTTTCGAGATGCCGATGGCGTGATGCGTACCGTGCACGACCATGACGGCTTGGAGCTGCGCGCATGCTGCGAGACCATGTCTTTCGGAGGTTTCCTGTTTAGTCGACGCGCGTTCGAGGCAGGCGTTCACCTCGCACGGACAGGCGATCCGACTACAGCAAACGTTGAAGCGCTAGGGCGTGACTTCTTGGCGCGGCCAACCACCGAGGCGGCGAGAGCGTTCTGTGAGGCTGTTTGCATCTGGGGCAGGGGGCAGCGCGTTCTGGGGAAGCTCAGCGCGTTCCATGGCGACGAGCTGGGCCCGTATGTGCACGATTGGCTGGTACGCGTGCCGGATCTTGATCCACTGGATGCGGTGGCGGCCGGGATCGAGATCAAGGGTCTCGCCGTGTCGTTCGCGAGCAAGCACCTTCGGCTGCTTCAGCCCGAACGCTTTCCGGTCTTGGACGAGGTTCTTGAGGCTGGGCTTGGGATCGCTCGCAATCCCGCAGGCTACAGGCTCTTCACGCACATGCTGTCCGACTTCCTGGCTGAACATCAGCTTCAGGAGACGATTGCAGTGGCGGAGGGGGCAATCTTCATGCTCGTACGCCAGGGAGTGAGAGCTGTCGATGACAACTGAGTGCTTCGCAGGCCCACGGAGCGGTCTTCCGTATCCTGGTCAGCACCTCGAGGTCGACCAGTTAAGGAAATCTCATCTCGGCGTGCGTGGTCGGTTTGCTCGCTCACGGTAGGCTCATCTCAACCGCCAAGCCGTTGTGATCCGAAAGCCGGCTCTTGCCTTGCCCGCCTGACCAAGCGTCAACGACAGCAGTAGCGCCCGGCACGTCCGAGAAGCAGATGTGATCGACGCTGGCGCGACCGATGTCCGGCCTTGTCGCTCGCAAGTCCTCTGTGGTCAGGCATCGCAAGCCTGCGGCTCGCAGCCCCTTCAACAGTGCTTCGCGCGCGTCGCGCACGCCGTACCAGCGCGTGCCGTCCAGGTTCATATTGAAGTCTCCCGCGATACACATGTCGTCGGCAGCAAACCGAGCGCGCAGCCTCATCCACTCCTGTGTCTGGGCGGCAACTGCCGCCCGATGCCTGGACCACACCGGCGCGGGAGCTGGTCCGGCAGGGGAAGCGGTGTCGTGGGCGTAGGTGATCACAGTTCCGTAGACCAGCAATCCGCGTGGATAGCCAGGAAGTTCAAGGCGAGCCGCAACAGTGAAACAAGGGTCGTCCGTCTGGACAACCGTCAGCGGATGGCGGGACCAAATGGCGACCAACCGCTCTCCTGGCGACTGCCACCGCGGACTGGTCGCACTGTCCACCTTGTAGTCGTATCCCGTTGGCCGCAGGTCGTCATGTGTCTCGGTCAGCACCCAGACATCGCAGTCACGCTCTGCCAGGCAAGCCAACTGGCCCGCCATACGTCCTCGGTGGTGTGCGCCTGAGCGCTCTAGGTTCCAGGTGCCGATCTTGACGCGACCACTCATTGCGAACGCTCGGCTTCAAGCGATCGGACCGGCACACCCATGTCGCGCCATCGGCCTGGGTGGCAGCTGAAAAGCAACACCTGGTGGCGCTGTGCCGCATCGAACAGCACGCGCTTCATCTGGGCCAGGCGCTGCTCGTCGCTGTGCACCAGTGCGTCGTCCAGGATGATTAGTGTGGGCCTGCCCGCCTCCTTCAGCAGGTCGGCATAGGCGAGCCGGCTGATCACGCCCATCTGTTCGCGGGCGCCGAAGCTCAAGGTCTCGAAGTCGGCGGCGTCCGGGCCGCGCGTGCCAGGGCGGGTGAGGGCGCCGGGGACGAGGTTGTCGTCCACCGCCAGCCGGCCTGACGGAAACAGCAGTTGCAGGTAGCGGTCCAGATGCTTCTGCAGCGGCGCTTGCAGCCGGCGGGTCAGTGCCTGGCGCCGTTGCTCCAGCTTCTGCAGCAGGTGGTCCAGCGCCTCGGCCCGGCGGCGCAGTTCGGCGGCACGACGCTGCGCCAGCTGGCTGGCGCTTAGTGCACGTTCAAGTTCCTCCTCCAGGCCCTGCGCACCCGCGGCGGCCAGCGCCGTTTCGACCTGGACGATCTGGCGGTCACGCGCACGGTGTTGGTTCTCGGCTTCCTCGGCGCTGCGCCTGAAGCGATCCGCGTCCTGCGTCAGGATGTCGGGCCGCGCGGCGGCGATGCGCGCCACGATGGCGTCCACCTCGTCCTTGACGATCGACTCGCGGGTGCCGGCCTCCAACAGCTCCAGCCGCTTGGCAGCCAACTCGGCTTGCAGCTTTGGGTCGTCGAGCACCACCTTCAGGGTATCGCGCTCTTGCTTGGCCGCATCGTGCTGGCTGGCTGCAGTGGCCAGGGCTTGCCGAGCGGCCTGCAACTGCTGACCGGCAACCTCTGCGGCCACCCGCGCCGTCTCGTGCTCGCGCTCTGCCGCGTCCAAGGGCAGGGCAGCTTCGGTGGGTTCCGGCGGCAGCTGGGCCAGTGCCGATGTGGCCTCAGACTCGCGGGCCTGTGCCGCGTCCAGATCGGCACGCAGCGCATCCAGTCCCTTGGGTGCGAGCAGCTTGCGCGACTTGTCGGCCGCGTTGGCGTCTGC
>ENA-UOWO01003057-UOWO01003057.1-activated-sludge-metagenome-genome-assembly--contig:-NODE-3057-length-19892-cov-8.582296_pt1 | contig 19892 bp, 12 predicted proteins | sample MGYA00238148_ERZ761564 | MGnify/ENA primary metagenome ERZ761564 (study PRJEB28885, sample SAMN05720194) | activated sludge metagenome | isolation source: Anaerobic digester | place: USA... | reverse complement strand
ATGCTTCATCATCACGGCCTCGAGGGCCTTGTTGTCGGCGTCGAACGCGGCGTAATTCTTCTTGCCGCAGGTGAGCTTCAGCACCATGTGGCCGAGCGAGGCGGCGAAGACGCCGGAAACCGCCGAGACACAGCCGCCGCCCGGGGCGAACGAATCCGATGCGACGTCCTCGCAGAAAGCGCGCAGGGATTTCGACAGCATGCGTTCCATGGAAAACTCCTTCGTGAGCGAGTGTTTGTAGCGTTATATATTATTCGAAATCGAATGAAACGCCGCGCGCCGCCGCTTCCTCGCGGGCCAGATCCGTCACGAGCGCGCCGCGCGGAACGCGGATCGGCTGGAGGGCGGCTTCGGCGAGGAGCACGTCATCGCGGGTGATCACGGCCCGGCCCGTCGCCGGCACCATGCGTTCGGCGGCGCGGCGCGTGCGGATCACGGCGGCGACGGCCGCGGAGAGGGTTTCCGGGGTGAACTCCCGGATGGTCCCGCCGAGAAGCTGGTCCCAATGGCGGCGGTATACCTTGATCAGATGCGGATTGAACGAGGCATCGGGAGCGGGAACGGCCCGCCCGTCGAGCAGAAGGGGAAGGCCATGCCCGGCCGCCTCGGCGAGGAGCCGCGAGGGGAACGAGTCGCGCAGCCCGAGCGCGACCTTGGCCAGCGTGTTCAGGCTCAGGGGGGAAACCACGACGAGATCGAACCGGCCGAGGCCACCGATCAGCTCGTCCGCCTCGTGCGCGCAGAACACGCGGGCCTGAGGGGCCAGGCGGCGGAGCAGGCCGGCTTCCTGGGCCGAATGCGAAAGGGCGACTTCCCAGGGGGCGAGACCCGGAACGGCCGGCAGTTCCTCCCATGGGTCGACCTGTCGCCCCGGCTCGGGGCGGCAGCAGACGAGAAGCGGTTTGAGCGGCGCGCGGCCGGATTCGTGCGGTTGCATCATGGTTCGACTTCGCGAGAATACCCTTTCCCCGGCGTTCCGTCAACCGGTTACACCGTTTATGGAGCATCATCGACGTTTTTCCCCTTCGGGCAAAGAAGATTCTCCCCATTCCGTCAGAAATATGCTATAGTTTGCGGCGGCTGGCCGCCGTTGTCGGCGCCTGCCGATCCGCACCGCCGCCGCGATGGGAGGTCCGAGATGCCGCGCACCACGTTCCAGGGCTCATGGGCGGCCCTGGTCACCCCGTTCCATGATGGACAGATCGATCTCGATGCCCTGTACCGTCTTCTCGATCTGCATCTTGCCGCCGGCACCGACGGCCTCGTGATCTCGGGCACGACCGGTGAGTCCGCGACTCTGACCGGCGACGAGAAGATCCGCCTGATGGAGACCGTCGCGGGCCGCGTGACCGGAAAGATCGGCCTCATGTTCGGAACCGGCGGCAACAGCACTGCCGCCGCCGTCGAGATGACCCGCCGCGCCGAAAGCCTCGGCGCCGACTCGGTTCTCGTCGTCACCCCCTACTACAACAAACCCACGCCTGCCGGCCAGATCGCGCATTACCAGGCCGTCGCCGCCGCCACGAAGCTGCCCGTCCTGCTGTACAACGTGCCCGGCCGCACCGGCACCAACATGACCGCCGCGACCGTTCTCGAGCTCGCGAAGGTCCCGAACATCCGCGGCATCAAGGAAGCGTCCGGCAATATAGAACAGGCTATGGATATTCTGCGCGCCGCTCCGGCCGGCTTCGAGCTGGTTTCCGGCGAGGACGCCCTGAACCTGCCGCTGATGGCCGTCGGGGCCCGCGGCACGATCTCGGTGACGGCCAACGTCGCTCCCCGCCTGATGAAGGAGTTCGTCGACGCGGCCCTCCGCAACACCTGGGATGAAGCCCGCCGCCGCCACTTCGAGCTGCTCGATCTGCACCGGGCGATGTTCTACGAGTCGAATCCGATCCCCTGCAAGACCGCCCTTGCCCTGATGGGCCTCATCCGCGACGAGTTCCGCCTGCCGCTGGTGCCCGCCACGGGCTCAACCCGCGACCGCCTCGCCGTCGTCCTCGAAAAGCTGGGGCTGCTCCCCTCCTGACCCGGATCGAACCGCAATGACCGTTTTCCAGTTCATCGTCTCCGTCCTGCGCGATCTCACGCTGATCGACCTCCTCGACGTGACGATCGTCGGCTGGGGTATCTACCGGGTGCTCCTGCTCATCGAGGGAACCCGGGCGTTCAACCTGCTCAAGGGGCTCGGGTTCATCATCCTGCTCCTGATGTTCACCAAGGATCTCGATTTCCACGCGCTGAACTGGGTCCTCTCGAATACCCTTCCCACCGGCTTCCTCGCCCTCGTGGTCATCTTCCAGCCCGAACTGCGGCGCGCCCTCGAGGACATCGGCCGCGGCGGCTTCCTGTCGGAGCAGAACGCGAATCCTGAGAACATCCCCGAGCTCGTCGAGGAGTTGGCGAAAACGATCGATGCCTGCGCGAAAAAGCGTATCGGCGCCCTCATCGTCATCGAGCAGGACATCGGCCTCAAGGACTTCATCGACAAGGGCGTCCCGCTCCACAGCGTCCTCACCTCGGAGCTCCTCAGCACGATCTTCCTGCCGTTCACCCCGCTGCACGACGGGGCCGTGATCGTGAAGGGCGGTGCCGTCGAGGCGGCGAGCTGCTTCCTGCCCATTTCCCAGAACCCCGATCTCGCCCGCGAAGTGGGAACCCGCCACCGGGCCGCCGTTGGCATCACCGAGATCACGGATGCCCTCGCGCTCATCGTCAGCGAGGAGACGGGGACGATCTCGTTCGCGAAAGGCGGCAAACTCGTGCGCGATCTGAACGGGGACAAGGTGCGCGACCTGGTGCGGGCCGCGCTGAAACGCGTCATCAAGGACCGGCGGCTGCTGTCGCCGCTGAAGTGATACCATGCGCATCAATCTCAAACTCATCACGGTTCTGCTCGCCATCGCCCTCTGGACCTACGTGAACATCATCATTTCGCCGGTCATCCGGCGGACGGTGAAGGCCCGGGTCGAGTATCGCAACATCCCGCAACTGATGCGCGTTCTGCCTGAGCGGGCCGAAGCCGAGATCGTTCTGACGGGAACCCGCCGCGACTTCATCATCGCCAACCGCGACCTCGTCCAGCTCAGCGTCGATCTCTACACGCTCCGACCCGGCACCGCGATGGTGCCGGTGAAGGTGACGACCCCGCCCGGCCTCACCGTCGTTTCGATCAAACCCGCCCAGATCGAGGTGACCGGCGAAACCCTGATCCGCCGCGAACTCGACGTTTCGGCTGAGGTCCGGGGCCAGGCCGACGAGGGATTCCTTGCCGATCTTCCCGTGCTGACCCCGCGCCGCGTCGTCATCGAAGGGCCGCGTGACCAGGTCGAGAAGATCGCCGCCGCCCAGGTGGCGGTCCAGTTGAACGAGGCCCGGAACTCGCTCACCGAAAGCTGCCGCGTCACGCTGGTCGCCACGTCCGGCGAAGCCGTCGACAACGTCCGGGTGATCCCCGAAAAGGTGAATGTCGACATCACCGTGAAAGCCGGGTACCCGGCACGGGTCATCCCGGTCAAACCCCATTTCATCAACAAACCCCCGGAAGGCCTGCGTCTCGAGGGATTCGACATCGACCCGCCCGACGTGGCCGTGAGCGGCCCCGGCCGGATTCTCGAGCAGACGACGGAAATCCTCACCCTGCCGATCGACCTGGCCCAACTGTCCGCCTCGGCCAGCCTCACGGCGCTCATCAAGCCGCCCGTCGAATCCCTGCGCGTGGCCGGCTCAGGCACCGTCAACGTGAAGGTGCGCCTCGCGCCGTCCCCGGTCACGCGGCAGATCGACGGGCTGCCGCTCACGCTCAAAAACTCGGCCAACCAGCACTGCCTGGTCACCCCTTCCAGTTACACCGTGATCCTGCGCGGTTTCGTCGAGCAGCTCGACAAGGTGTCGACGGCCGACATGAACATCGTGCTCGACATCCGGAAAATGGCACCGGGAAGCTACTCGGTGAACCTGCCCTGCCCGGTCGGAATCCCCGAAAAGATCGAGGTGATCCAGATCCAGCCCGCCTCGGTCCAGATCGAGGTCACGGAAATCGCCCCCGACGCCCAACGGCCGCCCGACGGACCGTGACGCGCCATGCCCGTTGACTTGGAAAATCCCCGCTGGTATGAATAGAGCCGCATGGATCCATACACACAGAAACTGATCGAGTCTTTCCCGCTCGCCAACAAGGAGCGCAAGGTCGAGCTGATCGAGGAGATCGGCCGCGGCCGCAGCGACGCTGCCCTCCAGTTCATGATCAACGCCCTCGGGGACGAACACTGGATCGTCCGGAAAACGGCCGCCGACCAGATCTACGCGTATCAGGACGCGGCTTTGCCGGCACTTTCCGCCGCGATCAACTCGTACAGCGAGGACATCCAGCACTGGGCCCTGCAGGTGCTGTGCCGCTTCGGCAGCAAGGGAACGCCTTCCATCCTGCGCGCCGTAAAGAGCACGAACCACGACGTGCGCTACTTCGCGGCCGCCGCCCTGGGCGATCTGCGCGAGCCGATGGGCGTTACGGCGCTGATCCGGCTGCTCGGCGACGAGAAATGGCCGGTGCGGAAAGCCGCAGCCGAGGCCCTGTCGAAGTTCGGCGAGGAGATCATCCCCTCCCTCGAGCAGGTGATGAACAAGACGGCCGACGAGGACGTGCGGTTCTGGGCGATCAAGACGCTCGGCCGGCTCGGGCCCAAGGCCCAGAAGATCCTGCTCGAATCGCTCCGCGCCGGCGACAAGCAGATGCGCTACGTCATCGCCTCGGCGCTCGGCGAGTCGGGGGACACGCGCGTCATCCGCGTGCTGATCGAGTCGCTGGCCGATCCCGACTGGACGATCCGCAAAAGCGCCACCCAGGCACTCGCCGATATCGGCGGGAACGCGGTCGATCCCATGATCGAAGCCCTCCAGGAGCCCAACGAGGAGATCCGCGACGGCTGCCTGATCGCCCTCGTGCGCATCGGAGACCGCGGTCTGACGCGGCTGTTCGCCTTCGTCGAGGGCGGCGACGACAATCAGCGGTATCTCGTGCGCAAGGGGCTCGTCAAGCTCGGTTCGCGGGTCGTCGAGCCGCTCATCCGCTTCTTCCGGAACGGGAAGCCTGAAGTGATGAGCTTCTGCGCGGCTGCTCTCGGCGAGATCGCCAGCCCCAAAGCCGTGCCCGTGCTCATCGAGGGCCTCTCGAGCAGCTCGTGGAACGTTCGGCGCAGTTGTGCCTACGCGCTCACCGAAGTCGGCGAGAAAGGCGTGGACCGCATTGCCGAGGCGCTCAACAGCCAGAACGACGACGTGCGGTACTGGGTCACGCGCATTCTCGAATCGATCGGCGAGGGGGGCATGCCCTATCTCGTCAAGGCGCTGAACGACAAGAGCAAGAATATCCGGTATTTCGCCGCCAAGGCGCTGGGCGGCTCCTCCAACCCCGATGTCATCCGCGACCTGATCAAATCGCTTGCCGACCCGTCCTGGAGCGTGCGGCGTGCGGCTTCGGAAAGCATCACCCGGCTCGAGAACTTCGGCGTCGACCAGCTGCTGCGCGCGATGTCCTTCGACAACGAGGATATCCGCTTCTGGATCGGCCAGATCCTTGAAAAGACCGGCCGCCAGCACCTCGACCAGATTCACGAGAACCTCCGGCTGGGGGATCGCGAGCTGCGGCTCTGCTGTTGCCAGGCCCTCGGCGTCATCGCGGATCCCTCCTCCGTCGACATTCTGATGGATGCCCTGCGTGATGAAAGCGATTGGGTGCGCATCTACGCCGCCATCGCCCTGGGCAAGATCGGTGACACGCGCGCCGTGGTGCCGCTGTTGCGGGGTCTGTCCGACCGCAACGCCGAAGTGCACCGGAACATCGGGCGTGCCTTCCGGAAGCTGGGCGCGAAAGTGTTCGAGACGATCGCGAAGTGCGTCGAGAGTGACGAGATGGTGTTGCGCCGCAACTCGGCCATCGCGATTCGCGAGCTCGCCGAGGAACGCGGGGTCGATCTGCTCGTCATGATGATGAGCGATGCCGAGGAGAAGGTGCGTCAGGCCGCCGCCGAGGCGCTTGGCCGCTTCCCGGGCCTCAAGGCGCGCACGATCCTGGGCGAGGCGCTTGCCGACAAGGCCTATGCCGTCCGGGTCGCGGCCCTGACCGCTCTCGCCGAGCATGCGGCTCCCGACTCGATCCGCCTCATCATGGACCACATCGCCCGCACGAAGGAAGAGCGCGAGCTGCGCACGGCCAAGCGTCAGCTTGTGGCTCTCGCGCAGCGCATTCCCGCGGCATTCATCCCGCTGTTTTCCGACGAGCACACGGCGGTGCGGACGATGGCGGCCGAAGGCCTGGTCGGGGTCGGCTTGCCGGCTCTGCCGGTGCTGAACGAGGCCGTCCAGGCCGAAGGCGCCTCCGAAACCGTGATTTTCTGGTGCAACAAGGTCATGAAGACGATCCGCAATCCCCAGGAGCCGATCGGCGATGTCTGATCCCGTCATGGATCGGGCGGACCGCCCGGATCGGCGGATCGGCTGGCTCCGTCTGGCCTCGGCCGCCTGGATCGGCGACACCGTCCGGGCCGGCCTCATCCGGGAACTGGGCTCGCCGGAAGCGGTGTTTCGTGCCGACCGGGCTGCGCTTTCCCGCGTCAAAGGCTGGTCCCGCGACCGTCTCGAGCGCTTTCTTGCTGAACGGGAGCGACTCCGCCCCATCTGCGATCCAGCCCTCCTCGACCGGACCCAGACGCGTCTCGTCACGTTCCATGATCCCGAGTATCCGTCCCTGCTGCGCGAGATTCCCGACTCGCCGCTCGCGCTGTTCGTGCGCGGCCGGCTCCCGGTCGATCCCCGGCCGCACATCGCGATCGTGGGCGCGCGCAACGGGACCCAGCTCGGCTTCGACATCGCCCGGGACTTCGGGCGCGAGCTGGCCGCCGCCGGCTTCGTCGTCGTGAGCGGTCTGGCCCTGGGCATCGACACGTTCGCCCATCTCGGAGCGCTGGAAGGGCGCGGCACCACCGTCGCCGTGCTCGGCTCGGGGCCCGACATCGCGTATCCGGCGGCCAACCGCAAGATCCGCGAACGCATGCTCGCCGAAGGCGGCGCCCTGGTCTCGGAATACCCCCCCGGAACGCCGGCCCGGCCCTGGCATTTCCCGGTCAGGAACCGCGTCATCGCCGGCATGTGCGTCGCGACCGTCGTCATCGAGGCCACGGCCCGCAGCGGCTCCCTCATCACGGCCCGGCTGGCCGCCGAGCAGGACCGCGAGGTGTTCGCCGTGCCCGGAAACATCCGTTCGACGCTTGCCGAGGGCACCCTGGCCCTGATCAAGGACGGCGCCCAGCTCGTCACCGCCGCCCAGGATCTGATCGCGTATTATGCGCGACTGCTTCCCGCCCAACCCGCGGAAAGCTCGGACCATGACGGTCACGGCGAGGCTCCCGACCTCACCGACGAGGAGGCCCGGCTGCTCGGAGTCCTCGCGGCCGATCCCGTCCCGCTCGACCGGCTGCTTGCGGATGGCCGGTGGACCCGCGACCGATTGTTTTCCCTTCTGCTGACCCTCGAAATGCGGGATTTTCTGGTGAAGCTGCCCGGGAACAGGTATCATGCGAAAATCAAACCCCCTCAGGGGAGGCACCAATAAGTGAACAAAACCAGAACGACGCTGGGCCAGCTGATGAAGCTGATGGACCTGGTCAGACGCCAGATGGAAAGCGATCGCACCGCGACGCCGGGCGATGCCGCGGGTGACACCGCGGAGCCGTTGATCGCGAAACTGATGAAACGCGGATTCCGACTCGAGGAGATCGAGACGGCGATGAAATGGCTCTCCCTGATGAGCCTGACGATCGGCAGCGGCGCGAGCCGCCCGCCCTCCGACACCCCGGCGGAACAGGCCCCGGCCGATCCGGCCGACGCGGCGCGCTCCGCCGGTGTCCGCCAGCTCCACACCTCCGAGGCGATCCGGCTCACCCCCGAAGCGCAGCGGCATCTGCTGAGCCTGCTGGAGCGCGGCGAGATTGCCCCGCTCCAGTTCGAGCGCACCATCGAGTATCTCTGGCGCCACGACCTGCGCGAGGTTTCCGCGATGCGTCTCGATCTGATCCTCTCCATGAACGACCCCCAGACGGCCCCGACCGGCACAGCCGGGAATCCGGCCGGCCCTTCTTCGTCGCTCAGCCCCCGCATCAATCCCCCCCTGTTCATAAATTGATTGTAATAGATATGGAAATATAATATACATGAGCGCCAAACATCTCGTCATCGTCGAGTCCCCGGGAAAAATCAAAACCCTGACCAAGTTCCTGGGCCGGGATTTCATCGTCGAGGCCAGCAAAGGCCACGTCATCGATCTGCCCGACTCCAAGCTCGGGGTCGAACCCGACCGCGGCTTCGTTCCGGTATTCCGCGTCGTGCCCGACCGGCGGGACGTGATCATCCGGCTGCGCGAGGCGGCGGAAAAGGTCGAAACCATCTATCTGGCTCCCGATCCCGACCGCGAAGGCGAAGCGATCAGCTGGCACCTGGCGGGGGCGCTCGGCATCGATCCCACCAGTGCCTGCCGGGTGACCTTCAACGCGATCACCCGCGACGAGGTGCTCAAATCCCTCGAGAATCCCCGTCCGATCGATCTCAATCTCGTGAATGCCCAGCAGTCCCGCCGCATCCTCGACCGCCTCGTCGGCTACAAACTCTCGCCGCTGCTGTGGAAAAAAGTGTGCCTGGGCCTGTCGGCCGGCCGCGTCCAGTCCGTCGCGGTGCTGCTGATCTGCGACCGCGAAAAGGAGATCCTTGCGTTCCAGCCCGAGGAATACTGGACGATCGAGGCGAAGGTCCGCACCCACGACCGGCACGCGTTCACCGTCAAACTGGCCAAAACCGACGGGAAGAAAGCCGCCATCGGGGATGGGAAAACCGCCCACGCCGTCGTGGCCGAGATCGAGAAGGCGGGCCTTCGCGTTGCATCGGTGGCCCGCCGCTCCCGCAAACAGTTGCCGCCCCCGCCGTTCATCACCAGCACCCTCCAGCAGGATGCAGCTCAGAAGTTCGGCTTCACCTCCCGCCGGACGATGTCGGTCGCCCAGCGCCTCTATGAAGGCATCGAGCTGGGCGCTGAAGGCCACGTCGGTCTCATCAGCTACATGCGAACCGACTCGGTGCGGATCTCCCCCGAGGGGCTCGGGGAAGCGCGTGAATATATATCGAAAAGTTTTGATCCTCGATACGGCCTCGACAAACCACGCGCCTTCAAGACGCGCAAAGGTGCCCAGGATGCCCACGAGGCGATCCGGCCCACCTCCGTCTGGCGCACGCCCGAGAAGATGGCCAGAAACCTCACGCCGGAGCAGTTGAAGCTGTATACGTTGATCTGGCGCAGGTTCGTCGCCTCCCAGATGGCCGAGGCGGAGTATGACGTCGTCACGATCGAGCTCGAAGCGGGTCGGCATCAGCTCCAGGCCTCCGGTACGACGATGACCTTCGACGGCTTCACCTCGCTCTACTCCGAGGCGAAGATCGAGGATGCCGACACGCCCGCCGCCGAAGCCGGCGCCGAGGAGGATGCCGAGCGAGAGGCGAAGCAGCGTCTGCCCGAAGTGCACAAGGGCGACGAACTGGGCCTCGCGGGGATCGACCCCACCCAGCATTTCACCCAGCCGCCCCCCCGATACAGCGAATCGATGCTCATCAAGACCCTCGAAAAGGAAGGGATCGGCCGACCGAGCACGTATGCCGCGATCATCGACACGATCCAGCAGCGCGGCTACGTCAAGAAGGTCGAAAGCCGCTTCCGGCCGTCGGATGCCGCGTTCCTGGCCACGGAACTCCTGGTGTCCAAATTCGGCGACATCATCAATCCCAAGTTCACCGCCACGATGGAAGGGCATCTCGACGAGGTCGAGGACGGCCGCAAGGACTGGGTGCGCGTGCTGAGCGAGTTCTACGGCCCGTTCCTGAACGACCTGAAAAAGGCCGAGACCGAGCTCCAGAAGATCCAGTATGAAACCGACTGCACCTGCCCGAACTGCGGCAAGGTGATGGTCGTGAAACTCGGCCGGACCGGGAAGTTCCTTTCCTGCTCGGGATACCCCGAGTGCAAGTCGACCGAGAACATCCCCGACGAGCTGCTGCTGTTCGCGACCGAACAGGCCCGCGGCCGCCTGCAGCTCCGGGAGACGCTCGACCGGCTCAAGGCCGAGGCGGGCCCCGATCTCGTGCCGACCGACCAGGTGTGTGAGGCCTGCGGCTCGCCGATGGTGATCCGGACCGGCCGATTCGGCCGGTTCATGGCCTGTTCGAAATACCCGGAATGCAAGACGACCCGGCGCATCCAGCAGGAGATCGGCGTTGCCTGCCCGCTCGAGGGCTGCAACGGCAAGGTGGTCGTGAAGAAGGCCAAGGGCGGTCGCCGGACGTTCTACGGCTGCTCCAACTACCCGACCTGCATGCTGACGACCTGGCAGAAACCGACGGGCGAACGCTGCCCCGAATGCAGCTCGCCGCTGGTCTGGCACTCGACGAAGAAACTGGGCACGTTCGTGAAGTGCTCGAAGAAAGGCTGCGAGTACCGCCGCATGCCCGAGAAAAACGAGGGGGAAACCGGTGGCCCGGAAGAATGATCATCCGAATGTGACCGTGATCGGCGCCGGCCTGGCCGGTGTCGAAGCGACGTTCCAGCTCATCCGGCGCGGCGTCCGCGTCAAGCTCCTGGAGATGCGGCCCAAGGTTCCGACCGGGGCGCACGGCACCGACCTGTTTGCCGAACTGGTCTGCAGCAACTCGGTCGGAAGCAATCTTCCCGACCGGGCTTCGGGGCTGCTCAAAGAAGAGCTGCGCGCGCTCAGCAGCTATATCCTCGACGTCGCCTACAAATACCGGGTGCCGGCCGGCAACGCCCTCGCCGTCGACCGGGAGGCCTTCGCTCGCGAAATCACCCGCTATATGACCGGTCACAGCCACGTCGAGTTCGTCAACGACGAGGCGACCGAGTTCCCGGAAGAGGGAATCGTGATTCTCGCCACCGGCCCGCTCACCTCGCCGCGCATGCTGGCCTGGCTGTCGAAGACCTTCGGCGCCGACAAGCTCGCCTTCTTCGACGCGATCGCGCCCGTGCTGACGGCCGAGAGCGTCGACATGACCCAGGCGTTCGTCGCGAACCGCTACGGCGATGCCGAAGAGAAGGGCGATTACATCAACTGCCCGATGAACAAGGCGGAATACGAGGAGTTCGTCACCCAGCTGCTCGCCGCCGAACGCATCCACCTTCCCGAATTCGAGAAGGATGCGCGCAAACAGTTGTTCAGCGGCTGCCAGCCCGTCGAGGAGATTGCCTCATCCGGGAAAGACGCGCTGCGGTTCGGCCCGATGAAACCCGTCGGCTTCACCGACCCGCGCACCGGCCGTCGCCCCTGGGCCGTCGTGCAGCTTCGCCAGGACAACCTGCTCGGAAGCCTGTACAACATCGTGGGATTCCAGACGAACCTGAAGCACGGCGAGCAGGAGCGGGTGTTCCGCCTCATCCCTGCCCTGAAGAATGCCGTGTTCACGCGGCTCGGCCAGATGCATCGCAATAGCTATCTTTTCTCGCCCGCGTTCCTCACCCCGACCCTCCAGGTGAAGGACCGCCCCGACTGGTTCGTCGCGGGCCAGATCTGCGGCGTCGAAGGCTATACCGAGTCGACGGGAATGGGCCTGCTCGCCGGCCTGAATGCCGCCCGCATCTGTCTCAAGAAGCCTCCGGTCGTCCCGCCGCCCCAGTCGATGCTGGGGGCTCTCGTGAAATACGTGACGTTCGAAGGCCACAAGGTGAAGGAGTTTTCGCCGATGAATGCCAACTTCGGCCTCCTCACCGGCACCACCGCCCCCGCCAAGGGCGAGTCGGCGGAAAGCCGCCGCGCTGCCGCGATCGTCGAGGCCCGGCGCGCGTTCAAGGCCTTCATCGCCGAACTGTAATCTCCCGCTGGTAGATACCGGGCAGACAATCGTCTGCCCGATTTGGCGTGCCAGGAGTCCATTTCCCCGCACGCCGCTCCCGGGCAGGACGCCTGTCGGGAGAAAAGAAGCGCCGGGGCGCGGCTAGCCGCGCCCCGGCGCTGGGGGATCGCTCAGATCACCAGGGGGAATCGCTGGGGAGCGTGATGACATGGACCCGGGCCTGCAGTGACCCGCTTCCATTCTCGAGGATGACAATGCTGGTGCCGTTCACGACCACCGACACCGGCGTGTCGAACGAGCCGAGCGCCGAGCCGCTGGACCCCGCATTCATCTGCCAGCCGCCGGACGTGTTCCAGAACTGGAGCTGGCTGTTGCTCCGGTCGATCGTGAGGAAGTAGTCCTTGTTGAACTTTGCGATATCGATGGGGCTGCTTGCATTCCAGGAACCGACATAGTTGAGCGTCGAGGGATCCCGGACGGAAATCCTGCTGTTTCCATAGTCGGCAACATAGATTTTCGATTCGATGGATCTGATTCCCAGAGGGGTGTCGAAGTGCACCGGGTCGTTGCCGGGCGCCGTGTCGGTCGAGGGCATGATCTGATCCGCAACACCGCTTGCCAGGTTGAGCTGCTGGAGACGATGGACTCCGGTGTCGGAAAGGAACAGATACGTGTCATTGGAGGTGAGAGACATCGGGTTGGTATACAGGGCCGAACCGACCGTGCCGGTTCCGAAAGCGCCATAGTTGCTTTCCGTCGCCGTGCCGTTCCAGACCTGGATTCTCGCGGAGATTCCGGGAAGGGCTTCGAGGGTGTAGAGCTTTCCGCCTGTTTTTGTGATGCCCACGAGCGAGGTGAACGAGCCCGGATCCGAACCAAGTCCACCGATGGCGCTTTCGAGGGCGAAGCTGGAGGAGAACTTCTTCACCTTCGAGTTTCCATGGTCGGCGATATAATAGCTATCACCATCCAATAGGAGCGCCGTGGGGCTCGAAAGCTGGGTGTCGAGGGCGCCATTGCTGAGATACGTCCGTGCGCTCCAGACGACGAACGTGAAGGTCGCCGCATTCTGGCCGCCGTAGGTGTCGACGGTGCTCACCATCAGCTGATACCGGCCAGGATTGAGGAACTGCGGCAGATTCACCTGGCCCGGGTTGTAGAAGATCGCCCCTCCGACGGGCGGAGTGAGGGCGCAGGTGATGGCGGAATCCGCGAGAAGTCCTCCCGTCTCGAGATCCGATGCCCAGGCAGCGAGGTTGATCTGGGTGCCGGCGCTGGCCAACAGAACCGGGATATTGCCGGGCGCGGTGGCATACTGCGGGTAATCGATCGTCAGGCCGGGGGTGGCGAGGGTATTGATCAGGAGCGAGTGGGTCGCGATCGCTTTGACGCCGCAACTGTCGATAACCCGCGCCTCGATCACGTGATGTCCGTGCTCGTTGAGAAAGGTGGTCAGGGTGTGCGTCTTGGGCCCGACGCCGGTCAGCGTCGTGCCGGCCAGCTTCGTGCCGCTGTTCTGGTCATACCACTCGATCTTCAGGGGCTCGGCGTTGTCGTCGTCGCGCAGCTCCGCCTTGAGAGTGAAGCTGGCCCCAACGTCATATCGGGCGCCGCTGGCCGGATTGTCGGCATCGTTCATCACGATCGTGGGCGTCGCGTTGATGTAGATCGACCGGCTCACGGATGCCATGGCCAGCAGGGTGTCGCTGGCCTGGAGGGTGATGACGTGCGTGCCGACCGACGTGAAGACATGCGTGAAGGACGTCGTGGCGAGCTGGTCGAAGCGACTGGGGTCACTGCATGTCCAGCTCAGGCTCGTGCTGGCCACAAATCCGCCCGCCGTCTCGGTATCCTTTGCGTAACCGCTGAAGGGAACCGGCGTTCCGAGCGCGTACCAGGTGGTCGACGGATTCACCATCGTCACGACCGGAGCGGTGTTCGTCGCGACGGCAATCGTGAGACTCGTCGCCGCCGTTGCGCCGAAGGTATCGGAGGCGAGCAGGGTGATGATGTGGCTGCCCGGAGCGAAGTCCTTGTAATTCGCGACGGCATTCGAACTGCCGAAGGTCGATGTCGCGTTGTACATCTGCGAATAATCGAACCAGGTATAGATCAGAGCCTGGCCTTCCGGATCCGTCGCAGAACCCGAGAAACTGACCGCCTCGCTCGCCAGGAACGACGTCTTGTTCGGGGAAACGGCGATGCTCAGCCCCGTCGGCTCGGCATTGATCCGGAATGGCACGGAAGCCGTGGTTCCGAGACCCTCGGTCGTCGTCGCCATCAGCCAGGCCGTGTAAGAGCCGGGGGTGGTGACCAGAGACGTGAAGTTGTTCGTCGCGGTCGCGATCCCCGTCATGCTGCCGCCAGCAGGCTGCAGATACCACGCGTAAGCCGCCGGCGCAAGGGTTGCCCCGTTCGAGAGGCGCACCGTACCGACGAACTGGATGGAGCCGCCACTCATGACCTCGTTCCGGGCGGGCGCGGTGATCGCGGCCGAAGGCGTCAGGGTGCCGTAGGGGATGACGGTGAACGTCCGGGAAACCGTCGTCGAGCCGCCCCGCTCATCCGTGACCCTCACCGTGACCGTCACCGACGTGTCGGTCGTGACGTTCGGCGTCGTCCAGCTCGTCTGCTTCGTGGCCGTCGTTCCGAAATTTCCGTTGGTTGCCGACCAGGCATACGTCAGGGCTGCCGAGGACCCATCCGGATCCGTGGCGCTTGCCACGAGGGTGTAAGGGGTGGTTTTGATCATCGTCGTGCTGTCGGAAAGGATCTCGACCAGAGGATTCGCGTTCTGTGTGCCGCTGACGCCGTAGGCGACGGTGAGCGTCACCCGGCCGATGAGGCCGCTGGGATCGGCGGCAATGAACGTGACGGTGGTATTGCCGTTTCCCGATGCCGGAGCCGTCCAGACGGCGCGGACGTCCGAGGAGGTTGCAATGCTGCCTGCCGTTGCGCTCCAGTTGTAGGAGAGCATCGATCCTTCGGGATCGCGCGCGGTTGCCGTAAACGCGATCGTGCCGCCGTTTACGACCTGAAGGCGGTCCGGGGTGAGGGTCACGATCGGAGGCATATTCGTCGAACCGGCGGGCGGAATGGTGGTTTCAAGAATGGGGGTCTCGGTGCTGATGAACTGCGCCGGAATCGCGACCGTCGAACGGCCGGAAACCGTCACCGTGACCGTTGCCGTCTCATCGGCGGGCAATACGGGCGAATCATAGTAGCCCGGATTGCCGATGACCGGCGTGAAGGGTTCGCCCCACACCGACAGCGTGGCCGTGGAGATTATGCTGCCGGCCGCATCGCCGACGCGGATCCGGACGCGCCGGGTGGCCGGCTTCACTTCGAGAACGCCGGTCTGTCGCGCCGGAAGGCTGGTGGTCACATCGAGGTCGCCGGAGCGAATTTTATACTGAATGTTATTGCTTCCGGTGAGCTGCGCGACCACGTTGTGGCGTTCGAACGTGACCGGGGAGAGGGTGAAGACCCCGTTGGCGTTCGGGTGGGTCGAGATCGTACGATCCTTTTCGAGATACACGAGGGTGTTCGTGAAATTCGTCGCGGCGAGAACCGACGCGTCGATGCCGCGCACGGCGGCGACCGTGCTCGAAGCCGTCAGGGTTCCGGTAATGGAACCATAGCTGCCGGGGCCCGTGGGCAGCGGGTCATCCCCGTTGCCGGCACAGCCGAACAGCGTCAGGGCGGCGAGTGCCAGCCCGAAAAAGAGGTATGCGGCGGAAACACGATTGGAACTCGACATGGTGCCCCCTCGAAAGAACGTGATATGCGCCATTATGGGGCGCTCTGTACGCGGCTGTCAATGGCCAGGCGGAATCGGATCACCTCATTTTTTCGCCGCCCCGAGCCGGCACAGGGCGGCGACGATCGCGGGGCGGGCCATCAGGTTGTCGAGGAACAGGGCGGCGAGCCCGCGCCCCGAGAGCCGGCCAAGCCGCTCGCATCCGCCCCCGGCCATCCGGTCGAACGCCGCGATTCCGCGTTCGAGATCCTCCCGGCTTGCCGCTTTCCGATCCGCCTGAACGGCCGCAGCCCGCACATACACGTCGAGAAGGAGCCGGATGAAAACGGGAACCGAAGAGCCGGGCAGCGCGCCGTTCGCGTGCCAGGCCGGCGCGGCGAGGAAGCCTCCGATGCGTTCGAGCACGGCCCGGTCGAGTTCGCTCCGGACCTCGTCGAGCTCGACCGTCCCGAGCGATGCCACGGGAACCGGCCGCTCCCCGAGCTCCCCGAAGGTGACGATGCCGAATCCCCAGCCGAGGCGGGCGATTCCTCCCAGAAGGCCGAGCATCTCCCCGAAGCCGCCCTGGCGGGCTTCGCTGTCGAGCCGGTGCTCCAGGGCCTGCACGACCACACCGCGGATCAGAAGCGCCTTCGATGATTCGTCCGGATACTCGTCCGTCCGGATCGCGCCCGAGCAGGCGCTCAGTGGCCGCAGAGGCTGTCCCGAAGCGGCATGCCCCGCCCAGTCCTGAATCCGCTGCCAGATGGCAAGGGGCTTGTCCAGGGCGGACAGCTCCGACTCCTCGAGGAGCATCCGGAGCTCCGCCTCCAACTGGACCGATCGTTCCGCATCAAGGGTCAGCCCCTGCCGGAGCGTGATTGCCGCGGGGGTGGTCATCCTCAGCCCTCCTCCATCCGTCTTTGGTTGATTGCCGCCCACACTCTATCACAAGGCGCTCCCGGATTGAACCGCCCGAATCTCCGGGAAGACTTCCCTTTACCGAAGAGGGCGGGCATGATATGCTGAACGAGAAGCTGATCGACCGCGGCGCGGCGATGCCCGGGCGATTCTAAAGAATATAATAAAACTGGCTATATAATACGCGCATGATTCCGCAATGTATTATCCTCACCCGGGATCCGATTTACTCCGTCTTCCTCGAAATGACGGTGAAAGAGCACGGATTCCAGGCGCGGATCGTCGCCGTCATGGAAAAGGTCGAGGAGTTTTCCCTCGTGTCCCCGACGATCGCCTGGATCGTCGACCTCGACAACCTTCCCGTCTCGATCGGGGATGTCGCGAAAAAAGCCCGGCATCTTTCCCCGGACACGAAGCTCGTGTTCATGAGCTCGGCATTCACCCGGGAACTGGCGGCCCGATGCATCGCCGAGAATGCGCTTGGCCTCCTCGTGAAGCCGCTGGTCGTGGCGCGGCTCGTCGAGGTGATGAACCTGCTCCGGCAGGAGATCACCCTGGCGGAGACCAACGAGGTGCTCCCCAAGACTGAAGAGGAAGCCAGCAATGACGAGCCGGTCACCGGGGTGCCGCAGGAACACCCCTATCTGAGATATGTCCAGCTCAAATGCCCGATCTGCCTCCGCCCCTTCCGCGCGACGCGGTTCAAGCTCTGGACCGTGCCGGTGTCCGACACCGACACCGATTTCTGCCCGATCTGCAATGAATCGGTGCACCCCGAGCTGTACACCGTCATCGTCTGCCCGTCCTGCCTGTTTGCCCAGTATGTCGGCAAGTTCAACGACACTCGCGTGGTCCAAGAACGGGCCCGGCATTTTCTCTCCCCCCTCGGTGTCGAGGAGCGTCGCAGCCTCGCCTTCAAGCTGGAAGGGTTCGGGTCCGAGCGAACGCTTCTGCATGGCATCAAGAGTTTCGAACTCGCAGCCTACGCGGCCGAGCAGTTGAAACTGCCGGGGTGGATCAAGCAGGCCGGGGAGTTTTATCTGAAATGCTCCTGGCTCTGTCGCCGGATGGGCCACGGGCGCCACGAGCGCCATGCTCAGGAAAAGGCGCTCGAGTTGTTCTCCCGCGTCTACAAACCCTACCGATTCGTTGACGGGAAATACCCCGGGAAAACGACGATCCAGAGCCGCCTCGAGCCGGGTATCGAGCTCCTTCCCGAGCGCGGCATCGTCGTGACGGGCTTCCTGATCGGGGAACTGGCCCGCCGGCTCGGCAATCTCCGACAGGCCCGGGAGTATTTCGACGAAGTGCTTGCCCTTCCCTTCCTTTCCAAATACTCCTCCCTCCTGACCCACATCCATCACGTCGACCGCCGGCTGAAAGAGGCGGAGGCCGAAGCCGCCGCCCGGGCGAAAAAGAACGAGTAAGCGCGATATACTATTGCGTATTGTACGCCTCCAGATATATCGTTCGCGGGTTCGCCGTATTCCGGGAAAGAAAGAACAGCCCGCCGTTGCCGGCGGGCTGTCGTGATGAGCGGGGGCGGGCGGAGTTACTCTTCGGCGGCTTCCTCGCCCTTGCGGCCGTATTCCTTGATGACCTGCTCGGTCACGTTGGCCGGCACTTCTTCATAATGGTCGAACTTCATCGTGAACTCGGCGCGGGACTGGGTCATCGACTTGAGATCGGTCGAATATTTGTACATCTCGGCCAGTGGGACCGATGCCTTGACGAGCTGCTGCCCGCCCATCGGCTCCATGCCGAGGATGCGGCCACGGCGGGAGTTCAGATCGCCGATGACGCTGCCCATGAACTCGTCCGGGGTGAAGACGCTGACTTCGTAGATCGGTTCGAGCAGAATGGGCTTGGCCTGAGCCATGCCTTCCTTGAAGGCGATCGTGGCGGCCAGTTTGAACGCGAGTTCCGACGAGTCGACATCATGATACGAACCGAAGTGGAGGGTCGCCTTGAAGTCGATCATCGGGAAGCCGGCGAGAACACCGCGCTTGCGGGCTTCCTGCAGGCCCTTCTCGACGGCCGGGATGAAGTTGCGGGGAACGACGCCGCCCACGATCGCGTCGACGAACTCGAAATCCTTGCCCGGATTCGGCTCGAAGGCGATCGTGACATCGCCATACTGACCGCGGCCGCCCGACTGTTTCTTGTGCTTTCCCTGGACGTCGGCCTTGCCCTTGATCGTCTCGCGGAACGGAATGCGGGGCTTGCTGATCTCGACATCGACGTTCCAGCGGCTCTTGAGGCGGCTGATCGCCACGTCGATGTGGGTGTCGCCCAGGCCGGAGATCAGGCCCTGGCTCATTTCGGCGTCGAACTCGTATTTCAGCACGCCGTCATCGTTGCACAGGGTGTGCAGGCCGGTGCCCATCTTTTCCTGGTCGTTCTTGGTCTTGGGGGAGATCGCGTAGGTCAGCTTGGGCTCGGGCAGCGCCGGAAGCTGGAACTGGACGTTGTAGGCCTTGTCGCACAGGGTGTCGCCGCGCGTCGAGATCTTGGGTTTGACCAGCATCGCGATGTCGCCGGCCACGACCGCTTCGAGATCGACGCGGTTCTTGCCGCGCATCGTGAAGAAGGCGCTGAACCGCTCGGTGTTCTCGCGGTTGGGGTTGTAGTAGTCGGTGCCGGTGGCCATCTTCCCGCTGATGACGCGCAGGAAGATCATGTCGCCGGCCTGCTCGTTCACCTTCTTGAAGATGAAGCTGGCGAAGGGGCCGTCGGCCTTGGGCTCGACCTTGACCTTCGTGTCGGTGCCGGGCGTGACGGCCTCGACGGCGCCGCGCTCGATCGGCGAAGGCATGCAGTTCGTGATGAACTCGAGAACCTGGTCGCCGCCGAGGTTCTTGAGCGCCATGCCGCAGATGAGGGGCTTGATCTTGTTGGCGGCAAGACCGAGCTTGAGGGCCCGGCGCAGCTCGTCGTTCGAGATCGTCTGGCCGTCGAAGAACTTGTTCAGCAGCTCGTCGTCGCATTCGACGATCGACTCGACCATGCTCTCGCGCATCTTGGTCGCCATCTCCGTCATCTCGGCCGGGATATCCTTGGTCTCGACCTTCTTGCCGGTCTCGTCGGTGTAGGCATACGCCTTCATCTCGATCAGGTCGATCACGCCCTTCAGGTTCGCGGCGGTGCCCCAGGGAAGCTGGATCGGGATGATCTTCGCGTCGAACGCCTTCAGCTCGTCGATCACCTTCGCGACGTTGATGTTTTCCTTGTCGAGCTTGCTCAGGTAGACGGCGCGCGGAATGTTGTAATCGTTCAGGATCTTCCAGTTCTTCTCGGTGCCGACTTCGATGCCCGAGCTGGCGTTGATGACGAC
>ENA-UOWO01003049-UOWO01003049.1-activated-sludge-metagenome-genome-assembly--contig:-NODE-3049-length-19928-cov-4.353897_pt1 | contig 19928 bp, 15 predicted proteins | sample MGYA00238148_ERZ761564 | MGnify/ENA primary metagenome ERZ761564 (study PRJEB28885, sample SAMN05720194) | activated sludge metagenome | isolation source: Anaerobic digester | place: USA... | reverse complement strand
GCCATCCTCAAAAAATATGGGAAAATGGACCAAACCTGATTCGTGCAACATTGGATAAATATGGGATTGCATCACCGTTCCCAAATTGGAAACATACAACATATCATACTCATTTTTTAATAAATGGGTAATGTCTGTCACATCAAATAATCGATGGCTTCTAAAACCTCGTGCCTCCGGTACGATGGACATACAAGTATCAATGACCGCTTTGTACGATGATCCATGTGAACTGTCTGGCAAAAAATTGGGATGTATGCCCAAGTTTATTGCTGATTTTTTTGTCCACTCATCAATCACCGACGATGGATGCGTCATAAATAGCGTCAATTTGAGCGGAAGTGCCTGAAGCTTGTCAGCAAATATTTTCAAAACGGCCTCAGATGCCCAATCGATATCAGATGTAAAACAAAAGATCGGCTTTTCGTGCCAGACTTTTGGACTGTTCATCTTATTGATCAGTGCTCCAATATCCATTCGACTTGTATCACTTTTCATTTGTCAACACCGATCAATGGATGGTGAATTCCTATTCATACTCATTGTGTACCTCAAATCCTGCGTCCTTAAGCAATTGTGTTTTCTTAAACAACTCCAAATCGTGAGCTACCATTTCCGTACACATGGTTTGCCAAGTATACTTTGGCTGCCATCCCAACTTAGTCATTGCTTTGGTCGGATCGCCAATCAATAATTCTACCTCTGTTGGTCTGAAGTAACGCTCATCAATAGCTAGGACCTGTTGACCTGTTTTGAATGCATAGTCGCCGTTATGAGATTTGACGAATGCTTTTTCATCAACACCGCTGCCTTTGTATTCCAATTCAACACCAACTTCCTCAAAAGCTTTGTTGATGAACGACCTTATTTCAGTAGTTACTCCAGTAGCAAGTACAAAATCTTCTGGTTTTTCTTGTTGTAAAATAAGATACATCCCTTCCACATAATCTTTGGCATGACCCCAATCTCTTTTGCTGTTGATGTTGCCCATCCACAACTTATCTTGTAAACCCAAAGCCATTTTAGCAACCGCACGAGTGATTTTCCTAGTCACAAAAGTTTCTCCCCTCAAAGGAGATTCGTGGTTGAATAAAATACCATTGCAAGCAAACATGTTATAGGCTTCTCTGTAGTTTACTGTGATCCAGTAAGCATACATTTTAGCCACGGCGTAGGGAGATCTTGGATAAAATGGAGTAGTCTCAGACTGTGGCACTTCCTGCACCAAGCCATACAACTCTGAAGTAGACGCTTGATAAATTTTTGTTTTCTCTACCAATCCCAAGATTCTCACAGCTTCCAAAATCCTCAGCGTTCCTATACCATCGACATCTGCAGAGTATTCTGGTTCTTCAAAACTTACACGCACGTGAGACATGGCTCCCAAGTTGTAAATCTCATCTGGTTGTACTTCTTGTACAATTCGGATTAGATTGGTGGAATCAGAAAGATCTCCATGGTGGAGAATGAATTTTTTATTATCCACGTGTGGATCTTGGTACAAATGATCTATCCTATCTGTATTGAATAATGAACTTCTTCTTTTGATGCCATGGACTTCATATCCTTTTTTGAGGAGAAGTTCTGATAAGTATGCACCGTCTTGTCCTGTTACTCCAGTGATAAGGGCTTTTTTCATTGCTCTTTTATTTTTCTAATAATTAAATATCTAAATCAATTGGGCTGCAAAGGTAATGATTTGGCAGTTCCTAAATTAAAATTTGCATCATTGTTTTAATTTGGTTTAAGAACGCTTTTATGGTTAAAGTATTTTTCTTTGACCATTCCACCTACTCCAATGCATGCCAAAATCAATAAAAGTGGCTCTACCGGATATCTGTACCTGATAGATGCTACCGTGACCATGTGCAATGCTGTCAGGTATAAAACACAAAGTATTATTGGTAGAATCAAAAACCATATTTTTCTATTGGCTTTAAACATAAATATAAAAGAGCCAACATAAATCAATATTGCGGGGATTCCGACAACAAGCGCTGTGAAAAATCCTTGATAAGATTCATGATTGGGAAATGGATTCCAAAGTCTCAAAAACTTTTTCCACGCCATCTTTAAAAATCTGATTGGATCATTTTTAATGATTTCAACAGCTGCTGATTTTAATTTTTTGTCGATCTTAATAGGGTTGGTTTCTGATGCGTCATATGGCTCTTTGCCACTGAATGGTGCTGGGCCGCCATCGTGGTTTTGAAGGTGATTTCCTTCATACAACACATATCCAAGACCCAAATTTAGCTTTACAAAACTTCCATATTTTTGGTAATTGTGTATCCACCATGGAGTCAACATTAAACCAAAAACAAAGAAATAAATAGCCAGAGATTTCAATGATTTGATCCAACCTTCTTCATAAAAAAACACCACAATCAATATTGGATATAAAAGGTCAAATACGGGTCTGGTGAGTAAAGACAAAACCCAAAAAATACAAGAACACAAAAGCTGTTTTCGATAGGCTGCATAAAAACCTCCAAGAAATAGAAAAACAAAAAGACTTTCTGTCAATATTGCCCCCGAATAAAAAATAGACATGGGCCAGAAGGCATAAAATAAAGCTGCTATCAGGCTTAATGTATGATTTTTGCCGATCTCATCTGCAATTCCATATACAAAATATACCGTCAGACTGGAAATCAGCACATCTAATAATGGCCACCCAAATAAATGATCAGATAGACTTATAAACAGGGGATATAAGGGCATCATGTCATTTGCTCCCGTCTTTCCATTTGACCATAATTCCTGCCCACTTTGCAAATATTCTAATGAATCCGGTAAAATTTCTTTTGAAAAATAAAGATAGGAGATTGCCCTGATGGCAAGAGCTATCAAAACAATCACATGAATGACATATTTTGATTTATAAAAAGGCAATTCACCCATGTTTTAAAGCTTTGTACACCAAAAAGAGGAAGGTGGCCATGGTCACATAAATCAATCCCATTATCAAAATATATCGCCAAAAAACGTATTCTTTACCCTTTATGATGGTTTCTGCTTGAGGCGAAATAACCCTCAACATCATCGATTTGTAAGAAAAAGGATACCCAAAATTAAAAAACGAAGATTGGTAATATTTGAAATTGGTAGCGTTGGTGTATTCTTTACAAAGATCATTGAGCAGTACACATTTCCCTTGGTCATTGAGGTAATTGCCTGAATGGAGGTAGTTTTGTTGGTCATCAAGCCTGAGTACATTGTCAAACATGATGTCGGTCAAAGCCCATTGCTTCCGCTCCTGAATGTACGTTTCACAAAATATATGGTTGATGCGATTACCACTCACCGCGACCATCCTGGTTTTAAGCCCTGCTAATGTTGAAAAAAGGTGATAAACGCTCGCATATCCCACACAATAAGGCGCTAAATTTTCACTATCCAACAATTGCCACTGCTGCCAGCTATTGAGGTGGTGATTATAGTCCTCAGAGAATCCTTTGTTTGGCGTTAGGCGATCATCAATGAATTTACAAATGTGTCTGATTTTTGCAGAATCTGTTTCAAACATCTGCCCTGATATGACTGAGTCTATTACAAAACTTTTTGCCTCATTATATTCTTTTTCAGAAAGTCCTAAGTGATGATTTTCTGGTAATGTCCATGGGTCTACCGCATTAAAAATCGCTGTTTCCGGAAATGATGGATAAAAAAATAAATGTTTTACGGGAGAAGTAAACAACCACAAGTTGAGGAGGATAAGTCCTAGGAAGAGGAGGAATATTTTGAGTTTTTTGTTCATTCCCTTGTCAGCGATTGTAGTCTTTATTTGTTGATATCTATTTTTTATTAGAATGCCTTTTTTAATCTCTAATTATGAAACGTGGATGCTGTAGTCATGCTGTCCCAACATTTTGCCAATAGGTTCTGTGTGTTCCTGCAGTCCATGAACATTCAACAATGAGACAACTTCATCAATGGATTCAGGAGCAGCGGAAATGAGTAAACCTCCGCTCGTCTGGGGATCTGCTAATATGCTTTTGACCAAGGCGGTGTCATGATTGAATAAAATCTTATGCCCATATGCTTTGAGGTTTCTATTGGTCCCTCCTGGTACAGCGCCGGCTTTCACGTAATCGTTCAAACTGCTTGACAACCATTTTATACGATCAAAAAACAGCTCAGCAGTAAGTCCACTGCCTTCACACATTTCTGTCAAATGGCCCAAAAGCCCAAAACCAGTTACATCTGTCATGGCATGAACTCCTTTTATTTTACCAAGATGTTCGCCTATTTTATTGAGCTGCATCATTTTTTGGGCGGCAAGTCCGAAGTGTTCCGTTTGAAGCAGGCCTTTTTTCTCTGCAGTAGTCAATATTCCCACTCCGAGTGGTTTGGTGAGGAATAAATAATCCCCCGTTTGAGCCGTATTATTTTGCTTGAGATTGACAATATCAACCAGACCATTGACGGCCAGACCAAATATCGGTTCGGGTGCATCGATGCTGTGGCCACCAGCCAAGACAATACCCGCTTCTGTACAAATACTTCTGCTTCCAGCAATTACCCTGCTTGCAACCTCAGTAGACAATTGATTGATAGGCCAACCAAGTATGGCAATTGCTAAAATAGGCTTACCACCCATTGCATATACATCACTAATGGCATTTGCTGACGCTATTCGACCAAAATCATAAGGATCGTCCACAATCGGCATAAAAAAATCTGTCGTACTTACCAGCGCTTTGCCATCACCCAGATCATAAACGGCAGCATCATCTTGGCTGTGATTTCCTACCAATAAGTGGTTGTCATTGGGTTGAGCCAATTGATTGGACAGTATTTCTTCGAGCACATTGGGAGCAATTTTACAGCCACAACCAGCGCCATGAGAATATTGAGTAAGTTTTATTTCGTTTGCTTTCATTTTTAATTTATTTCCAACAATTCTTGGATGATATCTTCTTTAAGAATTACCTGTCTGATATTTGATTGGAGTTTATTCTTTTCCAAATGTTTTTGGTAATACTTGTCGTAATAAGCTAATAATATCTCAAAACAAGATTTTATTTCTCCATCCAATAAAAAGTTGATGGCTTGCTTGGTTGCCAGGCCACCCAACCTTTTTTGAATACGCATGATACCGTGCATCAATTGTTCCTTTTCAAGATCTCCATATTCTGCAAGGATTCTGTTGAGGCGAAAATCAAATGGAGCATTAATTAAAAAAACATGTGATTTGCTCATGGTCTGCCACAAAGCAAGCGGAATATTTAAGTGTCCAATTCTTCTGCTTTCATCCTCTATCCAAATGGAACTTGAATCATCTACATAAAATAATGCCAGAGCCAACGAATTTTCAAAATATTCTTGACTTGACTGAGGTCCCTTGCCGATGTGGCCAAATGCCGATCCTTTGTGATTTGCGAGTAATTCTAAGTCTATAACTTTTGCCCCATTTTGTTGCATTTTTTGGAGAAGTTCTGTTTTACCAGATCCAGTAAACCCACTCAAAATTTTAAAATTATATTCCTTTTCAAATTGATCAAGCGTCCAGTTTCTAAAAGCCTTATAACCTCCTTTGAGCGTTAAAACCTGAAATCCATACATGCTGAGTAACCAAGAAACAGCTCCACTTCTCATGCCGCCACGCCAACAATAGATCAAAATGGTAAATTTTCCCGGATTATCTTCCGATGTCATGCCCAAAGACTTTTCTATTTGTTCGACCATATTTTTCATTTTTGGTCCAAAATAATCCAAGCCTGCTTTGATGGCTTTTTCACGACTTACCTGCTTATACAATGTGCCAACTACTGCTCTTTCTTCGTCTTCAAAAAGGGGCATTGAGATCGCTCCAGGAATATGTGCATGGAGAAACTCTCCTGGCGATCGCACATCCACTACCAGATGTTGTGAAAGCAGACCAACAAAATTTTCTACCGCAATTGATTTATAATTCACGTTTTCTATTTTTTGGTCGAATTATTTTACCCCTCAACATGCTATTTTAAAATTTGATTTTCTTTCTGTGGATATGAAACCAGATTCAACTTACGTTTTTTAATGGGAAAGGTACAATTAAGAACTATTCTTTTGGATTGTAACATTGCTATCTTTGATCTAAAATTTTGTGCAGTTGGTTTTCCAAAGATTGTTTTGTTTTTATTTGAATGATGAATTTATGACTACTATTCGTTTTTACCATCGATTTTTGATTGTTTTGACATCACTTTTTGTACTTGCAGGATGCAATGATACTTCAAAAGACATTCCAGATATTTCTGGCATTGACGTAGATGGTACTTTTTCTTCTGAAGGTCTTTTCATTTTTGATCCAACTTTAGGACCAAAAAACTTTACCAAGATCTCTTCCGATTATGAAGCTTTTGCAAAAATATTTCTGCATAATATTTTGTTCCCAGGGGATACCACTGAACAAGATGCTCATTTTTTGAGCCTCATCGAGCAAATGGCAAAAGATACTACCATCAAAAATCTCACCGACACCTTACACCTGGCTTATGATGAGGAATTAACAGATATTCAAACAAAATACAAAACCGCGTTTAAATATTTAAAGTACTATTTCCCTGATTACAAGACCCCCAATGTGTATTTATGCAACACGCTTTTTAATTATCAAAAATTCATTTTTGCGGAAGAGGATGGTCGAGATGGTATTGGCGTTGGCGGGGAGATGTTTATCAATGATTTCTATGACTATAAAATGATAGATCCCTCAAATCCTGCATTCTCAGATTACATCACGCGTTCTTTCAATAGAGATCACCTCGTGAAAAAAAGTTTGGACTTGGTGGTTGATGAATTGGTGGGTGCACCTATGGGCAATAGAATGATTGATCAAATGATCAGGAACGGTAAAAAGCTTTATCTATTGGAAAAATTGTTGCCTTATGCCCCAGATAGTGTCATCCTAGAATACACGCAAGAACAAGTGAATTGGTGTAAGGAAAATGAATTGGAAATATGGGGATTTTTCATAGATCAAAACTTGTTTTATGAGACATCACCAGTAAAAACTGCCAAATACCTCAATGACAGTCCCAATGCTCCCGGCATGCCTGTAGAAGCGCCAGGAAGAACAGCCAACTTTATTGGTTTGCAGATTGTAAGAAGATATATGGAAAAAAATGAAACCCTTACTCTAGACGCGTTGATACAAAATACAAATGCCCAAAAAATCCTGGATGATTCAGGTTATAAACCCAAAAGAAAATAACCTAGCAAAAATTTTAAAGACTAATAACTTTGAGTTCTACGCGCTGGTTTTTGCGTCTGCCATCAGCTGTAGCGTCATTGGCGATGCGTTTTCGTTTGCCGTATCCTTTATAGGTCAATGTGCTCCTACCTACTCCTTTATCTGTAAGATAATTATATACTGATTTTGCTCTTTCTTCAGATAATTTATCGCAGTAACTCGCAGGTGGAATACCATTGGTATGACCTCCAATTTCAAGAGAAACATTTTTATTTTGTTGGAGAAACTGCACAATCTCGTCCAGCACTTCATAAGATTCCTTGGTGATACCCGTTGAATCTGCTTTGAAGTATAAATTTTTGATCTCAACCGTACTTCCGGTTTTCAACTTCTTGATGTCTAACTCCTCAAGAATTTTTTTCTTAGCTGGCGGTGGAGTATTTTCTTTTTCTACAACTTTTGTGGTAGGTACTGTAGTAGTTTTATTTACAGCTTCCTCTACTCTGTTTCTTTTGTGAGGAGGAAGTGCATTGGTTTTACTGGCATTGCTGGCTATTGTCTGGTCTTGGTCCGGGCAAGGTATGAGCTTTATATCAGACAATTTATCAACTAAAAGATGTCCATTATAAGGGAGAATTACAGGAACTTTATAATAAGCTTCTACCAAAATATACCTATAATCAGATCTTGGCTTGAATGTAAAATCGTATTGTTGCCACTGATTGTTATCTACGGGTGGAGATTCTGCCAGCAATTCTCTGTCATTGCAAAATCCAGTGCCTCCCCAAATTCTTAATACAGCAGGCCTGGTATAGTTTTGTTCTTGTGATGTCAACCTAGACCTACTCAAATATTGAGGTGATTTAGCCAGGTTTACACTCATGCTATAACATTTACCAGAAACCAATGGTGATGAAAGTCTTTGGGCAACTCCCTCATAGGAGTCATTGTCCCGTACAACGAGGCCTAGGTAAGTCCGACCATCAGAAGCTTTTATTTCATTTTTCCAAAAACCGCCAGGGTGTATGTCTGGAGCAGTTTCATTGCTAAAACGCAAGACTCCGCAATCATACCATCCTTTAATGTCTACATTCTTTTCACCCCCACTTCTTGGAGTATCCTCAAATGAGCCATTATTTATTTGGATAATTTCTACATCCTGAGCATTGCCAACAAAACTCAGCAAAACGATAACGTATATTATATTCTTTCGCAACATTCAGATTTTAAAATCTATTATTACCTAAACCGTAATTGAGGGGCAAAACCACTCAAAATAGGAGGACTTTAAAAAATTATTAACTATCGCCCTCCAATAATCCTTAGCAAGCCAAAAATAAGGAATTTATTGTTTACTCTTTATAAAATTTCCACAAAGGCAGTGAAAAATCAGACATATCGATGTTCCATTCCAAAGGAAGTCCGGTTTCTGGATCGGGCAGGGTGATTCTTTTACAACACAAATAAATACCGCCCTCTTTATTACTGCGCTTTGCACCGTACTTGAGATCACCTTTGATGGGCATTCCAGCACTTGATAACTGTGCCCTTATTTGATGAAATTTTCCAGTATCTATTTTGATATCAAGCATCGTGTACCGCTCCAAAACCTCATTTACAAAATATCTTAAAACACTTTTGCCCATTTTGTTTTGCTCTGCCGTAGCTTTTGACCCTTTCTTTGTCAACTGATGAGCTAATTGACCAGATTTTGCCACATCTACTCCCTCAACCAATGCGACATATTTTTTTTGGATGAGACCTTTTTCCAATATTTCAGAAAGTAGTGATGCACTTTCGCTATCCTTTGCCAACACCAATAAACCTGCTGCTGGCTGATCTAGTCTTGTGATGAAGTGTGCAGAATTAAATGCCGTCTCAATGTCATTTTGAGTTTTACTTTGGCAGGCCACTCCATGATCTTTGGCTAAAATATAAAAATATTTATTTTCAAAAACGATATGTACCCCTTCCATCTATTGATCAATCTACCTCTTCATAATCGATGTAATCTACATCTTTTTGTTTTGGCTTTGATCTTGGCTGTTTGGGCAAAGGTTTATTACCCGAAAAATTGATCGTGATGAAATTCCTGAATAAATACAAAACAAGTATGATGACAAATAAATATTTCCAAATCATGACGCGTTCAAAATTTTGGCAGTCAGCAAATTTCTAGTTAATGATGTGACTGTTGTGCTGCACAAAAGTAATAACTTTTGCGCTTTTAATCTTTGTTGTTTATGAATGAGATCAAATCTTGCAATAAAATATGGGCTTTCTCAAAGGTAGGTACTTGTTCTTTGATCAGAATCAAAAAATTTGCCGTTTGCTTCATTGAAAATCCTTTTTTCATTCCTGGCCCTGCAACATACTGGAGTATTTTTTGGAAATTTCGACTTTCAAAATAACTCGATTGTGCATTCCCAATAAAGTAACAACGAAGTTTTCCTCCTTTTAATGATAGTTTTTCAAATCCCAATTGTTTGCAATCCCACCGCAGTTTCAAACCATTAAACAATTCTTCTACTACTCGCGGTATCGGACCAAATCTGTCTTTGAGGTTTGTTTTAAATATTTCTACATCTGTCTCATTTTGAATGGCATCAAGTGCGGTATACAATGACAATCTTTCTTGTATACTAGAAACATAACCATCAGGAATAAGCATTTCAATGTCAGAATCAATTTCTACGTCTCGTACGTATTCTCTTTTCTTTTCCAGCTCTTCTTTAAAAAGCTCTTTATAATCCGTTTCCTTCAATTCGATTACTGCTTCTTCCAGGATTTTTTGGAAGGTTTCATAGCCAATGTCTGCAATGAAACCGCTTTGCTCGGCTCCTAGTAAATTACCAGCACCTCTGATGTCCATGTCTTTCATGGCAATATTAAATCCACTTCCCAAATCTGAAAATTCTTCTAGAGTTTTGATTCTTTTTCTAGCGTCGTCGGTCAAAACCGAAAGTGGTGGAGCAAATAAATAACAATACGCTTTGGTGTTGCTGCGACCCACTCTGCCCCGCAATTGGTGCAAATCCGCCAATCCAAACTGATGGGCATTGTTAATGATGATGGTATTTACATTACTAATATCCAAACCTGTTTCTATGATATTGGTACTGATCAATACGTCAAACTCTCCTTCAATGAAGTCAACAAGTGTTTTTTCAAGTAAGTCTGATTCCAACTGGCCGTGGGCTACCCGCACTTTCACATCAGGGCACATCCTTTGAACCATTGCCGCCACATCGGCCAAAGTTTTGACTCTGTTGTGCACAAAAAATACTTGACCTCCACGATTTACTTCATAGTAAATGGCTTCTTTGATCAAATCCTCGCTAAATATCCTACGCTCGGTGTGGATTGGTTGACGGTTTGGTGGCGGAGTGCGTATGATAGATAAATCTCTTGCAGCCATCAAAGAGAATTGCAATGTTCTTGGTATCGGTGTAGCTGTGAGCGTCAAAGTATCAACATTGGCTTTGATGTGCCTCAATTTTTCTTTGGCTGCAACACCAAACTTTTGCTCTTCGTCAATCACCAATAGACCCAAGTCTTTAAATTTGAGTTCTTTTGAAAGCAATGCGTGCGTACCAATAATGATGTCTATTTTCCCTTCATTGGTTTTCTGTAGAATTTCTTTTTTCTCTTTGGCTGACCTGAACCTGTTGAGGTAATCCACAGTCACTCCAAATTCACCCAAACGTTTATTGAATGTCTGAAAGTGTTGGAGTGCTAAAATAGTAGTTGGGACCAATACTGCTACTTGTTTGCCACAGACCACAGATTTGAATGCAGCCCTGATGGCGATTTCAGTTTTTCCAAAACCTACGTCACCACAAATGAGTCGATCCATAGGATATGGTTTCATCATATCCTCCTTGACATCTGCTGTGACAGTTGCCTGGTCGGGTGTATCTTCAAACAAAAAGCTTGCCTCTAGTTCGTTTTGCATATAGCCATCTGGGGCAAAGGCATAACCTTCACTCGATTTCCTGATGGCATAAAGTTTGATGAGCTCTTTGGCAATATCTTTTACTTTGGCTTTTGTCTTACGGGTGAGATTTTTCCATGCTTCCCCACCAATTTTGCTCAAGGATGGTGCTGTACCGTCTTTACCTACATATTTAGATATCTTATGAAGGGAATTAATACTTACATATAAAATATCATTGTTGAGGTAAATCAACCTTACACTTTCTTGTACGTGGCCATTGATGTCAATTTTCTCAAGACCTGAGTATTTACCCACACCATGATCAATATGTACCACAAAATCACCTACTTCCAATTCTCTCAACATTTTGAGATTGATGGCCATATCTTTAGTAAAACCAGCCCTTAATTTATACCTGTGGAAGCGCTCAAAAATCTGATGATCGGTATAACAAGCAATTTTTGCCCTGTCGTCGATGAAGCCAGAATGGATTGGCACAGTCACTGGGTGCCAAGCGACCGTTTTTCCCAAATCTTCAAAGATGCTGTAGAACCGCTCTATTTGTTTGGTATTGTCCGTAAATATAAAATTAGTGAAGCCGAGATTTGCGTTTTTCTGGAGGTCGTCAATCAGCAGCGTGAAGTTTTTATTAAAGGTGGGTTGAGGCCTGCTCGAAAAATTAATAGTAGATAAATCATTCCCCGCTGTATTTCTCTGTAAAAAAACACCCTTCATGGCTGCGATTTCTTCCATGACTTCGTGGGGATAAGCAAAGGCTATTTCTTCAAATATCTCTCGAATATTTTCGTTTGTTTTACTCTCCAAACTGTTTGAAAATTCATGTGCCCTATCAAAAGCAGTTTGCAGTTTTTCCAAAATATCCCGCTCTTCGCTCATCCATAAATGAGTGTCATGATTGGTAAACAATTCAAAAAAATTGATCTTTTGCTCTCGTTTAAACTTGGAATTGATATTTGGAATGATGGAAAGATGATCTACCTGTTCAATAGATAATTGCGTGGTTGGGTTAAATTTTCGAATACTTTCTATTTCTTCATCAAAAAGCTCTAACCTAAAAGGCCACTCATGCCCAAAATTAAAAATATCTATGATGCCTCCCCTGATGGAAAAATTTCCCGGTTCGTAGACAAAATCCGTTCTTGTAAAACCATAATTTACCAACAGTTCTATCAATGTATCCAAATCAAGGTCATTGCTGACCCTCAAGTCTATTTTATTGGCGTCCAATAACTTGGGGTCTACCACTCTTTCAAAAAATGCTTCGGGGTAAGTTACTACCACAGCCTTTCCCTGATTTTCACCTATAAAATGTGCACATTCTGTTCTTTCCACAGAATTATTGCCATCAACTTCTTCATAAAATAGTGGCCTTTTAAATGAATCTGGAAAAAAATGTGGTTTTGAAATTCCAATATTATTAAGCGAATTATATACATAAGCTGCATCTTCTTTTGTGTTTGCAATGTATATATGGTTTCCCTTGTATTTTTGGTAAAATGCTGATAGAATAAAACAATCCTGACTTCCCGCATGGCCAAGTAAGACCACCTTCGATTTATCATTGGATAATTTCTTATGAAGTTCATCAATCCTTTGGTCTTTATCATAGACTTCAAGGATTTTATCAAGGTTGACCAATCTTATATCTTGTTTTAATAGTGAATGGTTGGCAAAAGTAATCAAAACAAACAGGTTCAAATTAAGGTTCAGGAAATTATTGCAAAAGCGTTGAGGATGGGACTCAGGTTTTGGTTTAAATACATGATTTAATATCCTATTTAACTCAATAATTTCCCAAAATTGATTTTATTTTGATTGAATTCTTTGTGTATTAAGAATAGTAATATCTTGGTATAAAATCTAAATCTATAAAAATTATTTTTTTATAATTCCTTCTAATGCTTGTGACCTACTCACAAAATAATCGTCTTAAAAATAAACCTATAAGCTTAAAAGTACTCCAATTTTAATTGGACAGTATATTATTAGTATTGGTTGATAGGTAAATTAATAAATTGTGTATCTTTGTTGTAACAATTAATCCAAATAGGCTTTATTACAACGCTGTTGTAGTAATTATTGTATAGTATTTATAGTATCAAATAGTGTCTTAGTTTCATAATGTGTTGTCAATCCAACAACTTAATTAATCATTGCCATTGTGGCGTAGCGTAGCTATGTTATATATTATTCATTTTATGTAAATTGTAGAAAACATGTCGTTAGGTAACTTAATGGTCAAAATGGCTGAATGCCTTCAGGTCACAAGAAAAGCAGCCAAATTTATCAAGACCAACATTGGCCAGGTGCAATCCTCCCAAATCATAGAAAAAGAAAGAAACTCTTTGGTGTCATTTGTAGATGAAGGTGCTGAGAAAATATTAGTTGCTGGTCTAGCAGAAATAATACCTGACGCAGGTTTTTTGACAGAAGAAGGCACTGTGGCAAAAGAAGAAAAGTCTGCTATGTGGATCATTGATCCGCTAGATGGTACCACCAATTTTTTACTTGGAATCCCACATTTTGCCGTGAGCGTTGCTCTCAAAGTAGATAATGAATTGATCTTGGGCGTAGTCATAGAAGTCAATTCTGGAGATGAATTTACTTGCTATAAAGGTGGTGGTGCATTTCTGAATGGTTTTCCTATCCGAGTCACTTCTGAAACAAACATTGCGAATGTAGCTGTAGCAACAGGTTTTCCTTATGCAGATCGTTCGGATGTTGAAAATTACTTCCCAACGCTTTCTTATTTTCTAAAAAACACCCGAGACGTACGAAGATTTGGGTCAGCAGCATTGGATTTAGCTTATGTTGCTTGCGGAAGATATGGTGCGTACTATGAAAACAGACTGAGTGTATGGGACGTCGCGGCTGGAATTCTTCTAGTAAGAGAAGCCGGTGGAGAGGTAAGATCTTATTCCAATTTTGACGATCCTATGGGTGGATCCGTTGTAGCTGCTTCACCAGATTTAATGCCTCAAGTGATGAAAGGCATAAGTTTGATCAAAGATTCAGTTATTTTAACTTAGAGTTAAAATAACTTGGCCGTCTAATCAGTTTTTACAAATACACAAACTACCTTAGGGTTTTCATCCGAGTTGGATGAAAACTTTCAAGGATTGTTTGAGTTATATTTGTAATCATAAACATCGTTAAATGTCCGTCATTGCGCATCAAACTTATAGTCCTGGTGTACTCAGCATGTTACCACTATTTTATGTAGGGTGGAGTGACAGTGTATTGAGTCCTAGCGAAATGAAAATTATTCATCAAAAGATCAAAGATTTTGATTTTCTGACTCCGGCAGATAAAAAATATTTGATACAATATACCAATCCACAGTTTCCACCCTCTGAGGAGCTCTTTAAATCGTGGATGTCAGCTATGAAAGAGGCTGTCGCCAACATGCCAAAAAGTAAAATTCAGAGTTTGTCCGAGCTCGGTCTTGAAATTGCCAAAGCATCTATTTCATACAAAAATGACCAGCTTTGGCAATCCCCGGAGGTTGTAACTGCTTTACTCGAAATTGAATCAGAACTTGGTGTGTACAATGATGAAGGTCTCAATGGTATGCTTTTGCAGCTTGATGGTGAAAAGCTCAAGGTCAAACCAAAATCAATCAGTTTTGAAACTGACAAAATGCAATTATTGATTGATGGGAAATATCTAAACACCAAGAAAAAAGTTCGCAAGTTATTACGGGATCCAGTATTTAGTTACGGTCACATTATTGATAAAGACTTGCACAGAGCTAAAGTTTTGGAACTAACCAAAATTTTGGCGGAACAAGGTTTGGGTGCAATGGGTTTTGAAGAAAAATTTGGAGGCAAAAATCAAATCGGCGATTACATGGCTGTGTTTGAAATTTTGGCCATGCATGACTTAAGCCTTACCGTAAAATTTGGTGTGCAATTTGGTCTATTTGGAGGTGCCATCCATGGGCTTGGAACGGAGAAACATCATAAAAAATACATTGAGGCACTTGGAAAAGCAGAAATCCTTGGTTGTTTTGCAATGACAGAAACAGGACATGGATCCAATGTCAAAGACCTTGAAACAACAGCTACTTATCTCCCTGAAACTGGTGAAATTGAAATACATTCCCCTACTTTTTCTGCTGGAAAAGAATACATTGGGAATGCACTACATGGAAGTTTGGCCGTTGTTTTTGCCCAATTGTTTGTCAGCGGAAGCAATCAAGGTATTCATGCAATCATTGTTCCCTACAGAGATCAAGCAGGCAACACATTACCTGGTATAACGGTGAAAGATTGCGGCTATAAAATGGGTCTAAATGGTGTCGATAATGGTCGACTTTGGTTTGATCATGTTCGGGTGCCCAGAGAAAATCTATTGGATAAATATGGTGGCGTAGATGAAATTGGCAAATATCACAGTCCTATACAAAATGAAAACAGACGATTTTTTACGATGCTCGGAGCATTGGTAGCAGGTCGCATTTGTGTTGGTCACGGCGCCCTTAATGCAGCAAAAACTGCTTTGACCATTGCGGTAAAATATGCTTTAAAAAGGAAACAATTTGGTCCTGAAGGCCATGAAGAGCAGCTCATCATGGATTATCCTACTCATCAGGCAAGGCTCATACCTTTGATTGTCAAAAACTATGCTTTTCATTTTTCATTGAGCACTTTGCGAGAATTGTATATAAACGCAGTCGACGAAGTTGAAAAAAGAAAAGTAGAAACCAAGGCTGCCGGTCTCAAAGCTATGGCAACTTGGCTAGCAACTCAGACCATTCAAGAATGTCGGGAAGCTTGTGGTGGCAAGGGTTATCTTACCGAAAACAGGCTTTCTGAGCTAAAGGCAAACTCCGACATTTTCACCACTTTTGAAGGTGACAACACCGTGCTTTTACAGCTCGTTTCAAAGGGCTTGTTGACGGAATTCAAACAGTCTTTTCATGATGATGGTTTCTCCTCTGTTATGAGGTACTTATTTGGAAAGCTGAGTTTTTCACTCACTGAAAACAATCCTTATTTCCGCAGAAATACCAGTCTAGAGCATTTGATGAGCGATGACTTTCTCTCTGACGCTTTGAGATACAGAGAAAAGAAAACCCTCATCAGTTTGTCTGAAAGAATGCGGGATTACCTTAAAAAAAGAATCAATCCTTATGACGCCTTTCTCAAGTGTCAATTGCATATGGTTGATCTTGCCAAAGCTTACGTAGAGCGTTTGGTTTATAGAGATTTTTTTGCTGCCATTCATAAAATGGAAGACGGCGCTGAAAAGGTCATGTTAGACAAAATTGGCAGATACTATGCCTTGACTATCATTTTCGAAAACAAAGGTTTCTATTTGGAAAATGATTACATGGATGGGAGTAAAACCAAGGCTATCAGGAGGCTTCTACACAAGATGACGCAAGAACTAAGAACCGAAGTAGAAGGCTTGGTAGATTCATTTGGCATTCCATTCGAATCCATTCGAGCAGAAATCCTGAAGGAGGATTAAATCATTTGGATTTACTTTCTGAGAACTGGGCTAAATAACTGAGAATTATTTTCTGCTCTATGTTGGTAGTGGAGTTTCCTTCTATAAATGAAAGTGATTGTACATTACCTCCTTTTGCCAAGACTAAATCACTACCAATAATTTCGTGTGGCTGCCAATCTCCTCCCTTGACAAGTACGTCTGGAAGTAAAATGCCAATCAATTCATATGGGGTGTCCTCAGAAAAAACGGTTATAAAATCAGTGGACTCTAGAGCTGCAAGAATCAGCGCTCGGTCATTCTGCGGTAAAATAGGCCTGGAGTTTCCTTTCAACCTTTTGACAGATTCATCACTATTGATTGCTACAACCAAGATATCTCCCAATGATTTAGCTTCTTCCAAATATGCAGTATGTCCTGGATGAAGGAGGTCAAAACAGCCATTGGTAAAAACTATCTTTTGCCCAAGATCAGCTTTTTCTTGAAGTCTTTCCTTCAACTCCAAATAATTGAATATTATTTTTTCTTTAAATGCCACCGATTAGGATTGTGATTTTCTATTGATGATGGGAAGTAAAACATATGCTGCCAATCCCAAACTAATATTGCCAATGATGGATATGAAAATAAAGTTCAAATTTGCATAGCTAAATCCATCACTACCTGCAACGCCATATAAACTTAGAGCCTCTGAAATCATAAACTGATACGTCCCCATTCCTCCTGGTGAAGGGATTATCATACCAACACTTCCAAGGAACAGACTCACTAATGCAGCTTGGGGGGGCAAATTACTTGTAGCTGTCAACGCATTGAATGAAACATAAGTCATGATAAAATAACATGCCCAAATGGCCAGGCTATAGGTAATGAATAATCCCCTTTTTTCCAATTTTTTAATGCTCAACAATCCCTCAATCAACCCTTTTATAAATACTGAAACTTTTGCCCCTATTTTGGTGGTTTCAATTTTGCCCCAATACTTGTATAGGACTCCCATCATTATCAACAGAATGATCAATAAACTCATCGGAAAAACCATGGATTTGAAGTCAATGACCGCATTCTCAAACAAGTATTCTGAAACTTTTTGATAAGCAAATATCAGTGCGAGCATAGAGACAAAGAAGAAAATCACAACATCTATGATTCTTTCTGTGATGATGGTTCCAAATGCTTTTTCAGACGGGATGTTTTCATATTTACTAATGACGCCAGCTCTAATCAATTCTCCGATTCTGGGCAATGCCAAGTTGGTGAAATAAGCGATGGTGACTGCGCCGAAGGCATTGATAAACTTCATCTTATAGCCAAGGGGCTCTGTCAATAAATTCCATCTTACGGCTCTCAATACGTTGCTCAATACAAAGAAACCAATAGAGATAATGAGGTATACCCAATTGGCACCTTTGATGTCATTATAAACTTTTGTAAGCAGACTACAATTTTCTGAAGTAATTCCTTTGGCGACGCATTCAGCTTCGTAAGCAACTTGCTGTTTATGATAAACCAGATAGAGGATGAGGCATCCCAAGCTTAGAAAAAGAAAAAAGGTAAGTAGATTTTTAATTTTCACCTCACAATACTATTCTGTTATGTTCGTCAGGGAACACAACAGCAGGCTTGAAGTCTTTGGCTTCTTCGGGAGTCATCAACGCATAGGATATGATGATGACGATGTCACCAACTTCCGCTCTTCTGGCAGCGGCCCCATTGAGACAAACTTGACCCGAACCTCTTTCGCCCTTGATAATATACGTTTCTATCCTTTCACCATTGTTATTATTTACTATTTGCACCTTTTCACCTTCCATGAGTTTGGCTTCATCTAGCAAATCTTCGTCAATAGTAATGGAGCCCACATAATTGAGGTTTGCCTCTGTAATGGTTGCTCTGTGGATCTTTGATTTAAATATTGTCAGTAACATGTTGTAACAAAAATATGAATGCTCTTAAATAATTGTGCCTTGTATAATTTCACCCTTAAATGATGAAGTTTATTTTGTGTCTTTCCCATATTAATGTAAAAAGCGCACTAATAGTTCTCTAAATGGTTGATAGGGCTTTATTTAAATCGGCAATAATGTCGTCAATATGTTCCAATCCTGTCGAAACTCTGATCATGGAATTGGTTATCCCTGCTAAACTTCTCTGATCCGGGCTCAATTTTGAGTGCGTAGTAGAAGCAGGATGCGTAATGATGCTCCTTGTATCGCCTAAATTGGCAGACATGGACATCATTTTAATGTTATTGAGTACTTTTTTGCCTTTCTCCAAATCACCATCCACTTCAAATGTGACAATACCACCACCTGCTTTCATTTGTTTTTTTGCAATTTCATACGCCGGGTGGATTTCCAGAAAAGGATAACTCACACTTTTGATTTTCTGGTGTTGTGACAACCATTGTGCCAGTTGGAGTGCATTCTCGCAATGTCTGTCCATTCTTACAGCCAAGGTTTCTAAACTTTTACTCAAAACCCAAGCATTAAATGGAGATAATGAAGGACCTGCATTACGCATAAACTGTTCGATCAAAGCAATGTGGTTATTTTTACCTACAATGACTCCCCCCATGACTCTACCTTGCCCATCCATGTATTTGGTAGCGCTGTGTATGACGATATCTATCCCAAACTTAAGCGGTTGTTGTAGGTAAGGAGTTGCAAAACAATTATCTACGATAGAAATGATGCCATTTTTGGCAAACATTTTCCCATAAGCATCTAAGTCAAATATTTGTAAGCCGGGGTTTGATGGTGTTTCAAAATAAGCAATTTTTGTGTTTGGTAAAATTGCCTTTTCCCACTCAGCCGGATCTTGCGAATTGACTAAAGTAAATGTAATGCCCCATTTCTGAAAATAATTTTCCATTACTTTTATCGTGGAACCAAAAACAGCCTGAGACATCAATACATGGTCTCCTTGAGCAAGCAAACAGGCAAATGTTGTAAAAATGGCTGCCATGCCTGTGGTGGTTGCCCTTGCGGCTTCTGCACCTTCTAATAATGCTACTTTAGTTTCAAATTCTTTGACAGAAGGATTGGTATATCTGCTGTATACATTACCTGGAATTTCATCTGAGAAAATCTGTCTCATCTCATCTGCATCATCAAACACATAACTAGATGTCGCAAAGATCGGAGTAGAATGTTCTCTTTGCTTCCCTCTTTGGGTCTGGGTTCGTATTGCCAGCGTTTCAAACTTCATAAAAGAAAAATTTACTTTTGATGATTACTCATCATTTCAAATCAAATTAAGAATTTTTTTGAAGGTCAACTACCTCCACCGTATGTGTTATCAATGCTGTTTTTTCAAGCATTTTGGAAACAGAAC
>ENA-UOWO01003048-UOWO01003048.1-activated-sludge-metagenome-genome-assembly--contig:-NODE-3048-length-19929-cov-11.465080_pt1 | contig 19929 bp, 19 predicted proteins | sample MGYA00238148_ERZ761564 | MGnify/ENA primary metagenome ERZ761564 (study PRJEB28885, sample SAMN05720194) | activated sludge metagenome | isolation source: Anaerobic digester | place: USA... | reverse complement strand
ACAGGATGGACACGATAAAGCGATGAAGCCTTGGGGCTTATCCGCTTGAGCTGTTCTTCATCCTGTCATCATGTTCGAAGTATCCTGATGGCGGCGAGTCGTTTGCCCGATCGGGGGGCGGCGGGTATACTGGATCCATCATGCAAGATCGTCAGAAGTTGGTCGGGGCCATGTTCCGGGCGCCGGGTTTCGCGGCCGTCGCGGCGGCGACCGTCACGCTGATGTACCGGGCCGGCTTGATGGCCTGGCCGACCGTTCCGCTGCTGGCCGCCATCAAGCTGCCGCTCCTCGCGGGGCTCGTCGTCGGCCTCGCGCTCGAGGCGAAGGCAGCCTTCGTCATATCGCCCGGGGAAGCGCCATCCGTCGGCTCACGAGGCGTCGCCGCGGGAGCGGCCGTCGGCGATATCGCCGACGCCGAATTCGCCGACGCCGCCGCCGTGCTCGCGTCGGCCCTGATCGGCTACCTGGCGATAGCGAGGCTGGGGCTCAACGCCGTGCTCGCCTCGTCGCTCCTGGGCTTAGCTGGCGCGCTGCTACTGCCGAAACGGGCGGTCGCGATCTACTGCGGCAGCTTCGCCGGCATGGCCGCGCCGGCCGCCTTCGAGACGATGCCGTCCGTGGCGCTGTCCGGCGTGATCGCCGGCGTCTTCTACGTGTCATGCAAGCCGTGCTTCCCCGGGGTGGGCGGCCGACTCGGCGCGGCGGCCTACGCGGGCAGCCTCGGCTCGTCGCTCCTCCTGGGCGCACGGCTCACCGGAGACGAGCTGCCCGGGCTCGGGCTGGGGCTGGGCATCCTGGCCTACGCGATCCTTGGATCGGCGCTGACTTGGACCGTCTCGGTGCGGCTCGGCCGGGGCGCGGTGATGGCGTCGGCCTTCTGGGGCGCCGTGGCGGGGGCCGTCATTCCGGCGCTGCACGGCCCGGTCGCCGGCAGCCTGCTGGACGCGGCGTTCTTCTGCGGCAGCTTCGCCGGTATGAGCTCGGCGGCCCGGCTACGCAACGAGGCGGAGGCCGGCGTCGCCGGCGCCTTCTGCGGCCTGTCGTTCATCCTGGCGTTACCCTGGCTTGGAGGGGCCGGCGGCAAGCTCGGCACGCTGGCCTTCGGCTCCACGCTCGCCTACCTGGGGCTCAGGGAAACGGTACGGCGCGCGCTCTCTCGCCTGCGAAAGACCTAATCCTGTCATCATATTCGTAGCAGCCTAGTTTTCCTCTTCTCCGCGTCCTTTGCGCCTTCGGGGCTTCGCGCGAAGCATCGTAATAGCAATCCGGCGCGAAGGGTTCTTCCTACGCACGCCCGGTTCCTGTATTGTGTCCGCTTCGGGGAAAAACCATGATAGCCGTCGAGAACCTCAGGAAAACGTACAGGGTCAAGAAGCGCCCGGCCGGGCTCGTCGCGGCCGCGGCGGCCCTCGTGCGCCCGCGCTACGATACGGTGGAAGCCCTGCGCGGCGTATCCTTCCACGTGAGCCAAGGCGAGATAGTCGGCTACATAGGACCGAACGGCGCCGGCAAGTCCACGACCATCAAGGTGATGAGCGGCATACTCGTACCCGACTCCGGCTCCTGCGTCATAAAGGGCCGCGTGCCCTGGAAGGAGCGCAAGGCCCACGTCGCGGGCATAGGCGTCGTGTTCGGCCAGCGCTGCCAGCTCTGGTGGGACGTGCCGGTCATAGACTCGCTCGACCTCCTGCGCGATATCTACCGCGTCGACGAGGCCGCCTACCGGCGTAACCTCGACGAGCTCGTGTCGGCCCTGGACATAGGCGGCGTGCTCGGGCAGACGGCGCGATCCCTGAGCCTCGGCCAGCGCATGCGCTGCGAGATCGCGGCCAGCCTCGTGCACGCGCCGGACATCCTGTTCCTCGACGAGCCGACCATAGGCCTGGACGCCGTGTCGAAGCTGGCCGTGCGCGGCTTCATAGCGCGCGCGAACCGAGCGCGCGGGCTCACGGTGATGCTCACGACCCACGACATGCATGACATAGAGGCTCTCGCGTCGCGCGTCATCCTGATAGGCAAGGGCGAGATACTCCACGACGGCAGCTTCGGCTCGCTCGTCGCGGGGCGGGGCGACGGCGGCGTGGAGTCGGCCGTAGCCGATCTCTACGGCGAGATGGGGATAGCGTGATGGGCGAGCTCCCGGCCTACGCGGGCCTCTTCCGCATGCGCCTCGTGCGCGGACTGTCCTACAGGGCCGCGGCGATAGCCAGCTCGGTAACCCAGTTCTTCTGGGGCTTCATGCTCATAAGCGTGCTCAGGGCCTTCGCCCGTTCGGGCGGCTCGCCCCTGGACGACGGCCAGATAGCGTCGTACATCTGGCTACAGCAGGCCTTCCTCGTGCTCGGCGCAATATGGTTTAGGGACGGAGAGCTCGTGCGGCTCATATGCTCTGGAGACGCGGCCTACGAGCTGTGCCGCCCCGTCGACCTCTACCGATTCTGGTTCGCGCGCCTGGCCGGGGGACGCCTCGCCGCCACGGCCCTGCGTTGCCTGCCCATACTGGCGGTGGCGTCCTTCCTGCCGGAGCCGTGGCGCCTCTGCCTACCCGGGAGCCCGGCGGTCCTCGCCTGCTTCGCGCTCGCCATGGCCCTGGCCACGGTCATGGTCATCGCCGTGTCGATGTTCTCGTACGCCCTGACCATGGTCACCCTGAATACCCAGGCCGGCTTCCTCTTCGTGGCGCCCGTGTTCGAGCTGTGCGCCGGGCTCCTCGTCCCCTTGCCCCTCATGCCCGAAGGCGTCCGCCGCGTCCTCGAGGTCTTGCCCTTTCGCTACGCGGCCGACCTGCCGTTCAGGATCTGGATGGGCTCGATAGGCCTCGCAGAGCTACCGGGGCTCCTCGCGGCGGAGATCGCGTGGCTCGCGCTCATCGTGGCCGGGGGGCGGCTCGCGCTTGGCGCGGCTCTAAGGCGCGCCGAGGCGGTAGGCGGATGAGGGCCGCACGGCTCTACCTGCGCTGCGCCGGCGTCGCGGTACAGGGTCAGCTCAGCCGACGATACAACCTCGTCCTCCTGGCCTTCGGCCAGCTATCTATAGCCGTATCGGCCCTGATCGGCGTTGCGCTGCTCTTCTCGCGCTTCGGCTCCCTCGCGGGCTATAGCTTCTCCGAGGTGCTGCTCTGCTTCGGGGTGACCCAGACGGCGTTCTCCCTCGCCGAGGTGGTAGCGCGGGGCTTCGACTCGTTCTCGCAGGTACTGGCCCAGGGAGAGTTCGACCGTATGCTCGTCAGGCCGCGCGGCTCCATGTTCCAGGTGCTGGCATCGAGGATGGAACTGGCCCGCCTCGGCCGCGTATCCGTCGGCCTGGCCTGCCTGGCCTCGGCGCTGGCCGCACTTGTGCCCGGATGGGCCGCAGACGCCATCGCGGTAGGACAGGCGGGCCTCCTCGTCCTGAGGCTCGCGACGCTGGCCTTCATGACGGCCGGAGGCATGGCCATCTTCTCGGGCATATTCATCCTCGGCGCGTCGCTCGCCTTCATCACGACGGACTCCCTCGAGATAGTCAACGTCCTGTCCGACGGTGGCCGCGAGACCGCCCAGTACCCGCTCACGATATACGAGCGCGCGATGCGGCGCTTCTTCACCTTCGTGGTACCCTTCGGGTGCGTGAACTACCTGCCGCTCGAGTTCGTCCTCGGCCGGCCGGGCTCGGCTCCCTGGTCCGCATGCTTCCCGCTCGTGGGCTTCGCCTTCCTCGCCGCCTCCACGGCCGTCTGGAACGCCAGCGCCCGGCGCTACGTCTCCACGGGCTCGTGAGCGGCCCCGAGCGGGGGCGTTACCGCGATAGAGGCGAAGACAGCGAACAAGATGATCATGATGGGATGGACACGATAAGACGGAAAAGTTATGGACTTACACTAAGCCACCGAGACACGGATGATCCGTGCCCCCGTGACTTGGTGTACGCCAGTACTAGAATCCTCAAGTCAAGCCAATAAGGGACAACGAACGCTATGAATGATATCCGCTATAGAGCTTTTCATCAGTTCGTCGCCTTCGTGCCGGACGAGGAGATAGGCCTCAGGGGCGCCAAGCTCCTGGATCTGGGGCGATTCTCGCCCGACTACGCGTATACGATCGACTGTTGCGAGCTCGGCGAGGTGGTCTACGAGACCTTTAACGCGGGGAGCGCCTTCATCGAGATCGAGGGCGTGACGGCCCATCCGATGTCGGCCAAGGGCGTCTTGGTCAACCCTATCCTGGTCGCCCAGGACCTCATCGCCCTGTTCGACAGGAGCGAGACGCCCGAGCGTACCGAGGGCAAGGAGGGCTACGTCTGGTTCAACCGGATCTCCGGCGGCCAGTCGAGCGTCTCGCTGCAGGCGTCGATACGCGACCACGACCTGGCCGGCTACGATGACAGGAAGCGACGGCTCCTGGCGGCCGTCGAGGAGGTCGGTCGGCGCTACCCGAGGGCGCGGCTATCGATCCGCATCGACGACGTGTACGCCAACATCGCGAACCACGCCGACCGCTCCCATCCGGCGGTCTCCGCGATCTACGGGGCGATGGCCGAGCTCGGCATCGAGCCGAGGACCGTGGCGATGCGCGGCGGCACCGACGGCTCGGCCCTGTCGGCGCGCGGGCTCGTCACCCCGAACTACTTCACCGGGGCTCACCTGTTCCATTCGCGCTACGAGTTCCTGCCGATGCGTTCCTTCGTCGCGTCCTATCGCCTGACGCGCAGGCTGATCGAGGACGCAGGTACGAGGCTTCGCTGAGGCCCAACGAGCCGCCGTGGTTTTTCGACACTCAGTGATAGAATAGTCATCATTCAATACGATTACTTTAAGGCTTCATCATACTTCTCGTACAGGGAGTTGAGCCATGAAGAATTTGGTCGTAGCGCTGGCTATCTGTTCCGCCTTGCTAGCCGCCCTCGTCGCCTGTCGTTCGCCGCTCCATGGAACGAACGATACGACCGACGTGTCGATACGGATAGGCGGCGTCCTGCCTCCGACGCTATCGGACTCGGCGACGCGCCATGGCGCGCGGGTGATCGTCCCGGCGGCCGTCCAGCTTCGGGTTACGGCCGATTGGGAGCGCGGCGGCCAGCTCATCCAGACCTCGCAGGTGGCCGGAGGCCAGGCCACGATACGGCGCCTGCCCGTCGGCGTCGCCATATCCTTGTACCTCGAGGCGCTCGATTCGTCCGGTACCGTGCTGTCCGTCGGCACGCTCGCCCTGGCGCCGCTCGGCGAAGGCCTCAACGCAGCGCCGGCCGTCACTCTCAAGCCGTCGCCGGCCATGGCGACCGACGACCTCGGCGCGATGAGCGCCGGCATGTCGAGCGCGCGCAGCGTGGGCGCGCAAGGGGTTCGCTACTATACCTTTACCGCGGGTGACGGCCTGTCGGGCGATTTCCAGGTCGTCTTCGATACCGGCAAGGCGCGCTGGGTCTGGCTCAAGGCCTATGACGAGGACTGGAACGAGCTGCCGGCGATTTGCTCCGACGCGTCGCAGGGCTGGGTCGTCGTACGCCTCGCGGAGACGCAGACGGTGAACCTGGCCGTGAGCAACAGCGTCGGATCGCCAGGGTATCCGGCCGGGGCCATCGATGGCGCTATCGTCGTCCGGCCGGCCAAGTTCTGCACGGCCGACGCCCTGGAGCTTGGCGACGGCTCGCTCTCCGCTCCGCTGACGATAGAGTCGATCGGATCCATGTGCGATTCCGGCGACAGCCTGTTCGTGCGCGGCGGTCTGTACGACGCCTCCGCGCAGGTCACTAGTTCGCTCGGCGATCTCTACGTCTACGGCGGCTTCTCGCCCGACTGGAAGACTCGCGACGCGAGGCTGTACGAGACGCGCATCGGGTCTTCTGGCGAGGTGCCTGACCTGGTACGAGTGGCCGGGGGCGGCCTGCTCGACGGTATCCGTATTACTGCCATTCCTTTATCGGGAAGCGTGATGAATACCTGCGGCCTCATTCTCAAGCCGCAGAGCGCGCTGGTCATCAACGATTGCCGTATCTACGGCGGCACGAACTATGAGGCCATCTCGTCGCAGAGTATAGGAAGCGTTGCCGTGAACGTCACCTCGGAGACGGGCGGCACGATCGAGATGGCGTCGTGCGAGCTCTATGCCGGCGGCGCCAACAACCTCGATGAATTCCCCGCTTCGACCTATGCGCTCAGCGTTTCCAGTAGCGTCGTATACGTGCATGACTGCGATATAGACGGCGGCTTCGCCCAGAGCCCCGGCGGCGCGAGTACCCACGGCGTATGGGTCACGAACGCTTATGTCATACTCGCCCGATCCCGGGTCTGGGGCGGAATCGCCAAATCCAGCTCTGTCGATTATGATGCCAGCGCCGCAGGCGTATTCGCCGAATACGGCACCCGCACGGTGGCCATAGTCAATTCGCTGGTATCAGGCGGCTACTCGAGCAATAGCGCCGCGGGCGGCCGCGAGTACCTGCGCGGCGTCGAAACCTATCAACAACCTATTCGTATATGCGGCTCGGTCATCGACTCGGGGTTCTGCCCCGAACCGGTCGAGACCTACAGCTACGTCTCCGCCACCTCCACCGAGGAAAGCGGTACGGTGCAGATTGAGTCGAGCATCGTCATAACCTCGAACGCCACGGCCTTCGGCGACCTGTTCTATGACGCCGAAATGCCGAACAGCGCGACCACCTGCTACGGTTGCCTCGCGGCGCACCCCGGGGAATTCTCGTATGGCGGCTCGGACAGCGCGTTCCCCGAACCTATCGCGGGCAACGAGGATCTCCCGAACCTAGCCCTCGGCGGCTTCTTCACGGCGTTTTCGAACGCCTATACGGGAAGCTATCCGTCCGACTACGAGCGTTGGCTGGGCGGCTCGTGGCGCGTTTCGCCGGGGTACTCAGCCTATATCGGCGGCGGTAACCTGCCGTATTCAGGCGGATCGGTGGCGGGTTTCTCAGTAGCCGACTATCCGGCGCTGGTCCTCGACCTGGCGGGCAAGGCCAGGCCGACGAGCGGTTCCTGGGGCCGCGGCGCCTACGAATAATGAACGCCAAGACGCTCCTACCGTATAGGCTAAGACTATGAACACTATGCTCATGATGGGGACACGATGGACACGATGAATCGATTAACCTTAGGGTCTTACCTTGTTCATCGTTCCTCCATCCTGTCATCATGTTCGAATTAGCCTATTCGCTATCTTCATCGCGTTCTGAGCGCCTCCGCGACCCTGCTATCTCGCGCCCAGCGTGACGAAGGCCGCCAGGTCCTCCGCGTCGAGGGGGATGCCGTCGGCACGGACTACGCGGCCGGAGGCGTTCCACCGGGCGGCGTCGAGCACGGTCGCCGAACGCTCGGGCCAGAGGGCGGTGGCGGCGACGTACAGGAACAGCCTGCAGATCGGCGCGAAGATCACGGCCGAGCGTTCGTCGTCGAACTCGAACGCGAGCGACGCGACGTAGGCGCCGAGCGCGGCGGCCTGGCCGGAGGAGGCGCGGGCCGAGAGCATCATGGCGCTCATCGGCACGGCGCCGTCGCCGAGCGGCAGCCTGGCGCGCAGGGCGTCCATCGGGCGCGGCAGATAGACGGCTATGGGAGCGGCCCACTCGTCGGCCCAGCGCGCGGGCACCGGCTGGGGGTTCGGCTCCGCGGCCGCGGCCAGCACCGCGTCGAGCGGCGCGGTGCCGACGAAGGCGCGCCCCGACGAGGCGAAGGCCAGGTGGAGCCTGCCGTCGCGGGTCGACCAGGCCTGGCCGTCCTTGCGCCACGACGGGTCGGACGACAGCCGCATCGAAGCGGCCCCTGCGGGGTAGCGGCCCTCCGCCACGGCGACGACGACGGCCGAACCGTCCTTCGCGCCGACGAGGGCGAGGGTCATCGAGTCGGTGCGGTCGGCAATGGCCGACGCGCCCTTGGCGTCCACACCGGGCATCGAGGCGAGCACGGCCGACAAGGCGACCCGGTCGAGCCTGGCGTAGGCCGCGGCGCCGACCGGCAGGAGGCGCTCGGCCTCGACGTCGGCGGGGGCTCGCACGACGCTCGCGCAGGAGCCGGCGGCCAGGGTCGCGAAGGCGGCGATGAGGGTGGAGGCCGCGCGTGATAGCCTCCGCTTCGTTCTCGGCATCATAGTCCTTTCTTGCGCAGGAGCGCGGTCGCGCGCTTCCGGTGCTCGAGCGCCGCCTCGTGCCAGCGGTACAGGTCGCTCCGGTAGAACGACGAATCCGTCCGTACGGCCGCGGCCTGCCCGGTTCCAGTAGCCCTCGACAGCTGGGCCTTGGCCCAGGCCAGCTTGTCGTAGTGCCTGACGCCGGCGAACGGCGAGGCGTCGGGTGGCGAGCCCGCCTCGCGGCGCCATAGCCCGTGCTCGTAGGGCCGTATGTTCCAGCATATCACGTAATCCGCCAAACGCTCGTCCTTGGACGGCTTAGCCCAGATCGCCCCGAGCCTGGCGACGACGAGCTCGTCGTCGGAGAAGGGCTTGCCGAGGAACACCCGGAGGTAGCGGTAGAGCTTGATCGCCGCGGCGGCGAATCGCTCCCTGTTGACGACTCGCTCCGAGCCGGCCTTGAGCCTGCGGTCATGCCATACGACATCGGGCTCGTCGGGCGACGACAGGGCCTGGAGATGGCCGGCGGGCGGTAGGCTGGAGGCCGCGAGCGAGGCGACGATGTCGTTGGTCGGGTCCTGGAGGCCACAGAAATTCTGGTGGGCCCAGCTGTCGGCGAAGGCGTGCGCCGCGATGCCCATCAGGTAGGGGTCCTTATCCTTGAAGGCGGCGACGAGCAGTTCCTTGACATTATCCGAGTTGGGTGTCACGGTATAGGCCGACGATAAGCCGTCCGCCCGGGCAAAGGCGGCCTTGGCCTGATCCCCCGGCACGAAGTGGAAGGGCAGGTAGACGTCGCGCTTGACCGCCTCGTCCCAGAACAGGTAGTTCTGGGTTACCGCCAGGTCGACGCGGCCGCGCGGCGCGTCGAAAGCCAACGGGGTCGTCGACGCGTCGACTTCCTGCGACGAGGCGGCCAGGATGAAGGCGGTCCGCTCGTCGAAGCCGGCTTCCAGGGCGAGCGCGTAGACCGCGTAGTAATGGAATTCTATATTCATCGATCGCAAAGATACTCATACGCCCGGCCCGCGGCTATGCACGGTCCGGGACTATACCGAGGAGGCGATATGCCTGCACGAAAGCCGCTATCGAGGGCGCCCAGGAAAGCCAAGCCGTCCGGCAAGCGGGTGGGGGTACTCGGCGCCGGGGCCTGGGGCACGGCGGTGGCCAAGGCCCTGGCGGAGAACGGCCACGACGTGACGATATGGGCCCGCGAGGGCGAGCTGGCGGCCGCCATCAACGAGCGGCATGAGAACGGCGCGTACCTGCCCGGCGTCGCCCTGCCGGAGCGGCTACGCGCCAGCACCGAGCCGCTCGACGCCGCGAACGGCAGCGAGGCGCTGTTCATCGCGGTGCCGTCGCCGTACATGCTGCAGACGGTCAAGCGGGTGCTCACCTCGCCGGACATCATGGAGGGGCGTACCCTCGTCGCCGTACTGACCAAGGGCTTCGTCGCGACCGAGCGCGGGCCGAGGCTGATCGTCGAGACGCTCGAGGATTACCTTCCCGGCTTCTACCGCGGCAACCTGGTCTACGTCTCGGGGCCGAGCCACGCCGAGGAGGTGTCGCGGGGGCTGATGACCGGCCTCGCGGCGGCGAGCGTCAACGGGCGCAACGCCATCCGCGTGCGGGAGCTCCTGCAGAGCCAAAGCCTGCTCGTCTTCCCGTCGCTCGACGTGATAGGCGTGCAGGTCTGCGGCGCGGTCAAGAACGTCGTCGCGATAGCCTTCGGCATGCTGGACGCGCTCAAGGCGGAGTCGGATGCGTTCGGCGACAATACCGAGTCGATGCTGCTCGCGGCCGGGCTCAACGAGATCCAGGCCTTCGGGCAGGCTCTCGGCGCCACGCACCCGGAGACCTTCACCTCGATAGCCGGGGTCGGCGACCTCGACGTGACCTGCCGCTCGATCCACGGGCGCAACCGTCGCTTCGGCCGCGAGATCGTTCAGAAGGGCGTGCTGGCGCCGTTCGAGAACGCCGCCGACCTGATAGCCAGGATAGGCGAACTCGGCTACTTGCCCGAGGGAGCGCCGGCGAGCGGCTTCGTCGACCGGATAGCCGCCGAGAAGCGCCTGTCCATGCCTATTTGCCGCGGCGTGCACCGCATCCTCGACAAGGAGCTGACGCCGCGCGAGTTCATAGAGGAATACCTGGGAAGCCTGTCGGGCTAGGCGGCGCCTGGGGCTTGGAAGGAGCGGCCGGACGCATCGTCCGTCGGCTCCTCCCGTTCCTCGTCGGGCCGTCCAGCGGCCCGCGCCGGCGAATTGGCGCGCCGCGCCTGGGCCGTCGCCGCGCGATACGTGGGCAGTAGCCTGTCCAGCTCGCGGAAGAAGCTGTCCCAGGCTCCGTCCACGAAGGCCGCGCCTGGCGCGTCTCGCTCGCGTTGCTCGAATATAACGTACATGATGGGATCCATTCCGTCTGGATCGGCCCTAGGCTCGATCCTCCGGCGCCGGAGCGCCGGTTTTACCGTCTGATACCTATGAGATGATGCGGAGGGGAGCGGTAGCGGTGGAAGTCGGGGAGACTCCCCTCAGCGGCCTGCCTTGGCGGCGTCGAGTACCGATATCATCATTGAGCGCCTCCGTGCGCCGAGGTCCTGGATTGCCGTCGTCGGCCGCGGGAGCGGCCCTGAGATCCGACCGGCCTGTCCGAACCCGCATCATAGTCTCAGAAACTGGCGCGCGCGGCAAGTGGACAGAAACACTTTACTCGAACCGTCCTTTGTCGGTATCCTATGCTCACTCAATCATCATCAAGAGAGTACCACGAGGTTTCCGATGCCGACGTACGAATACGAATGCAGAGCGTGCGGTTACACGTTCGAGCGGGTCCAGAGCATGTCCGACGAGCCGGTCCGCGAGTGTCCCGAATGCGGACACGAGGTCCGCAGGCTGATCTTCGGAGGCTCGGGGGTCATCTTCAAGGGGTCGGGTTTCTACGTCAACGATTCGAAGGGCAAGAACCCGGCCGCCCCGAAGGCCAAGCCCGGCGCCTCCGAGTCCGCCGAGCCGAAGGCCGCAGAGGCCAAGTCCGGTTCCGACGGTGTCGCTCCCTCCAAGCCTAGCGTGCCGGCGGACCCGAAGCCCGCCAAAGCCAAGGAAAGCGTCTGAGGGCGGGTAAGTCGCCCCGCTTCTTCTGCGAACACTGCGGGACGGAGGTGGGGCGCGACGAGCGGGCCTGCCCAGTATGCGGCCGCTTCTTCTCGGCGGTCCGTTGCCCGCGTTGCGGCTACTCGGGGCCGGCCGGCAGGTTCGCGGCCGGTTGCCCGGTCTGCGGGTACAGCATGAGCCCCGACGGCGCCTCGGATGGCCTCGGCTCCCGGCCGCGCCGCGATGGCCCGGCGGCTCCGCTGCCCGTTTGGGTCTGGCTTCTCGCCCTCGGCCTGCTCGCGGCTGCCGTCGCGGCGCTCTGGTCGATACTCTAGCCGGATCTCGTCAGCCGGGACTCGTGTCGAGGTGACCAGGGCGAAGTAGCGTGGCCTTGGCCGTGGCCACGTCGAGGTCGTAGATATTGTAGTTCTTGCGAGGGTCGAAGCCTTCGAGCCTCGCGGCGAAGTTGATCGACGCCGAACCGGCATCGCCCGTGGTCGACCTGTGGAACACGCCGGCGTGCCACATCAGCACGGCCGGGCCGTCGAAGACGGTCTCGCCGTCATGGACGACGCGCTCCGGCTCCACCACGAACGACTCGATGCGGCGATGCCTGGCCGCGTACAGCTCGACGCTACGCGAGCCGTGGAGGACGAGCAGCGTGTCTTCCTGGCAGGCGTGCATGTACCAGGGGCGCTCGACCTCGCCCACGGAGCCCGGGGACAGCGCGAAGCGTCGGTGCACGACGCGCTCGATGCCGTCGATGTGGCTCAGGTACTCCATCGGCATGATGTCGAGCGCCACGTCCGAACCGCGCTTGAGCGGCTTGAGCTCGATGATGCTATAGAAGCCCCGTACCTCGTCTATCACGTGCTTCGCCATACGCTACAGTCTTGCGCATGGCGACGATGGAATCAAGGAACGCCGGTCGGGGCGATGCTGACGGTAGCCCCGGCGGCGTCGACGCGTAGTTCGCCTCGCCCGGCCAGGCCGGAGACCATCGAGGCGAGCGGCACCCCGACGAGGCGCCTGAACGCGCGCTGCAGGTCGCGCGCGCCCAGCTCGACCGAGTAGCCTTCGGCGAGCAGGAGCTCCAGGGCGGCGTCCGTGAACGATAGCTCGACGCCGTACTCGCGTCGCAGGTTCTCGTTGGCGTCGCGGACCACGACGCCGGTCAGAATGGCGCGAGCGTCGTCCCTGTCGAGGGCCCGGAACGGCACGATGGCGTCGAAGCGGTTGAGCAGCTCGATCGGGAAGGCCCTACGCAGGGCCGCCATCGGCACCGTGCCCGAAGCCGCGAGCGCGGCCGCCTCCGTGCCGGCCAGGAAGCCGAGCGCGGGGCCGGCGTCTCCCCCGACGTTGCAGGTGGCCACGATGGTCAGGCCCGAGAACGACAGCGTTCTGCCGGTAGAATCGGTCGCGCGGCCCGCGTCGAGTATCTGCAGGAAGACGCGGTGCACTTGCTGATGGGCCTTCTCGAACTCGTCGAGGAGGAGCACCCCCCCGGAGCACGCGTCGACCGCCTTGGACAGGAGCGGAGCGTCGTCGTAGCCGATGTAGCCGGGAGGCGCGCCGAGGAGGCGCGAGGCGGTATGGCCGTCTGAGAACTCGCTCATGTCGATGCGGAACAGCGCGTCGTCGCGGCCGGATAGGGCCTTGGCCAGTCGCTCGGCGAAGGCCGTCTTGCCGACGCCCGTCGGGCCGGTCAGCAGGAAGGCGCCGCTCGGCCTGTCCCTGCGCGGGTCGAGCCGCATCCTGGCCACCCTGACGGCGTCGGAGACGGACTTGATCGCCGCTTCCTGCCTGAGCACGTCGCGGCCGATGGCGGCCTCGAGGCCGGCCAGCCCGCTCGCCTCGTCGAGGCCCGGCTCGACCACCACGTTGGCTATGTCCTTGACCGCCTCGAGGAGGTGTCGCTCCGCGAGCTCTTCGTCGCCGCGGAACGCGGCCCTGGCGGAGGCCCGGTCGAGCACGTCGAGCGCCTTGTCGGGGAAGCGGCGCATCGGCAGGTAGCGCCTGGCCACCTCGACCGAGCGAGCGCGGACAGGCTCCGGTATCGATACGCCGAAATGGCGCTCGAGCCTCGGGGCGACGCCAGCGACGATACGGCCTATCGTCGTCTCGTCGGGCTCCTTGACCAGCACGGTCTGGAAGCGCCTAAGCAGGGCGGAGTCCTTCTCGAGGTAGCGCGCGTAGTCGGCGCTCGTCGTCGCGCCGATGCAGCGTATGCGGCCCGACGACAGGGCCGGCTTGAGCGTCTCCGATATCGGGTTGTTCGCGAAGGCCGGCACCACCTGGTGTATCTCGTCTATGAACAGGTAGACGTCCTGGAGGCTCTCGGCCGCCTCGACGAGCTGGTTGACGTTCTCCTCCAGGGCGCCGTGCATCGCGGTGCCGGCGAGGAGCTCGGAGACGCGCACCTCGAAGACGCGGGCGTTCCTGAGGCGGGCCGGCACGTCGCCCGACTTGATCCGCATCGCGAGGCCCTGGACGAGGGCGGTCTTGCCGACGCCCGACTCGCCGACGATCAGCGGGTTGGGCTTCCAGTATCGCATGAGCACCGAGCTGAGCGCGTCGAGCTCGGCCTCGCGGCCGAAGACCGGGAAGTCGGCGTCCGGCCCGGTCAGTTCGTCGCCGAAGCGCAGGAGCGCGGCGATCGCCTCGGCGGATTCAGCCCGCGGTCCTATCTCGGGCAACGCTATCTCGTCGGCCGGGATGGCCAGGGCGGGCGCCGCCTCCAGCCTGAAGAACGGCGCCAGTTCGCCCTTGATCGTCGGCCAGGCGGCCCGTATGAGGTGGGACGGCTCGACCTTCGCGTCGCCCGCGAGCGCCTCGGCCCGCTCGAGTATCGACCTGAACTCGCCGGAGATCTTGATCGGCCCCTCGACCTCGCGCGGGGCGCTCGACTCGAGGCGCTCGTTGAGCGACTTGATCAGCTCCACGTCGACGACCGCGTTGTTGCTCTTGGCGATCGCGATGATGTCCGGCAGGTCGAACAGCATCAGGGCCTCGGCCAGGTCGCGGTGGCCGGTCTCCCCGATGGGGCCGCGCAGGGCTATGTCCTGGGTCTTGACGAGGACGTCCAGGGCGCTGTCCGAATATTTATCGTACCTGGACATGCCTACTCCTCGAGCCTGACCGGGGATCCGGCTAGGCTCAACTTGGCCCGGTCGACGCCGGCGGCCCTCAGGATCCGCTCGGCCCTGCGCACGTTGTCGGCCGTTTCCTCCGCGTCGTCGAGCGACGCCGGGCCGCCGGCCATGGCAGCGGCGACGGCCGGGTGGTACTCGTCGATGATCTGCACGAGACCGTTCAGGCAACGCATGAACTGCCTGGGGCCGAGCTCGGCGTCCTCGATCGGGAATTCGACGATGGCCCGTATCTCGCCGTCCCGCTCGTCGTACTCGTACTTGATCAGCTTGGAACGCCAGCAGATACCGAGCAGGGTCCGGTACACCCAGCCGGCGTTCGGCCCGTCGGGCGGATAGCGGTAGAGGTTCGGCGCCATCAGCTTGAAGTACTCGCCGTCCTCCTCGACGCGGGCGATGATGAACACGCTCGAGTCGCCGTCCTGGTCGCGGTAGAGGTCGGTCGCGAAGCTCGTACGGATATAGTCGTCGTGCACCGAGTATTTGAGCCGCTCGGCGATCAGGTACGATTCTATGGTCGACAGCTTCGTTGGCACGCGTTCATCTCCTCGGGGGCCGGTTTCGATTGGCTTCTACGTATAGTATATCGAGAAGCGGACCCGATTTGGAAGGCCGAGCGCGGTTCTAATCGAATCATCCGTCACCGCGGCTTGCGTTGACGGGCCTCCTATCGCATACTCGCGGCATGGTTTCAGTCGATGCTGATGAGAGGCGATGCCGAGAACGGATGGACCGGGGCTACTGCGTCATCCCGGCTGCGGGGCGCTCGTCGCGGATGGGCGACTGGAAGCCCCTCTTGCCCTGGGGCCACTCGACGATATGCGGCGCCGTGGCGGACGCGGCCCTGGCCGCGGGGCTGCGGCCGGTCGTCGTGGCCGGCTACCGGGCGGATGAGCTGGCCGCCGCGTTCTCGGGCCGGCCCGAGGTCGCGGTCGTCGTCAACCGGGATTGGGAGCGCGGCATGCTCGGCTCCGTGCGGGTCGGCGCGGCCCTGCCCCTGAGCCGGGGCTCAGGCTTCTTCGTGGCGCCCGCGGATATGCCGAGGCTGCCGGCCCGGGCTTTCGAACGGGCGCTCGCCGAGCTGGACCGGCTCGAGCAGGCAGGCGAGGCCACTCGGACCCTGTTCGCCTCGAGAGCCGGGCGCCTCGGCCACCCGGTCTGGATACCCGCTTCGGTCGCGGTAGGACTCGGTGCCCTCGACCCGGGACTGCGCCTGCGCGATCACCTGCTCGGGCTACCGTGGTCTGCCGTCGAGGTGGACGACGACGGCATCTTCGAGGACCTGGATACGCCCGAGGCGTATCGAGAGGCTATAGCCAGAATACTCACTGAATGAGCTTGTGTCGATTCGCTTTGGCGTGCTAGGATTACGGCATGAAAACGAAGCATACGATGCTCGCCATCGCCGTCATGGCGCTGGCGTCGGCTGCGGGCGCTCAGACGCCCTCGCGGGTGGTCATGGGCGGCAAGGCCGTCACGATGGTCGCTGACGCCGTTTATATGTTCCCCTCCGCGCGCCCGCGTGTCGTAGCGATCGGCGGCACCGACCAGGGCCTCGGCGTGTTCCTGGAGACGGTTGCGCCGGGTTTCTCCGCGCTACCGTCGTTCCCGCGCCAGGCCGGCGTCGAGGTATACGCGTCCCATAGGCCGGACCTCGTCATACTCAAGTCGAGTCTCAAGAAAAGTCTCGGCGCCGGGCTCGAAGCGCTCGGGATCAGGACCCTGTACCTGTCCCTCGAGACGCCCGACGACTACTACGCCGAGCTGGCCCTGCTCGGTAGGACCTTCGGCGACGAGAAGCGGGCCGCGGAGCTCATCGGCTACTACCAGAACGTCGTCGCGACGGCCGCCGGCGCCTCGGCGGCGGCTACGAAGAAGGGCGACAAGCCGCGCGTCCTCCTCGTGCAGGCCTCGGGCGACGGCTTCGAGGTGCCGCCGGACGGATGGATCCAGACGACGCTCGTCGAGATGGCCGGCGGACAGGCGATCTGGAAGGGGGCGAACCCCGGCGGCGGCTGGGCCAAGGTGGGCCCGGAGCAGATCGCGGCCTGGAACCCCGATGTCCTCCTCGTCGTGTCGTATAGCGAGAGCGCCACGGACGCGGCCGCACGCATGGCCGCCGATCCGCGCTTCTCGAGCCTCAAGGCGGCCAAGACCGGTCGGCTCCACGGCTTCGCCCAGGATTTCCTGTCCTGGGATCAGCCGGACGCGCGTTGGGGCCTCGGCCTCCTCTGGCTGACCGACGCCCTCCATCCCGGCTCGATGCCCGGTTACACGGCGGAATCGTCGGCTAGGCGTTTCTACGCTCTGGCGTACGGTTTCGACGACGCGGCCTTCGCGGCCCAGGTAGCTCCGCGACTGCGAGGCGTTCTTCGGTGAGCCGAGCTGGACGACGGGTGGCCCTTGCGGCCGCCGCGTTGGCGCTGGCCCTGGCCTTCGTCGCCGCCCTGTTGTTCGGCCGCTACCCGTCTCCGGGCTTCACCGATCCCAGGTCGCTCCTCGAGGACGACCTGGCGGCCCGCCTCCTGGTACTCGTCAGGCTGCCGCGCGTATTGTCCGCCTTGCTGCTCGGCGCCACGCTCGGGGCCTCGGGCGCGGCGATGCAGTTCGTCTTCGCCAACCCCCTCGTCGACGCCGGCTTCCTCGGCGTGTCGCAGGGCGCGTCCTTCGGGGCGGCCCTGGCGATGCTCCTCGGCGGCGGCCCGTTTTGGCTGTTCGGTTCGGCCTTCGGCTTCTCGATACTCGCCCTCGTCTTGTCGGTATCCATGGCTTCGCGAATCCGCTTCGGTGGCGCCGTGTTGCGCTTGATCCTATCGGGTATGGCCGTCTCGGCCTTCTTCTCGGCCCTCGTCGCGCTTATCAAATACGGGGCCGATCCCCTGTCGACCCTGCCGGAGATAACCTACTGGCTGATGGGCGGCTTGTCTGGTGCCAATTGGCGAGCGTTGTCCGTGGCCGCGCCGGTAGCCCTCGGCTCGGTCGTCCTGCTCGTCGCGATGCGCTGGAGGATAGCGCTCCTGTCCCTCGACGAGGCGACGGCCGCTTCGCTCGGCGCCAGGCCCGCCCTGGAGCGGGCGGTCGTGCTTGGCGCGGCAGCCGCCGGCGTGGCGGCCGTCACGGCGATGGCCGGCGTCGTCGCCTGGGTCGGTCTGATCGTGCCCCACCTGGCCAGGCTGGCTTTCGGCGGCGACGGCTCCCCGACCGTGCCCGGCTCGGCCCTGCTCGGCGCGTTCTTCGTGGTGGTCTGCGACGCCATCTCGCGGGGGCTGTTCCAGGGCGAGCTGCCGCTCGGCGTGACGACCTCGCTCGTCGGCACGATAGCCTTCTTCGCCCTCCTCATGAGCCGGCGCGTCCACGTGGAGCGAGGATGACGATGGAATTCGTAGACGTCGCGTACCGCTACAAGGGCGAGAGGGCGGACGCCCTGACCGGCTTCAGCCTGAGCGTCCGCAAAGGGAGCGTCACGGCCCTGCTCGGGCCGAACGGCTCGGGCAAGTCGACGGCCCTCGGCCTTGGGGCCGGCTGGCTCGCGCCGAGCTCCGGTTCCGTCGTCAAGGATGGCCAAGCGGCCTTCCTGCCGCAGTCGGAGCGCCTGGCCTTCTCGTTCAGTTGCATCGAGTATGTGGTCTTCGGCCGGGCGCCCCACCTGCCGTACCTGGCCGTGCCGACCGGAGACGATGAGGCGCGGGCCGAGGCGGCCCTGGCCGAGGTCGGCATGGCCGACAAGGCGGGGCGCCGCATCACCGCCTTGTCCGGCGGCGAGCTGCAGCTCGTGCGTATCGCCCGCGCCCTCGTCCAGGAAGCGTCGTACGTGATCCTCGACGAGCCGAGCGACATGCTCGACCCGGTCCACGCCGCGACGATAGGCCGGGCGATCAGGCGGCTGGCCGACTCGGGCGCCGGCGTGCTCCTGTCCACCCACGACCTGGCCTTCGCGCTGGCCTGCGCCGACGAGGCGGCGACGCTCCGCGCTGGGCGCCTCCTGGCCGTCGGACCGACGGCCGACATTGTCGAGCCTCGCGGCCTCGAGGCGCTGTACGGTACGCCGTTCGAGCTACGGTCGCTGCCGACGCCGGTCCTGGACTGAAGACTCGGGCCGTGGCCGGCTATCGGGCCAACTACAAGGAACGGCTGCCCGGGACGGCTACTCGCTACAGCTCGAGCGCCGACAGCGCGTCGTGGAACAGCTCGGAGACCGTCGGGTGGGGAAAGACGGTCCGCTCGAGCTCGCCGACCGTGGCGCCGCGCGCTATGGCGTACTGCATGCCCCAGATCATCTCGCCGGCGTACGGCGCCACGATGTGCGCCCCGAGTAGCCTGCCGGAGGCCTTGTCGGCCACCAGCTTGCACAGGCCGTGGCCGGTCACGCCTCGCTCCGCGACGAAGCGACCGTTGGCCCTGGCCGGTAGCGACGACTTGACCGCGTCGTAGCCGGCGGCGAGCGCTTCGGCCTCGGTCATGCCGACGCCGGCCGCCTCGGGGTCGCCGTAGACGACCCAGGGCAGGGCCTTCCAGGGGAGGTTCGCGTCGCACTTCGCGTCGCCCGAGGCAACGAGCTCCGCGACCGCCCGGCCCATCGCGCTGGCCGAGTGGGCCAGGAGGGAGCGGCCCGTGGCGTCGCCAATAGCCCAGACGCCGGGTACGTTCGTGCGGCACGAGTCGTCGACCTTGACGCCCTTAGGGGAGAAGTCCACTCCCGCCGCCTCAAGCCCGATGCCAGCGAGAACCGGCCTGCGCCCGGTCGCGAGCAGCACGAGTTCGCCGGTCGCCGTCGTCTCCTCCGCGGCGTCGCCCTTGCGATACCTGACCGAGCCGCCTTCGACGCAGGTGACCGTGGCGCCCGTGGCTATCGTGACGCCCTTGAGCGCGCGCTTGTAGACGGCGGCCAGCTCGGCGTCCATGAACGGCAGGATCTCGGGTAGCATCTCGATGACCGTAACCTTGACGCCGAGGGCCGAGAAGTACGCCGCGAACTCGATGCCTATCACGCCGCCGCCGATGACGACGATACTCTCCGGCAGTCGGTCGATGGCCAGGAGCTCGTCGCTCGTGACGACCTTCGGGTTGCCCGCGACGCCGGGGATGGGCGGCCGGGCCGGCTCGGATCCGGAGGCGACGACGATATGGCGGCCCTCGACGGCCAGGCCGGTCTCCGCTATCGCCAGGGAAGAGGCGCCGGTCAGGCGGCCGGTGCCCCGTATCACCTCGACGCCGCGCTTCTTCATCATAAACTCGACGTTCTGCACGAGGCGCGAGACGGTCTGGGCCTTCCAGGCCATCGCGGCGGCCAGGTCGTACGAGACGCCCTGGCAGGTGACGCCCATCTGAGCCGAGTCGATGGCGTGGCGGTAGGTTTTGGCCCCGGCGAGCAGGCTCTTCGTGGGGATGCAACCGCGGTTCAGGCAGGTACCGCCGAGCGCGTCGCGTTCTATCAGAGCTGTCTTGAGCCCGAGCGCCGCGGCCCGGTCCGCGGCGACGTAGCCACCGGGTCCTCCGCCCAATATGACGATATCGTACATGGTCTCCTCCTTTTAGAAGACCGCGCATTGTCTAACGAGGCGGCTCGGAAGGTCAACCGCCGGGTCGATGCAGGACGGATCAGGTGGCGAGCGCGGACGGATCAGGTGGCGAGCGCGG
>ENA-UOWO01003046-UOWO01003046.1-activated-sludge-metagenome-genome-assembly--contig:-NODE-3046-length-19936-cov-4.815703_pt1 | contig 19936 bp, 19 predicted proteins | sample MGYA00238148_ERZ761564 | MGnify/ENA primary metagenome ERZ761564 (study PRJEB28885, sample SAMN05720194) | activated sludge metagenome | isolation source: Anaerobic digester | place: USA... | reverse complement strand
GGGAGCATTTGTTTGCCACAGGCTAAAGCCAGCGGCAAATGAGCAAATTGTCAACCAATGTTATGAATCTTTAAAAATTCTGAGATTATTACTCTGCAAAAAACTGATTGCTGACAAGTCGAAACAAAAAGCTGGTGGCTCACGGCTCAAAGCTCGTGGCTTTCCGGTTTCCGGTTTCACTGTCTCCGATTTCCGATTTCCGTCCTCCGATTTCCGATTTCCGAAAAAAAGGTTGCCACAAATTCACGAAAAAAACAAAAAGCTGGCGGCCGGAAGCTCGCAGCTCGCAAGCTTTCCGGTCTCCTGTTTCCGGTCTCCGATTTCCGATTTCCGTCCTCCGATTTCCGATTTCCGATTTCCGAAAAAAAGGTTGCCACGAATTCACGAAAAAAACAAAAAGCTGGCGGCTCGAAGCTCGCAGCTCGTGGCTTCCCTGTTTCCGGTTTCCAAAAAATTACTGAGTTGCTTCCTCATGAGCCTCCGAAGTCTCTTTCAATTTCAAACTATCTGTAATTTGACTGTGAATGTCCTTATATAATTCAGGAAATTGAGCGAGTTGGACCATCGTTGTATCAAAAAGTACTTTATCAATTTTATGAATGGTGAAAATTTCGGTGATAAACATTTTGCGCATAGAATCTTGGTAGCTCTTTTCGTACTCCAATAATGCTGCTTCCGCTAAGTAAACATCTAGCAGCACACTGACTAATTTTTCACGGGGAAGTTCAAAATTATAGGCAGGCGCCTTCAGCGTTTTCTTACAAGAAAGAACACTTAAGGCTAATAGAAATACCATTATGATTAAACGCATAAAAGGAGAATTACCATCAAAACGCAAAGGTAGGATAATTAATCTTCCATTTTTGGATAAATATAGGAAATAAGGGTAATGTCGTGGGCTTCAATGTTGTGCCATGAGCTCACATTGGCTTCCATGATGAGGATTCCCGCAGTGGCAATGTCATGAATATTGGCTTCACAAACAATATTGGCAAAATAAGTAATACCAGGGTTGTGGGCAAATAAACAAACATGATCATACTGATCGTCTATGCCGTTGATGCAGGACATCAAGTCTTCAATATCTGCATGGTATAAATTTTTCTCAACTTTGAAATGTTCGGATGGTGTATTGAAAACTTTTGAAAATAAAGTAGCAGTGTCAAAAGCTCTTTTTGCAGAAGAGGTTATCAATAGTTGTGGAACCTCAAATTGCTCCATAATTCTAGTAGCCATAATAGGTGCGTCTTGTTCACCTCTATGATTGAGTGGCCTTTCGTGGTCATTGATACCAGAGTATTCCCAAGAAGATTTGGCATGGCGAACCAAATATATTTTCTTCATTTATTGAATAAAGTAATCATGAAAAAGCTGCTAAACTAGTTAAAATTTATAATTCATTTAAAAAATTTTTCGCGCCATCTAATTATCTGATGAAGATCGCTTTTATACTAAAGGAAAAAATAAAAACATTTAAAATATTTGATATGCAAAATTTTATATAATGTATTTAATATATTCTCAAATTATTACTTAAGGTTTATAGCTTGATTTTTTTATGATTGATTTAATGTGAATTTTTATCGAACGTGGTATTTAGGCACTTACATTAGCAGAAGGTAAAAAGAGCATTTTTAACTATTTTAGCTATTGATATTGGTACCATCAGTTGAATTTTAATTAAAAAAAGGACAAGGTGTGCAGAGCTTATTTTATCTGATGTGCAGTTTTGGGTGAAATCAAAACATTACCCGATTAAAATCAAGGTGTATAAAGTCGATCCAAAGAAAGGCATGTTGCGCTTCTTTCAGGAAAAACACATTAAATTCAGTATCTTTGGAAAAATTCTCAATTCTGCACATGCCCAAATCAAGCGATCTAATCAATTCATTAGACCTACTTTTTTCACCTGAACTGTACGAGGCAGGAGAAAATCTCTTTGTGGAAAAATCCGTTTTGGAAATCAATAAGATGGACAACGACTTTTACACGGTTTATGTAAAAGATGGAGGCTTGTACGAAGTTGAAATTCAAAAGCCATTCAAAAAAAATCAAAAAGTTATTTGCGACTGTGTATTTTTTGTAAATAACAAGGCTTGCAAACACGTGGTTGCTGGTTTATTGGCCATCAAAGAGTTGAAACTTGAGGCCCAACCCAAAGGTCAAAAAGATAAAAAACCAAGATCTCTCAGTGTCAACAATATATTGAATAGTGTTACTCCTGACGAGCTTTTACTTTTTGTAAAAAGCTATGCACAGAAAGACAAGAAATTTCTCAGTGCGCTTAAAATCAACTTTGCACGCAAGGTAGAACTTGAGCACAATGAAGACAAGTATAAATTATTGTTGGACGGTTTCGTAAGACCAATTACTGGTGTGAATGGTGGCTTGACCAAAACAGAGCTGAAAAACTATTTCATCGTCATTGAGGATTTATTGGCACAAGCAGAGGATGCTTTGGTTTTAAGGCAATATTTGGAAGTTTTTTACATCGTAAAAGCTGCTATTGTAAAAACCAGTTATGTGCTGAAGAATTACAAAGCCATGGTTTTTGATGAATTGCTGGAGGTTGCCCATCGATTTCACAGGGTGCTTGGACATCTTTTGGAAAGTGAAATCAGCCCAGAATTGCGAGAATCCCTCCAAGTGTTTTTTAAAGAATTGTTGAGTTTGTCGTATTATGAAATCATCTATCCGACAAATGATGCACTCAGCTTGGCCATCAGACAAAAGATCATTACGGTAGACGAAGCCTTGGATTTCGTCAACCATCGCATAGACCAATCCAAAAATGAAGTAGAAATCGGGATTTTATATGCCATAGCTATGAAGGCAAAAGGCGAACCCGTAGAAATTTTGCGAAAATATATGCAATACATCGACAAGATCATTGATCAGTTGCAATTGATGAATGCCACTGATATTGCATTGGAATTGCTCAAAAAGAACCAAACAACCCATAAAGACCATATTCTAGCAAGAAAATATGCACAGCTCCAATTAAAAGTATCTGGTGAATCGGTTTTACCTTCTATCGCGCAACTTTATATCAACACCAAGGATCTGAAAATTATTGACGCCATTGATGATTACAACCCAGCCCTTAGAGAGAAGTTTATCAGTTTATTGGCTGAAAATGAGCATTTTGAAGAATTCAAAAAAAGCATTCATTATCCTTATTTGTTATTCAAAACAGGGTCATGGGATGATTTATTGACTTATTTAAATCAAAACCCTTCTTTTGATTTACTAAAAAGTTTTGATAAAGAATTGTATCAAATAAGGCCAAATCTAGTGACTTTATTGTATGAAAATTTACTACATGAATATTTAGAAAGTCATGTTGGAGAGGTGTCAAATAGTTTTGTAAATGCTATATATTCTCACCTCTATTCCATCGGAGCTCCAAAAATTGTGAATAAAATGCGGGAAATGATTGAAACTCATTTTGGCCACAGATCAAGTAAATAAACTTTGAATATTTTCCAATGGCAAAAATCATCTTGTCAGACGATGGGTCCCACACCCTTTTTTCAGAGCAGTTTCAAGTTACTTACCATTCACATCATGGAAGCCTGCAAGAAAGTAATACCATATTCATTAATGCAGGTTTGAGATATTTGATGGAAAAAGGCTATGAATCCATCCATATTTTTGAGATGGGCTTTGGTTCAGGTCTCAACGCTTTGCTTTCCTATCTATTTGGTAAAGAAGTAGTTATAGAAATAAATTACACTGGTATAGAGGCCTACCCTATTGATTTGGAGACAGCACAAAAACTCAATTATGCCGAAATACTTGGCTTAGATACAAAAGCTAAAAAGGTTTTTGATGAGATGCACCGACTTGCGTTTTTCACAGAAGATTCTTTTCAATTCAATAAAATCATCGATCGCATAGAAGATACCAACATTCAAACTAAATTTGACGTCGTTTTTTACGACGCTTTTTCTCCAGAAATTCAAACAAACTTATGGGAAGCAGAATTGATGTCAAAAATGTATGATGCGCTCAATCCGGGAGGAATCTTAGTGACTTATTGCGCAAAAGGGGCTTTCAAAAGGGCATTAAAAAGTTGCGGTTTTATTGTTGAAGCACTTCCCGGTCCCAAAGGAAAACGAGAAATTACTAGAGCAATAAAACCGCTTTTATAAAAGGAAAGTTTATTTTTTCTTAAATATCATTTGATCCTGATTTCCTTCATAATTAAATTTTAGAATCAACAGATTACCCTTCAACTCATAATTTGTTGTTGCAGACATATTTGCCCAATAGTTGGCTTCATATATCAAATCATCAGGAGTGCCACCAATCTTGGTAATCCCAAAACTTGAAATACTTACCTTACCTTTTTGATCTCCACTAGATTTTACTTCATAAGCGCCGCCATAAAAATTGATAGCTGCTTTTCCACTTACTTTGAAAGCTGTTTCTGTATCTCCAAAGCTAGCATCAATTTCATACTTATGCTTTTTTACCGGACTTGATAAACTGATTTTGTCCTGTTTTTGATATCCAAGAAATTCATAATCACCTTGAAGGACTTCTTTATCGACTCCACATGCTCCTTTTACAGCACTGATTCCAACACAAGAAGCAGCACAAGCATTGCTGTAAGTTACACCGTCACAACCACAAACTGGGTCGTAATTTTGAGGACAAAAACAATCAGCATTTTCTTTGGCTACACACTCTTGTTCCTCTTCACAACCAATGGCAAAAAGCGCCAGAGCTACCACAAAAAGTAATTTTAACTTATTTAATTTCATGTGTTTATTTTTTTTGAAAGACGTTTCATTCACATTAAAAGGTTGGTTTCAACAGAAAATTTTCTTTTAAATGTTGCTCTTTATTTTTTCCTAAATACCATGACATCGCTGCCATTATCAAACTCATAAGTGATTAGTAATAAGTTTTTTTGAATGGCGTAATTTTTTGCATTATCCAACCTTTTGATAAAATTGGTTTCAAAGGTATTTGCTGCCGGACTACCACCAATTTCTGTCATCGTTTTTAAATCAATGACAAGTGAACCGGTTTCATTTAAACTACCTAAGACTTCAAAATTTCCGCCGTAGATGTTGACTGCTGATCTTCCACCAACTTCCTTTTTCCCACTGCCATCTTTGAACTCTACATAGACATCAAAGTCATGTTTTTTCTCAGGATTTGATAGGTTCACCTTGTCCAATGTTTTATAACCCAGGAAATCATAAGTTCCGTTGAGGATATTTTTATCAATATTACATTCACCTTTTACAGCTGAAATTCCTGCACATGCAGCAGCACAAGCATTTCCATAAGTTTTACCATCACAACCGCATACTGGTTCATATTGCAAGGTACAAACACAGTCGTCATTTTCTTTTGGAACGCAATTTTCATTGGAGTTGTCACAAGCAAACAGAGCCAAGCCAGCAAATAAAAGCAATGATTTCTTCATCAGTGTATCGTTATTTTATTCTAAAGACGAAGTTATGGCAATTAAAGTTTGCTCTAAACTTTAAAAATTTAGAATATTGCCCATGAAAAAATCGGAAAATGCTTTTAATCTGGCTTTAATCCAGTTTTAAAACGTCTAAGAAAGTTTTCTGAGGAACTTCTACAGTACCAATCTGTCTCATTTTCTTCTTACCTTCTTTCTGCTTTTCCAATAATTTACGCTTTCTGGAAATGTCCCCACCATAACACTTGGCTGTTACGTCCTTGCGCATCGCAGAAATGGTTTCTCTTGCAATGATTTTTGCACCAACTGATGCTTGGATGGCGATCACAAACTGTTGTCTAGGGAGCAACTCCTTGAGCCTAGAGCAAATTTTTCTACCAAGTGATTCTGCCTTAAGTTTATGCACCAAAGAAGACAATGCATCCACCGGTTCACCATTGAGTCTGATGTCTAGTTTCACCAAATCAGAAGCTCGGTAATCTATTGGTGTGTAGTCAAATGACGCATATCCACGTGAAATAGATTTGAGTCTGTCATAAAAATCAAAAACGATTTCTGCAAGTGGTAATTCAAATGAAAGTTCCACTCTTTCTGTAGTCAGATAAGTTTGTTTTGTAAGTAAACCTCTTTTTTCGATACAAAGCGTCATGATTGCCCCAATGTATTCAGGTTTGGTGATCACTTGCGCCCTGATGTATGGTTCCTCAACCTTTTCCAACATGGTAGGATCTGGTAACTCATTGGGCGTGTTGATTCTTTTTTTGCCATCTCTTTTGGTATAGGCAAAGTAAGACACGTTGGGCACTGTGGTTATAACTTCTTGATTGAATTCTCTAGAAAGACGTTCTTGAATAATTTCAAGGTGCAACATACCTAAAAAGCCACATCTGAATCCAAAACCGAGCGCAATAGAGGTCTCTGGTTCGAAAACCAAGGATGCATCATTGAGCTGCAATTTTTCTAAACTGTCGCGTAAATCTTCAAAATCGTCGTTATCAATTGGATAAATACCAGCAAAAACCATTGGTTTCACGTCTTCAAATCCATGAATAGCCTCTAAGCAAGGATTACTCAAAGTAGTAACAGTATCACCAACTTTGATTTCCTTACTTTCTTTTATGCCCGTGATGATGTAGCCTACGTTTCCGGCACTGATTTTGTCTTTTGGTATTTGAGTCATCTGCAGAATACCAATCTCCTCTGCTACATATTCATTACCCGTGTTGATAAATCTTACTTTCTCACCTTTTGCAATGGTACCATTCATCACCCTGAAATAAGCAACAACGCCTCGGAAAGGATTGAACATACTGTCAAAAATGAGCGCTTGTACGGGAGCCTTGGGATCACCTTTTGGAGCAGGAACTCTATTGACGATTGCGTCCATGATGTCTTGGATACCAATACCGGTTTTTCCAGAAGCCAGAACTATATCGCCTCTTTTACAGCCTATCAAATCTATTACCTGATCTGCAACTTCCTCAATCATAGCGGTTTGCATATCAACCTTGTTGAGAATTGGGATAATCTCCAAGTTGTGCTCAATGGCCAAATATAGGTTTGATATCGTTTGCGCTTGAATACCTTGTGTAGCATCTACAAGTAATAGGGCACCTTCACAGGCAGCTATAGACCTAGATACTTCATAAGAAAAATCCACGTGACCAGGCGTGTCTATGAGGTTGAATGTATACTCCTCGCCATCTGAATGTTTATAGTACATTTGAATGGCATGACTTTTTATGGTAATACCACGCTCACGTTCTAGATCCATATTGTCTAATGCTTGCGCAACCATGTCTCTTGCGGAGATGGTTTTGGTAAATTCCAGTAGTCTATCTGACAGTGTACTCTTGCCATGGTCAATATGGGCAATGACACAAAAATTTCTGATGTTTTTCATGGGCGGCAAAGATAACTTTATTTCATAATTGTTGTGAACAGAAATATTTTGATTTTTCTGATTATGGTGTTAATTTTGGTTCCTTTTGCCTAACAAATGCGCTTTTAACGTATTTTATTTTGTTATTTGAATTTGTATATCTTTTGAAATCTTCAGAAGGCCCAATAAAATCTTGACATAAAAAGACTCTAAATCTTAATCTCTTAGACAGTAAAACATGACCTTGCTTACATTCACTAAAGCAAAAAGCGACGACCTCAACACCATTCTCGACTTGTTTAAAGGTGCGGCGCAAGCAATGAAGGACAAACAAATCGATCATTGGCGACATTGGTTAGAGATTGATGAATCAAGAATAGGTCAGGTCAAAACGTCAATTGATAATGGCGAGTTTTTCTTAGTCTACGAAGAGGATACACATATTGGGATGTTCAAAATTATGGATGCAGATCCAGAATATTGGGGCGAACGATCTGAAGTTGCCAGATATGTGCATGCATTGGTTGTAAATCCACGATTTAAAGGACGTAATTTGGGTGAAAGGATTTTGGATCAAATCTCATCAGACCTGAAAGCCAAACACATAGATTTATTTCGGTTGGATTGCAATGCAAACAATCCATGGTTATGTCAGTATTATGAAAACAACGGTTTCGTAAAAGTCGGGGTGAAGGAAATGCCTTGGTCAACCAATAATTTGTATGAAAAAGTAATTTTCAGGGAAGTGTAAAACACAAGCTGATTTATTTTATTCGGATAGCCTAAATTAAGAAAATTTATATTTAAAAAATCCTAGAAAAATAAGGGGGCCTGCTACGTTTAGCCGCCCCCTAAATACAGTATCCAAATAGTATAATTTTATATTTGGCAAACTTTATCAAGAAAGCCAAAATTTATTTATTTTTAGTTTTTCTTAGTGGTTAGAATGATTCCATTTTATCACCACCAATTCCACAAACAGCATTCAATATTATTAGTATAATTTCCATCTCTTCAGTAATTTAAGTCAAAAGTATGGCAACAATTAGTAGGTTTTATTATCTTATTATATATATTTGTGACATGCCTTTTAAACAGGCAATGCTATTATTAAAAATTGCAACTAATTCATTTACAGTATCTTATCAAAGTCAAATAATATGCTCATCCCATCAAAATTAAGCCAAAAAGGGCTGATTCAAGATCCATATGAACTATTTATGGGCGAAAAAAGTCAATTATTTCTCAAAAAATTGGAAGCTGAAGAGCATTTAAATGATAGAATCATCGAACAAATCATCTATGGTAATACAGATAATAGCCAAACCTATAGAAAACTAAAGTCAAGATTCCGTCGCCGACTTATTGATGAGATATATTATGGGACTTTTGAAAAATACAACACTGGAGTTAGAAATCAAACAATGGCCCTTTTACTGAAACAATTCTCAGTAGCAATGGCCTTAAAACTTGATTTATTTACTAATGCATACATATATACGATCAAAGAAATTCACACAAAAGCAAAAAAATTTGATTTGACGATGATATCACAACTTACTGTTCATGAACTATTTTACTATTATGCCTTTGTAAACCCAGATAAAAAATTGATGTTACAATATAAGACAGAAAAAGAAAAGGTCGCAGAACAAGTTGTTTATTCTGATAGGGCTGAGGTTATAAATGGTGAATTGTCCTATATTTTTACCCAAGAAAAATATAATCCTTCAAAAGAAAACAGAATTATCATACGAGACCGTATCCAGGAAATAAATGAACTTTCAAAACTTAGTGACAATTTCACACTAAATGTATACAAATATGATTTAAGTTACTATTATTATTTAGTAGAAAAGAAATACGAAGAACTATTGATACTCAGTGAAGAAGCAAAGATTTACTATGACAAGAAACAAATTCTTGATAAATTTTTTAAATGGAGTCAGGAATCCAATAAAATATATGCGCTCATTTTACTTAAAAGATATGAAAAAGCGGAGCTAGCTATAGAATCTACCTTTTCCTGGCTTACTCTAGGAGTTCGGGCATGGTTTTACCTCAGCGATTTTTTATTTATCTGTTATACTATGCAATCCAAATTTGAAAGTGCAGCAGATTTAGTAAATAAAGTCCTTACTCAACCGTCGCTTAAAAATTTTACTTTTGAAATCACCCAATGGGAAAGTAGATTTATTTTGTTGTCTTTACTGGCATCTGAGTCAAAAGTACAAGAAAAGTTTTCTGAAGTTAACTACAAACTAACACCACAGCGTTTCCTAAAAAAACACAGTGATTTGTTGAAAGATAAGAAGGCAATGAACCTGACTTATCGTATTATAGAAATTGCTTTCTATATCAAAAACAACAAAATGGGCAAAGTTATAGATATTATAGAAAACCTTGGCCAGTTCAAGTATAAATACCTCAGAGACAATGATACATATCGTGCCCAATGTTTCATCAGGTTATTGGAGGTTTTGGCAAAATCAAACTTTCATCCTGTTAGAGTAAATTACCTTGCAGAGCCAATTTTAAAAAAGATGAAAACAAAAGAAGCAATAATATCAAGCGAAAATGCATATGCTGAAATTTTGCCATTTGAAGAAATCTGGCAAAGACTCATCAAACTTTTATAGCAGATTTTTGTGAAGGACAGATATCAAATTCTTTTGGATGCCATTGAATTCGAAAGAAAAGAAGAAGAATTATTTTTTAAGAGTATGAATGCGTCTACTCCGATCAAACAAAGAGTGGCGGCAGGTTTTGCTTGGTACCCAGTTGATGTACTTTCTACTCGGTACACAGTTGGAGAGTATCTTGAAATAGAAATTTCCAGAAAACCTGGAGACAGCGGCAGTCACAAAATGAAGGAAGGAGCTGGCGTAAACCTATTCTTCAATGTTGGCAGCGATAAAACTGAATTTGGCGGCATCATATCCTTTGTTAGAAAAGAAAAAATGCGCGTCATCTTGCGAAACGATGCAATAGACAAAGACGACATTCCAGAAAAAGGCTTGGCCGGAGTTGAGTTGGTTTATGATGCAAGACCTTACATCATCATGCATAAGACCATAAATACCGTCCGAGATAGTAAAGATGAATACATCAAAATATTACGAGAGGGTATAAGAAATACCTCTTTACTTTTGAATAAGGGTGGAGAGGAAATTGAAGTAAATGTAGACCAATTGCCTCCATACCTCAATCCTTCCCAAAAAACAGCCATCAGGGCTTGTATAGGTGTGGAATCCATTGGTATCATTCATGGGCCTCCTGGTACCGGGAAGACTACCACACTCACCGCTTTGGTGAAAGCCCTTTCAAAAACAGAGAAAAGAATCCTTGTCTGCGCACCATCCAATAATGCGGTGGATTTATTGGCAGAGAGAATTTCGGAATTGCAAATTGATACCATTCGCATTGGCAACATTACCAGGATTGGTGACAAAGTCATGCATTTGACATTGGAGGATAAACTCAAAAATCATGGAGATTGGTCACACATCAAAAAGGTAAAAATACAAGCCGACGAAGCCGAAAAAATGTCTTCAAAATATCGTAGAAGCTTTGGCCAAGTAGAACGCGAAGAACGATTTGCTTACAAGAAAGAAGCCCGAGAATTGAGAAAATGGGCTCGGGAATTGGAATATAAATTAACAAGAGAAATTGTAGGAAATGCAAAAGTGGTTGTATCTACATTGATTGGTGCCGCACATCCAGACATAGACGACCTATATTTCGACACGGTCATCATTGATGAAGCTAGCCAAGCTTTGGAACCAGAATCTTGGGTCGCTATGATCAAAGGCAAACGGACCATTTTGGCGGGAGATCATAAACAACTTCCTCCAACTGTAAAAAGCAGAAATGCTGCGCAACTAGGTTTGGAAACAACACTTTTGGACATTCTCACCCTGGTAATCCACGATAGTTACCTACTCAACACACAGTACAGAATGAATGATACCATTTTAGGGTTTTCAAACCAAATGTTTTACAATGGCAAGTTGTTATCTAGTGAAAAAGTTGCCAACCGGCTACTAAGATCTTTAGCACCGCTCACCTTGATTGACACTTCAGGTACTGGATTTGAAGAAGTCATTGGTCAAGAAAACAGAAGTTATAAAAATGACGGTGAGTTTTTTCTGATGCGGGAACACATTTTGGCAAATAAAGAAAACTTGTTGGGTGCATCCATTGGCGTCATCAGTCCATATGCAGAACAGATCAGAAACCTGAGAATAAGTTTTGAGGAAGAGACAGATTTTAGAAACATAGATTTTGAAATAGACACCATCGATGGTTTTCAGGGCCAGGAAAAAGACGTCATTTACATCAGTTTGGTACGATCAAATGACAAAGGAGAAATTGGTTTTTTAGCTGATGAAAGAAGGTTGAATGTAGCGTTGACCAGAGCAAGATTTGCCTTGATTGTCATTGGCGATGGAAGCACATTGAGCAATCATGGTATTTTTAGTAAATTCTGGGATTATGCAGAAGAAAACAAGGCTTTGGAATCAGCCTGGTCTTATATGAGCGGATAAATAAAATTCTATATACCAATCGGAAATGAATTTGACCATTTTCTTGTTGCAAATTTAATCGATATCTTCATCGATCAATTTCGCCAGAGCTTAGGCTATGCCTCAATTTCTCTCTTCGATCTCGATCAAATTTTCTGCACAACAATTCTGGTCAATCCATATTCCGTTTGGTATATTTATTAAACTTATCGAAATTCCCTACCAAAACAGGAGATGAAAACGCCACTCTCCCCCACTGTATTCAATAGCCGGGGATGGAGTTTTGAAAATATTCAGACCGTCTAATAAGCCATTGATCAAGTGACTTTTGGTTCTTACTTTATGAAAATTTACATCCAGAGCCAGATAATATTGCCTTTGTCGTTTCACCTGATTGCTTATATCAAATGAAACACCAGTTGCCTCATTTGTCCACTGATTATTGAATCCACCGAATAAACCACTGGCCCCATACCCAAATGCCACGTTTAGCCATTTGGGCCAAATAACTGGCTTCCCTAAAATTTCATGTACATCAATAGATGCCCAGTAAGTTTGTACATTATAGTCTTTCAAAGCCCTCTCCAAAGCGTTTGTACCAAATAAATCATCTGCACGTTCTTCAAGACTGGTTGTAGTAGAGTTATCTGATGAGAAAATGGGTGCTTTGCTATAAGTTACAGGTAAACTTGACTCCTTAATGATGATGTATTGGTGATCCCACAAACTTTCTTGAAGCACAAAAAGAGATGTCCCTCCTACATTGGCAGCTACGTCCTTCAAAGAAAAACCCCATTTAGAACTAAAACCGTCCATGGTCTCTATGGTCGTTTGCACCAAAGTCGAAATGGCTGCTGCCGTATATAAAGAAGGTGTTTTTTTGAGACCTGTCCATCTTGCAACTTGATATGAATACGCAGTTTGAAAATAGGCAGAAAACAGGTGGCCAGCTTTATCCATTTGCAACCACTCTTTGCCGTCATCAAATAATCTGAAATCACCTTTTGGAAAATCTTTATACCAAGAATTGTATAAACCATAGCTAAATCCCCCATACATCGTTACTCCAAGGCCAGCCATGCCGTAAAACCTTTTCTTATTGAGCTCAGGACTTGGTTGAAAAAAAGAAACTTTTGCTGGTCCGGTTAAGGAATCTGCCAAAGTGACCGCTTGACCCAAGGCCAAAGTTTTCATCACTATAAGGACAAGAATGATATTCCACTTCAACATAATGGCAAAATTAATATTAACTAAACGTCAAACTGACTCTAATTGGAGATTTAATTAAAATAAAACAGTAATATTGCTCAAAATTTAAAATAACGGATTTATAAATAAATGATTTCCAAATTATTAAACATTGCACTCATCATTTTAATAGCTGGTCTGATTGGCAATTATATTTATAAACTACCTAAATTCAGTAAGGGAAATGAGGTTCCTGCCCCAAGTATTATATTTAAGGATGGAACACATTTCAATATTGATTCTATAAATAATAAATACATTTTGCTACATTTTTGGGGGTCTTGGTGTGCAACCTGCAGGAGAAAAAACCCAGAATTGGTTTCTATGTATAAAACCTATTTAGATGAAAATACCATTGACCCCAAATTTATGATATTGAGCATTGCCTTGGAGAAAAATCTGGATCAATATGAAGCTGCCGTGGGAATGGACAGTATTTTTTGGGATACACAAATAGTTGAAAAAGAATTATTTAAATCTGAAATCGCCAAACTTTATGGCATCAGAGAGATACCAACAACCTATTTAATTGGCCCTGATAAAAAAGTTTTGATGATAAATCCCAAAATTTCAAAATTGAAACATTTTGTCCAAAACATTGATTCAACCAGTCAACAAGGACAAATTGACTAAGATTGGCTTTGTTTATTGACATTTTGACCGACTGTTGCCACATGGCAAGACTATTGATATATCAGCGGTTGGTATAACCAATAAAAGATTATTTAATCACTTATAAATCTGAAGAAATGACATTTGATCCTCTTGCAGAAGAAAATGAAATGAACAATACAGAAGAAATAAATCAAACGACTGATCAAGAGATTACTGAAAACATGGTAGAAACTCAAGAACAGGAGATTGCCAACTTGAAGTCTCAAATTGATGAATTGAAGGATAAACACCTCAGGTTATTTGCAGAATTTGACAATTATCGCAAAAGAACCATGAAGGAAAGCTTAGAAATTAGACAGACAGCAGCCAAAGACACCATTATTTCTTTATTAACAGTTTTGGATGATTTTGAAAGAGCAAAAAAAGCAGCTGAAATTCCAGGGTCTTCAGAGGTTTTTCCTGAAGGTGTAAACCTTGTTTTCCATAAATTATTTTCTACACTTACGGCAAAAGGGCTAAAGGTTATGGAAAGCACTGGAAAAGAATTTAATGCTGAATTTCATGAAGCCATCACAGAAATACCTGCCCCATCTGATGATTTAAAAGGTAAGGTCATTGATACAGTTGAGAATGGTTACTTTTTAAACGATAAAATAATCCGATACGCCAAGGTCGTAGTTGGAAAATAAGAATATATGGCAAAGAGAGATTTTTACGAGGTACTCGGTGTCACTAAATCCGCTGATGCAGATACCATCAAAAAGGCTTACCGTAAAGTAGCCATGCAATATCACCCCGATCGCAATCCAGATAATAAAGAAGCTGAGGAAAAATTTAAAGAAGCTGCTGAAGCTTATGAAATCCTCTCTGATGGCGATAAGAAAGCCCGATATGACCGCTATGGACATGCAGGAGTTGATCCCAACATGGGAGGTGGAGGATTCAGAGGAGGCAGCATGAATATGGAAGACATCTTTGCTGATGTGTTTGGCGCTGAAGGAAGTCCATTTGAGAGCTTTTTTGGAGGTGGCGGCGGAAGAACATCTGCAGGAGGCCAAAAAGGTGCCAACTTACGCATCAAAGTATCGATGACTTTGGAAGAAATTGAGTCTGGTGTTAAAAAGAAAATAAAGGTCAAAAAACAATCCACTTGTCAAACTTGTGGTGGATCAGGAGCAAAGGACAGTAAAAGTATGAACACATGCGGCACTTGTCAAGGTTCTGGGTATGTGAAAATGATCAAAGAGACCTTTATGGGTAGAATGGCGACGACATCCGTTTGTCCAACCTGTCAAGGAAAGGGCAAAACTATTTCTGCGCATTGTTCAAGCTGTCGTGGAGAAGGAGTGACACTTAATGAAGAAATCATAGAACTGGAAATTCCTGCTGGTGTAGAAGACGGCATGCAATTATCTATGCGAGGCAATGGCAATGCTGGTAAAAATGGCGGACCTGCTGGTGATTTATTGATAACTGTCGAAGAAACTCCTCATGAATTCTTTACAAGAGATGGTCAAAACATCATCTACGATTTGTACCTCAATTTTGCAGACGCAGCGCTGGGTACTTCCGTAGAAATTCCGACCATCGATGGCAAAGCCAAAATAAAAATCCCTGAAGGTACACAAGCAGGCAAATTACTAAGGTTGAAAGGAAAAGGACTTCCATCTGTGCAATCATATGGCAAAGGCGACCAATTGATCAATGTCAATATTTGGACTCCCAAAAAAGTCAATGACGAAGAGCGTAAAATTCTGGAAAGAATCAAGGACATGCCCAATTTTCAACCCAATCCTTCTAAAGAAGATAAAGGCTTCATAGATCGCATGAAAGATTTTTTCAAGGGATGATTAAAAATATAAGATATCAACATAACAAACAAAAGTGGACAATGCTATTGACAATGTCTACTTTTGTTTTTTTAATCTCTTGCAACAATAATGTTGTATATCAAGGTAATTACCCAATAGAATCTCAACAATTAACTTATGCTGACTCCGTAGAGTTTGCATTTGAAATCGAGGATACCTCCAGTACTTATGACCTTGTACTTGGCATCACTTACGATGAAGTTGAATTCCCATATGAAAATTTATATACCACCATCAATACTTATTTCCCAGATGGCACGCTCATCAACGACTTAGTTTCTTTTGATTTCAGAACCGACAGTGCCATTGAAAATACCACTTGTAAATCAGGAAAATGTACCATTCCCATTTACCTTCAAACTGGTATTGGCTTTAATCAAGTAGGAAACTATCGCATTTCATTTATACAAAACAGTCGGGATTCTATTCTGAGGGGTTTGCACAATTTTGAATTTGAGGTGGTTAGAGCTGAATAGCAGTCAGTGGTCAGCTATCAGTTATCAGCTTTTTTGTCGTGAGCTTCGAGCTCCTCGAGCAGTGAGCTTCGAGTTTTTGAGAATGCCAAAAGATCTGTTTTTATTTTTTTAGCTTGGATGGCTGGCTCCTCCACACGTATAATGTTGTACCTACGGCACGAAAGCTTCTTTTTATTTTTTGATGTACCAACAGCTTGTCCCTAGTGGCACAATTTGTCTTTTCTAAAGGTGATTGAATAAAATAAATTCGTGAATTCGTGGCATCCATTGGCCAGCTATCAGTGGTCAGCTTTCAGCTATCAGCAATCATTTTTTTGCAGCGAGCTTCGAGCAGTGAGCTTGGAGTTTTTGAGAATGCCAAAAGATCTGTTTTTATTATTTTGGAATTGAATGGCTGGGCTCCTACACACTGCGTCTCTGTATATTTTACACTCCCTAAACATTTTAATTCGCACAGACGCAAGGCCTTGCGTCTCAACTTATTTAATACACGAAACCAAGGGCGAAAGCTTTTCGCCCCTTCTGTTCTTATCTCCATATTTACAAAAACTGATCTTTCTATTTTCAATCTAACAATCTCCACCTGATGCCCAATCTCAATTTTCCGTCGTTCCATGGATGGCGATAGGTTTGAAAATAAATGGTGTCTGAAAAATAATCTTCCACATTGTCTAATCGCACAAACACACGAAAGGTGGATACTTTGGCATTTATGAAGGCAGATGTCATATTGAATGCAGGAACATTTGCATCTACGTTATAAAACTGGCCGTTGAGCGGCATGAAAGCAAGGCCTTTGTAGGCAGGAATGATTTGTCGTTCTATGCCAATATCAACGTCCAAGACTTTTTTGAAAACTTTCCTACGCAGATATAAGGAGTGTTTAGAGAACCATGGTGGTAATTGGATATTTGCGTTGCTATAAGTCTGAAAGGTAAAGGAATTGTCGAGGTGGAAGCTCTTGAATTTAAAATTTTGTTCTACACTGATGACGGTCTGACTTACACTTTCATCAATTTGCTGAGGTCTTGCCTCTCCATCCCAATAAACCAAATTTTGAACTACACCCTGCTTCAATGACAAATTGGTCTTTGTTACTGGCACTCGCAAATTGCCAAAAACTTGGAAACCAGTCATTCCTTTTTGGTCATTATCATAAAAAGTAGTACTGTTGATTGCTAAATTGGAGACCACATTTCCCGGCTCAAGATTAAATAATGCCAAGCCTGGATTTAAAGAAGCCCATTTACCAACATTCAATAAAAATCCTCCCTGAGCATAAAATTTGCCCACATTAGAACCCAAACCTAGTTTCCCTTCAACATCCAAATTGAGTATTTTCCCGATGGGTACAATCCCTCTGGCATATGCAGTGATGTCATTTCTAGTATGATTCTCCGCTTCATTGTCAAATTTGATAAAATCATGAATGATTCCAACTTTACCGCTTATCCCTCCATCTGTAGAATTGTATAACGAGAAATCGTTGGAAATTTTCAGGACTTTGTTATATAATCTAAGCCCTCTCTCTTCGACAAAATAATCGCCATAAAACGCGGAAGCGCCTTGGGTGACATCGTCGTAAAATTTATATTTATCTGTTTGGTAAATCAATCGATGTTGCACCACAAAATCGGATGGTTCTATGATGGAATCACCCAATCTCAATGTGTTCTGTATGATGATATTTTGCTGATCTTTTCGCACTTCTGCATTGGTTCTGAAAATGGGAATACGCTCTCTGAAATTAAAATTTGGCTGGTCAAAGAGTGAATCAGTCGTCACACCCCCATTGTTTTCCTCCGTATTTATGTTGTTGAGAATGACCACAAAAGTATTTAACCGACCTTGCATAGACTCCTTACGTACACCAAGAGCAACATTGGTCGTTTTTGCCCTTTGATTGATGTAAAAGCCTTTTTGGTTCACCCTGTGAAAATTGAGACTCATGGAGATACCATTATCAAATCGTTGTCCGAAATCAGCTTTCACAATAAAGTTGTCCTGAGTCCCAAGAAATGGAGAAAAAAACAAGTCAGCCAAAGGCCTGTTTACATCGTAAAACCTGAAAGAATCAATGGTATAATTGTATACATTGTACTGATCAAAGCCCAAACTAAAACCTGTGTTTTTACCCAATTCTACCACACTTGACCGAGAGGCTGATCCAAAATTCCCCAAATTCAGATAAGGAAACTGCTGCCTTTCTGTTTCATCTACTAATGACCACCTTCTATTGTTGGTAGTATCACTGTAAATGATTTTATCAAAAATGTTATTGAGCAAAATATAGTTGTACTCAAAGCTGTCTCGCTCTATAAATTCATTGATTAAATTGGAAGAATCAGGCTCAAATGCATTGGGATTATCTGGATTTTGAGGCCTCGAAAGATCTTTGGGCGGTCCGATCTGCGTCATGGCAGTACCAGCCACAAAAACGACATTCAAAAAGATGCAAAAATTTCTAAAAATTCTGTTCACTATTAACAAACGTCCAATTTGCCACAATAATACCAAACGCTCATAGATTTGTCCTCATTCTTACTGTAAATTTCCATACCGTATACTCCTTTTGGTAAATTCTGTGCTTCGATCATTGGTAAATTACTAGGCCAAATTTCTGAGCTATTTTGCATTTGTGTTTTTTGAATCAAGAGAACACTGTCCATGATTTCAAACAAATTCTAGGAAAAGGGATGCTAAGGTAGCGTCCAAATTTTCGCTTAAGCCCGAATGTATGGCCGAAATTTGAACGATTGTACTGCGTTTTGCGGTCAGCCAGCGGAATCTGGAAGGCGCATCATAAGTGGCTATCAATCCACCTTCTGGATGAGCAGCGACTATTTTTTCAAAAGCACTCAAATAACAAGCAAGATTTTCAAGGTCCAGGTCAGGAAAAAGGGCCAATGCTCGTTCACTTTTTACTTCAATTTTGCATTTGAGGTAATCGGTTCTTTTGCAGAATAATACAACTCCAATGTTGATAAATTCCTCCCTTTCTACTCTTGGGACTAACCTCAAAACGGCATATTCATATAATAATCTATCTTGCATCGATCGCTTCTTTGGTGAATTGATCAGAAATAGCCAATCTTTTTAGCAGATAGTTGGCGTAAACTTGCCGAATTTCCTGTGGAGTTTCATAACCCTCCCTTTCAGGCAACCATTCATCAGGGATCAGATTGACTATTTCATTGATGATGTCCCCATTCAGTTCATTTTTCATGATTTCGTTGGCTTCATGTAGTTTGGTTGCTACAGGAAGTAAGACATGATTTTTTATCAATGGGTATGGTTTGGTTGCATGTTGTTCCCAAGAATCCCAATTATGGTGGAAGAATAGTGCGGCGCCATGATCAATCAACCAAAGATCACCTTTCCACATCAACATATTGGTATTTCTCACGGTGCGGTCTACATTGGTGATGAAAGCATCCAACCAAACGATCATGGAGGCGACCATTTCATTGATGGGAGTGACCACTGGATCAAAAGTAATTGCGCTTGATAAATAAGTGAGTCCGAGATTCAAACCAGTGCTTGCCTTGAGTAAATCTTGTATTTCTTCGTCTGGTTCCGTTCTACCAAATCCTTCATCTAGGTTTGCAAAGACTATTTCAGGAACCAAAAAGCCAAGCCTTCGAGCAAGTTCGCCCCCAATCAGTTCTGCAATCAAAGCTTTACTACCCTGCCCTGCTCCTTTAAACTTGATGACGTATTTTGCTCCGTCATCAGCTTCCGTAATGGCAGGCAGTGATCCACCTTCACGAAGCGGTGTGATGTATCTGGTTATGTTGACTGATCTTAATTGCACACTAATGTCTTATAAGTACCGGATAAAGATAAGGTTTTGCTTTCAGTTGAGCTATTTT